>Ga0182024_10001551_pt1 | contig 58982 bp, 60 predicted proteins | sample P32metaG_FD_120480 | JGI IMG/M metagenome (GOLD analysis project Ga0182024, IMG submission 120480) | Permafrost microbial communities from Stordalen Mire, Sweden - P3-2 metaG (Illumina Assembly) | ecosystem: Environmental > Terrestrial > Soil > Wetlands > Permafrost | place: Sweden: Stordalen...
GTCTACTCTGAGGAGAAATTCGCTGGACGAACCTTGGACTCGAAAAAGATCAACATTCCAATGGAATTTCTTCAGTCGCACATGCAAGACGATTTGCTCACTATTGCCAAGGAAGGGATTGGACGAATGTACTACCGCATCGGCATCAAATACGCACCAAAAGATCTGAGATTGCCCGCAACTTTTCGCGGCTTCAAGATATCTCGCAGCTTCGAAGGCGTCGACGCACCAAGCGACGTTAAACGCGACCTCGATGGACAGTTGCACGTCAAAGCCGGCGCCACTGTGAAGGTTACCATCAAGATCGACGCTCCGGGCACGCGATACCATATCGCCATGACTGACCCATTTCCAGCCGGGTTCGAAGCCATCAATCCCGGCACGCTGGGAAATCGCCAACTACCCGAGCCAAAGCAAAGTCCACTTGGTCCACATTTTTTCCATCCCTGGCATGTTCAGTGGTTCGAGCACCAAAATCTCCGCGACAACCGGGCCGAAGCCTTCAGCTCTCATCTCATAGGAGGGCACTATGAATATACCTACTTCACTCGTGCCACCACTGTTGGGACCTTTATCGTTCCACCGTGCAAAGTAGAAGAGATGTACTCACCAGAGACCTTCGGACACACAGCAACCGAGCAAATAACAATTAATTAGAGTCAATAGCCCAGTGGACCATGGACCAAGAAATGTGACCCTTAAGCTTCGTATTTTCCCCAAGGACAGGCTAGAAACTATTGGGTATTTTTATACTGTCATAGCCGATTCTATTATTTTGGAGCTCTCACCATTACTAAGCCGCCGCTAGACGACACACGCGAAAAGCAGAAGATTTCCGATAAGGATAATCAGAGCAACCTTAAGTTTGCTGACATAGTGGATAAGAAAGACTCTTTCGCCTTTTTGCCAACCAAGCTAGAAAACATGAAGGCGACTCAGAACCTTGTAGAAAGACGTATTTTGGCGCCTCTGACAATCGTGAAGGACTCAGCAAAGGGTCGTCAAATCAAAGATGTCATAAAGGAACGGAAGAAGCGTGTCGAAAAGGAACTAGCTAAATTCGACCAGGAAATTATCAGCAGAATACCGCCGGAAAAACTGGCTCAGTTGCTCGAAAATCAGGTGGAAGAAGGAGACAGTGAGTCCATTGCTGCTTCTTTGAGAAACGAAATCAAACAACTGGTTTCGGAAGAACTGATGAAGGGTGGTGACACCCAGACGCAGAAGGAAATAGTCTCTGTTACACCTCAGACGACAACTACTCCCACTCAATATACTCAAGTGCCGCTCCAACACGCCCACAATAATGGACAGAATGGTCAACAGCAGGCCGCAAACCTGTAGAAAACCGTAGAAACGGGCGGCTGCAAATTTAATAAATATGGAAATCGGAGCAGGCGGGACGCCTGCGCTCCCGGGTTAACCGGTCGATTAAATCTGAGTCGCGGGGTGTAACTGAGCCGATTTCTCGTGGTAAGAGAGAATCATGGTATCAGAGGCTTGTGTTTTTCAATGAGAAGGATGCTCGCAGAAGTCTGGGCCTGGCGCCCCTGCATATTGCCGACTTTTCTGTTGTATCTCTTGCCCGCCCCAGGCTGGTGTTCGCACCATCGTCATGCTGCTGCCCACCAGGGCCAGACAATGGGGTTTGAGGGCATAGGTGCGAATATAATGAGTGCTCACTTCTGGCAGTGGCTGCCACAAGAGGCCTGGATAATTCTTGCCGTTGTCGCCTGTTGTACTGTTCTTTGGCTCTGGCATACCAGTTTCAAAGACTGTAGGTGCAAATGTGGTCTCGATTGCAAATGTAAATGCCGATGCTCAGGGTCGTGCCCGTGCGTGCTCGTTCCACTGAAGCTGCTTAGATAACCGCACCACGCCGACCTCAGATAACCGCACCTCAGGATGACCCCACTATGCCGTCACAAATCCCAAGTCGGCTTGGATAGTTTAGCTACTGTCGAAGCGCAGCAAGCTAGAATGTACGTCCGCTGTGGAGGGAATTTATGGAAATCGGCGTCGTCGGTCTGGGCAACATGGGCGCTGCAATTGCGGCCAACTTGATAGCGGCTGGGCACAGCCTCACAGTTTACAATCGCACACCGGGCAAAGCAGAAGACTTGTTGACCAGGGGCGCTATGCTGGCAGACCATCCTGCTGGAACCGCCGGTGGTGACATTGTGATCACCATGCTCTCCGACGATCATGCGCTTGAAAGCGTTGTCTTCGGCTCGCCTGGTGATGATAATGAAGGACTGCTAACGCACCAGGGCAAGCACACCGTTCATGTTTCCATGAGTACAATCAGCGCGCAGCTATCGCGGCGCATTGATGAAGCCTCGACTGCGCTGGGTCGCTCTTTCATTTCGGCGCCTGTGATGGGAAGGCCAGACGTTGCCCAACGCGCACAGTTGATCGTGATGGCGGCGGGAGACCACAAGGCGATCGAGAAGTGCAAACCAGCATTCGAGGCGATCGCAAAAAGCATCCATGTCGTGGGCGAGCGAGCCGAACAAGCCAATGTCATAAAGTTAGCTGCCAATTTCATGATCAGTTCAATGATTGAAACTTTTGCAGAAGCCTTTGCTCTGGTGCGCAAAAATGGCATTGACCACCATAAATTCTTGCAGATAATGGCGACTGAATTCTTCCAATCTCCCACCTATGAGAAGTACGGAAAGATCGTCGCCAGCGACGAGTTCCGTACAGGCGCTTTCACTGTTGCCCTGCAGGAAAAAGATACGCGACTGGCGCTTATGGCAGCGATTGAGTCACAAGTTCCCATGCCGTTTGCCACTGTGCTGGAGAACACTTTCTTAACGGCGATTGGAAGAGGGTTGGGCGATCTAGATCCCTGCGCGCTTGGCCAGCTAGCTATTGAGAATGCCGGCGTTCGCAAGAAATAGTGCAGCTGCCATTTCCGTGTTGCCTGTAGTCTGTAAGCTCAGAAACACATGCACAGGACCATTCAGGAGATCGTTATACGTATAACGTAATACGATCTCCTAATAGCTAGACCTATCGGTCAGCCTTGCCGAAATGTGTGCTCATTTTTCCAGTAATTAGAGTAGAGTAATCTTAGGTTGCATTTACTGCCAGCTTATCCCTTCTTACCCATGCCTTTTAATACGCTTGTGACAAAGCTCAATCTCTCCAAGACTCTGCCTTCCGTCATGTCATTCGTGACCTTGATTTGCGTTGCAGCACCCGCGCTTGCTACCGGTCCGGTACTGAAAGGCAAGGCCAGCCAAACCGACACCAGGGATTATGCACCCGCCGCAGCGCCCAGCCGCACCGATTATATGAACGATCCGTTTGACACTTCGTCGTCAGCTGCTGCGCCGGTGGATCCTGGCAGCTTTAACAATATGCAAGCTGCCCCTCCACCCCAGGTTAATATGGCGGTCCAGCAACCCAGGTCCCAGCCGCAAGAAGAGCGACCGCACCCGCCGCCCCAGCTAAAGAAGCAGGCTAATCCAAAAGATGTAGACGAGACGCCGCAGATGCAGATAGCTTGGAACGAGTGGCACAGCCGTGTAGCCGGTGCCATCTTCCAGCGCTACTCCATGTTGTCTAATTTCGCCTTCTCTCATAGCCGCCGAACCCTTACGGCGTGTGTGTCTTATGTCGTCACGCGCGATGGACAAATCATGAACGCTCGATTGGTTGAGCCCAGTGTTAATCCCTTATATAACCTTCTCGTCGTCCAAGTGATTAAATCGCTCAACGGAGACCTGACTGTACTCCAATTCCCGCAGGGATCCAGGCGACAGACCATGGACAAAGCGAGCACTTTCATTCAAGACAACGAAGCCGGTTTTAACCGATTCAAAACGATCGAAGGCGACCAAGAGACAATCACACACTAAATTGATCCGGAAGCGAAGGCGTCCCGCCTGCATCTTGATCCGCTAAAGTTGTAGCTGTTCCAGGGAGCAAAGGTAGTGGTGTATCCAGCGTTGTGGGTGTCGTTTTGTATCCTTGCGCTGGCAATGATGCTGAAAGAACGCAAGCAAATACAGCCTGAATGGCGCGATTATCTGCGATTTTTGTGCGTGCCCTGGAAGCTCGCCATCTTCGTGCCGGTACTGATTTTCGTCACCTTCGCCGGCCGCTTTACTAATGATGAAACATGGGACATGGTAACGGGATCGGGGATGTCCATTCTTACGTTTGTGACCGCACCGTGGGCTCTTGGGCTGGTTTATCAGGTTTTAAAAGGCAAGAGGGCACCACAATATCTGGTTATCGCGCTTGCGCTTTGCCTCTTTTCCAGCAGTTGGTTCTATGATGGATATTTGTATTTGCGGGACGGCCACTACACATCGCGCTGGTTTGGTAATCTCTGTCTATCGCCGATAATCTATTTGTGCGCCGGTCTTTTATGGAATCTTGAGGCTAAGGGAGTTGGCATAGTGAGCCTGTCATTCTTGCGATCGGACTGGCCCAAACCACCTCTCAATAAGAGTTTTGGCGCTATCTTGATCGTATCGCTTCCGCTTATCTTTACTGCTGCGTTCGTCCTTATCGCTTTCGTTCGATGGCACTATTGAATTTTGCATTGTTTTCTGAATTTTGCACTGACTTTTAACGTTGGCATGGGCACCACACACGGTGCCTTCGCGCCTCTTCACATCGGACCTGTTAGCAATCCTTTTTGCTCGGCTTGCTGGTAGAATCAGCTCGGCAATGGACGGGAGTCGAATGAACACAAGTCAAAAGAAGGATCAATTCAAGAAGGTCGAGACCCAGGTAGATTTCGCTGCCCAGGAGCACTCTGTTCTGGATTTCTGGAAGCGTACGGATACATTCGTGCGGCTGATGCGCAAAAACCAGGGCAAGCCCAAATGGTCGTTTCTCGACGGTCCGATCACCGCCAACAATCCGATGGGGGTTCATCATGCCTGGGGGCGCACATACAAGGACGCCTATCAACGTTACTTCGCCATGACCGGACATGAGCTGCGTTATCAGAATGGTTTTGATTGCCAGGGGCTGTGGGTCGAGGTGGAAGTCGAGAAGGAGCTGGAGCTTAAGTCGAAGCGGGAGATAGAAAGTCTGGTGCCTGGCGATTCGTTCGCCTCAATCGATCGATTTGTCGATCTTTGCAAGAAACGAGTGGACAAATTCGCCCGTGTGCAAACCGATCAGTCCATTCGTCTTGGCTATTGGATGGACTGGGACCGCGATGAAGACTGGCAAAAGACTGCCGACGAGCGACGCAGTTACTTCACTATGTCCAAGACAAACAATTATGCAATCTGGAATTTCTTGAAGAAGTGCAACGATCGTGAGTTGATCTATCGCGGCTATGACTCCATGCCATGGTGCCCGCGCTGCGCAGTCGGTCTGAGCCAGATGGAGATGCATGAGGGCTACGCTTTTGTGGCTCATAGAGCCGTTTTTGTGCGATTGCCGTTGCGAGACCGCGCCCAGGAGAACTTGCTTGCCTGGACAACAACACCCTGGACATTGACCAGCAACGTCGCCTGCGCTGTCAATCCAGAACTCACTTATTTGAAGATTCGGCACAAAGAACAGATCTACTACCTTGCCAAAGCAGCCCTAACCACAGAGCGCTTGGCTGAGGAATTTCGGCAGAAGCAGTGGATAGATGGTGTGCCGAAATTGAAAACGCTCGAGCAGATCTTTAAAGAGAAGGGCGGTTATGAAGTGGTCGGCGAGTTGAGTGGAGCCGACATGATCGGGTGGGCTTATGACGGACCTTTCGATGAGCTTGCCGCGCAAGATCATCCTGCCGGCTATCCGGTCGAAATCGCCGAAGCTGTGATCAAGCAGAAATGGGGACCGGCGCAGTCGGCGAAAAGTATCCATCGCGTCGTCGCCTGGAGCGAAGTCGGCGAAACCGAAGGTACTGGCATTGTGCACATCGCTCCCGGTTGCGGTAAAGAAGACTTCGCCCTGAGCAAGACGGAAAAACTCGTGCCCATAGGTCCGCTGGATGAATTCGGTAACTTTCTGCCGGGCTTCGGTGAACTGGAAGGAAGGTCGGCGATTGAATCAAGCACAACCGATCTGGTCATCGAATCGCTGAAAAGCAAAGGCATTTTATTGGCAACGGAGCAGTATCCGCACAGCTATCCGCACTGCTGGCGGTGCAAAACCGAACTGCTCTTTCGGCTTGTGGATGAGTGGTTCATCAGCATGTCATGGCGCCAGGAGATTATGAAGATCTGCCCTGAGATCAAGTGGATTCCTGAGTTTGGACTGCAGCGCGAGTTGGATTGGCTCAAAAATATGGGCGATTGGATGATTTCGAAAAAACGATTCTGGGGTTTGGCGTTGCCTATTTGGGTGTGTAGCCAATGTCAGTCGTTCGATGTAATCGGCAGCCCCGATGAACTAAAAGAGAAAGCAACTTCCGGTTGGGAGGAGTTCGCCGGCCACTCTCCGCACAGACCCTGGATCGACCTCGTCAAAACGCGCTGCACAAAGTGCGGGGGAGAGGCCAGCCGCATTCCGGACGTCGGCAATCCTTGGCTGGATGCAGGTATTGTCCCTTATTCGACAATGCGATTCGACACCGATCGTCAGTACTGGCAAGAGTGGTTTCCCGCCGATTTGATCACCGAGTGTTTCCCCGGTCAATTCCGCAATTGGTTCTATAGCCTTCTCTCAATGAGCACCATGCTGACAGGGCGCGAGCCGTTCAAAGTCTTGCTTGGTCACGCGCTGGTGCGAGATGAGAAGGGCAACGAGATGCACAAGTCTGCCGGCAACTCCATTCCCTTTGAAGAAGCGGCCGAAAAGATGAGTGCCGATCTGATGCGTTGGATGTTCTGCCGCCAAAATCCGGTCGGCAATATCAATTTCGGATACGGACCCGCAGACGCTTTGCGCAACAAGTTTGTCTTGAAGCTGTGGAATACGTACGCCTTCTTCTGCAACTATGCTCGTCTTGATGAGTTCGACCCGGATGCACCACAAATACCGGTCAACGAAAGACCAGACATCGACCGCTGGATACTTTCAGACTTACAGCTCTTGATTGAAAAAGCGCGGCTAGAATTTGAGCGCTTCAGCATTCTCAGTTTCTGCCTGGAAGCAGAGAAATTCATCGATGATCGACTGAGCAATTGGTACATTCGTCGCAATCGGCGGCGCTTCTGGAAAAGCGAAAGAGGGGCTGACAAACAAGCCGCGTATCAAACCTTGTACACAGTCTTGGTTACGCTGACAAAACTATTTGCACCGATAATTCCTTTCCTAACTGAAGTGATGTATCAAAATCTCGCCGCTGAAGACCACGACTTCAGCAACAAAGCACAGATGCTCTCAGATTCAGAGAACGGGAAGGAGAAGAAGAGTGAGAGTGAGAGCGTCCATTTGTGTGATTTCCCATCCTCGGATCCAACGCTCATAGACTCGGATCTTTCCGCAGAAATGAACGCCCTCTTGCGTCTGGTATCACTGGGATCGGCTGTGCGAAATGGTGTCAAACTGAAAGTGAGGCAACCGCTCGCCGCTATGTGCGTTGAGCCGGGCAATGACTACGAGCGCCGTGCCGTGCTCAGATTCGCCGACCAGATTTGCGAAGAGCTGAACATCAAGTCGGTCACCGTTAAAGAACCGGAACATGGCAATCTGCTCAGTTTTGACGCGAAGGCAAATGCTAAGACACTGGGTGCGAAGCTGGGACAGACATTTTCTGAAGTCGAGGCAACGCTGAAATCAATGCCCCCGCAGGCTCTATGGCAAAAACTTCAAAGCGGTCAACCGATTGAAGTAACATGCCAGAGCGGAGTGGTATCACTGGAATCTTCAGATATCATAGGACAGTGGAAGGCTCCAGAGGGATTTGCTGGTGTCGTCGATGGTGCCACGCAGATCTTGATCGACATTCGCATCACCGAAGAGCTGGCCCAGGAAGGCATGGCTCGCGACATAGTGAGGCACATCCAAGAGCTACGCAAGAAGTCCAAACTGGAACCCGAGGACCGCATCGAGCTTTATCTTTTCACCGAGTCGAAAGTGCTGGCCGATGCTCATCAATTGCACCAGCCTTACATCTGCAACGAGACGTTGGCTCAAAGATGGGCTTGCGAACCGCTGGGTGCGGACGCTCATCAAGTCGATGCAAAAATTGAAGGACACTTACTGCACATCGAATTGAAGAAACTGGCGATAGCCTCACATTGACTCACTCGACTTTCGTAGCCTGCGTACCAGATTAGGCTACTGGGTAAGAGACAATAGACACCGATTACTCTGGAGAGAATCTTTATGAACCACGGCCGCAAGTACATGCTGATGGCGGCTGTGCTTGTCTTTATCGCTGCAACTGATACATCATGTGCCGAGAAAACACTGTGGGACAAATTCATTGACGCGGGCATAGAAGCTGGCAACCAAGGACGATACGCTGAAGCCCAGAGATCTCTCTTCGCCGCAGTGAAGGAGGCCGAGAAGTTCGGTCCGCAAGATCCGCGGTTGGCCGAGAGCTTGAGTAATCTGGCATACATCTATCACATGCAAGAGGTTGACGCAGAAGCCGAGCCGCTTTACAAGCGCTCCTTGCAGATATATGAGAAGACGTTGGGACCGAATGATCCAGTCGTGGCTCAAACGTTGAATGATCTGGCGGAACTTTATGAGAGCCAAGGGAGGTTCGGAAAGGCCGAGCCGCTTTACAAACGGGCCTTGCAGATATGCGAGAAGGCGAAGGTTCCGAACGATGCAGACGTGGCTCAGAGCTTGAATACTCTGGGCGTACTCTATTTGGAGCAGATAACCTACGCAGATGCGGATCAAAAGGATCAAAGGAAGCCCCCAGATGTGGATCAAGAAAAGTACGCAGAGGCCGAGTCGCTTTTGAAGCGCTCCTTGCAGCTATATGAGAAGACGTTGACGCCGAATGATACAAAAATTGCCACGTGCTTGGATAATCTGGCGGGGCTCTATACGGACCAAAAGAGATACCCAGAAGCCGAATCGCTTTTCAAACGCTCCTTGCACATATATGAAAAGGCGTTGGAGCCAAATGATCCAAACATTGCCTCTAGCTTGAATAATCTGGGGGAACTGTATCTGGAGCAAAAAAGGTACGCAGAAGCCGAGCCGCTTTTGAAGCGCTCCTTGCAGATATGTGAGAAGGCGTTGGAGCCAAACGTTCCAAACATTGCCACAGTCTTGGATAATCTAGCAGAACTCTATATGGACCAAAAGAAGTACTCACAAGCCGAGCCCCTATATAAGCGCACGTTGCAGATATATGAAAGGGTGTCGAAGCCGAATGATCCAGACATTGCCATTAGCTTGGATAATCTAGCAGAACTCTATATGGACCAAAAGAAGTACTCACAAGCCGAGCCCCTATATAAGCGCTCCTTGTGGATATATGAAAAGGCGTTGGAGCCAAATGATTTAGGCGTTGCCTCGAGCTTGGAAGATTACGCCGCGCTTTTGCGTAAAACAAACCGAAAGGCAGAAGCGTCCTTGCTGGAGACAAGAGCCAAGACAATCAGGGCAAAGCCAGGATGAACCTGAACGGTTTTACGCTAGAAGATTTGGGCTGTCGCAGGAAACTTGCGCTAGGAGTCATGACTCTGGTCATGGCGGTCATGACGGTCATGACGGTCGCAATGTCTGCAACATTTGCACGCGAATCTAAATCAATAAGTGGGCAGTCTCTCACTGCGGAGAGAAATCTGCTTGATTCCGGTCAAGTGAATGAGTGCGAAACCAAACTGAGCGAAATTCTGCGCGCCGCTCCCGCCAATCTGGATGCCCGAGAGCTTCATGCGGAGTCATTGTATAGGCTTGCCAGATATCACTTTGCTGCCGATGAGAATGAAGAAGTCCTGAAGCAAAAGCCACAAGATGCAGAGGCAGTGCTCCTGGCGGGGAAGATATATCAAAGCTTGCACAAACCGGCCCGGGCGATTGAGTGCTATAAAAAGTTTCTCGCTCTCTGCCCACAAGACCCGCGCAGTCAGCAGTATTCAGCACTTTTAGCTGTACTGGAAAACGAGGTCAGTACTGCGGCTCAAGCAAAGAGTGCACAAAAGGATGCCGGCAACTATTTGGCTGCAGTGACATCAACCGGCGCAATAAAATGGAAGAATCCATCTTCGATACGCGTGTTTATTAGCGATGGGAAGGGCGTTTCCGGCTATCGTCCTGAATTAGAGGAATCGGTGCGACAAGCATTCGATGACTGGCATGAATCCACTGATGGCAAAATTGGATTTCTTTTCGTTCCCGATCAAGGTAACGCGCAAATGACTGTGACATGGTCCGGTGATCTGCACGCACCGCAGCTTACAGCTGAAGCCGGTCTGGCCAAGACGTCGATCGGACGTGACGGATTTGACAAGGCGGAGATTCTTTTGTTGACGCTGGATCCATTTAAAGAAGGTCCCATTGGCGCAAACTTTTTCTACAATGTCTGCCTGCACGAGATTGGGCACGCGCTTGGCTTGCAGGGACACAGCCCCCACGAGGACGACATAATGTTCCCCACTCTGGCATCGCAGCAGGGGTTGTCTGCGCGCGACATCAATACGATGTTGTCCCTCTATTCCGATAACGCAACCAGTGCGCCGGTTCTGTCCGACCGAGACGAGTGGGGGCGCCCGTTGGCACCATCTGTACTGGCAGAGCGGTTGGCCCGAGAAGGCAGCAATCTGATGTCCTCAAACCAGTTGCCGCAAGCAATTGCCAAACTTGAGGAAGCACTCAAACTCAACGCCAGCGCGCCTAACGCTAAGGAAAACTTGTCTGTCGCGTTCAACAATCTCGCCATCGCCGATGGAACACCAACCGACAAAAGGATTGATCTTCTGCATCTCTCCTTATTTTGGAATCCCAAATTCGACATCGCGCGAACGAACCTGAACATGTATCTGCAATCACTTGGACATGATCCTAAATCCTTTGCCGAGCGTGTGAAATTGGCAGATCAATGTGCGGCCAAACACGATTCGAAGGGCGCCATCGTCGAGTACACAGAAGCGCTCTCAATCAAAGAAGACAGCGCCGTGCGCAACAAGCTCAAGTCGCTACAACCTAAAGCCGGATAAATTGTCTCGCGCACTTGCTGCAGATGGTTATGAACTATGAAGGCTATCTTTCTCGATATCGACGGAGTTGTCTGCATTTCAAAGGATGCTTGCGGTCCCAATACTTGGCTTCCTGAGCTCGATCGAGAAGCCGTTATTTTGGTTGATCATTTGTGCCAGATAGACGAGGCGATGACTCGCATTGTTATTTCCTCCAGCTGGCGATTGATGTTCAGTAAGGAACTGCTGACGGATTATTTGGAAAAGCACGGTCTGGCTGCACGCTTTGTCCATCAAGACTGGCGCACTCTTGCGATCAACAATGGTTCTCGCGGAATTGAGATACAGGAATGGCTTGGTCGTCATCCTGAAGTGGCTGATGATTTCTTGATCATTGACGATAGACCTAGCTGTGACTTTCTTCCCAACCACCAGACCCGTCACGTACGTACTGTCTCCGAATCTGGTTTTCGACTGGCAGATTTCTCAAAGGCTTGCTTGATCCTTCACGGTCTAACCATTCGAACCCTGCCGATATAGGGCGGGAAGCGAGTGACGCTTTCAAGTCTGCGGCTCAACGTTGCATGTTAGGACCCGAACTTGCCGTAGCTATAATTTTTTCGCTCAAACAACAGAATGAAACGTGATTCATTGCCTATCACTGGAAAGTAAATGCAAAAGTCATTCTCGGTCGTGTATTTTTGCAAGACATCAACTTTTGTCCCTGAAAAGAATTCTTTCAAGTAGTCGCAATCAAGGTTCGGCCTACATGCAAAATATGTTGGTGTGTAGGGGTGCTCGTCATCGTCACCATAGAAATGTTCAGCGATCTGATAATAGGCGTCCTTGTCGGCAAATTTTCCTGAAAAAATTATTGTCAGGGCTGGCAAGTCCCTTCTTTGATTTTTGAGAAACTCGCGAACTTGCCAAACCCGTTTGTAATCACCTGTTTGCCTCCGCGCCAAGAGGCTGCTGATTTCGTCCAGTAATCCTTCATGTTCTTTCAAAACGTCGTCTGCTTGCGAGCGAACGATTTTCAGAAATTTCTTTCTTGAAAAATACGTCCCTGCAAAAATCATGATAACGATCGCGACTGCCGTTCCAAGGAAAATGGGCACCCATCGCGTTAACAGGCTGGCGTCGGGAAGCACACCTAATTGAGCAATCCTTGCATCCGCTATGAGACTGATATTGGTCGCGACATTTAGAAGAACCAAAATTGTTGCCAGACCAATTAGTCCAGCAAAAACTGCTAGTAGAAATGATGTTGTCTTTTCTCTGAAGGGGTTAATGCGCAGTCCCGCACACAGAACAAGAACGAGTATGCCAAGCATAAAAAGAGCGGCCACCACGGTCAGAAGGAACAGCGTCAGCTGGGCGATCTCTACTTTCATTCCTATCCACTACCTCCGTCCATTCGCTATCAGTGACCAATTCCGAATTCGATGTTTCCAGTTTGCACCCAATGTCTTGGCGGGTCAATGAGGATGATCAACAAGCGAAAACTTTTTTCCATCATCACGGAATTAATTGGCAGCCTTTTTGTAGAATTATTGAGCTGATACTGCGGGCGGTTGCCACCTGGTATCTTTCTTGTCAGAGCCGGTGTCATCGGTTGCTTTCCACAACCACACCCGGACCATACTCATCAATTTTTGATATGTTGTCGGTCCCTCGTTAACTACGTAGGGAACTGCGTTGAGATGCCCGTTCGCTCCAGGGTGCACAGCCGCGATGAGTGTGGTCGGATACACCCGCACACCAAATTGCTCAGCCAACTGCGAACTGCGGCTACCTTCTCCGTCGATGTAGAGGAAGACTACTTTTCTGTTCAGTGTCTCTTCGGCTCGCTCCATGGTTTCTTTATCCTTTTCCTTTTCAAACAGTTCAAGTCGCGGTCTCTTGCATGGCGGGCGGTACTTCGTTGCCACCATAATGATAAGAGGACGCCCCCATGTGGCTGACCACTCCAATGCCTCCGCGAAGTGATCGCCGTCGAATGCGAAGGTTCTATAGCCGCTCGGCTTAAAGGGCACAATGGCAAAATAGGCAGTGAAGTTTGCGGCAAGTGTTATGTAAAACTGGAGGATAAAAAGAGAGAACAGCTTTCCATCAAGTGGCTGGTGCAGTCCTAGCAATAGGAATGCCCAGATGATGAGGAACAATACTAGTAACTCATTAAGTAACCGATCTCTATCAGCTTGAGAATTGTCGTCTCTGTCCACAAAACCATACCAATAGGTTCCGATAGACAAAGACAACACAGGAACCACCATTGAAACCCAGGTTGTCAAATAGACCCCGCACAGCAACTGCCAACTGTTCCAGAATGCAAACACCAAAAAACCCAGAGCGACCAGTGTAAACGGCGAAAATCCGGGGAAGCACAGCACAAAGAAAAGCAGCATATAGCTCAATGCAGAGATGGCAGTGCGGCCATTTGACGCGCCAAGTTGTTCTTTCATGATTCAGATTTTGAGCAGTCAATGATCTGTTTCTTTCATTCTTCTCTCATCCTCAAATACTCAGATCGGTTAACAAACACTTCGCCGATTGATTCTGCGCGACGAGTCCCGCACACTCATTGGTTGTCGAACTGCCGATACGTAAGTTTGCCTCCGTCAAATGCAATGATAAGTCCATAACTGCCGATTGAACCGGAGTATTTGTTTGTATCAACGAACCAAGTTGTGATCTTGGCGTAACCCTCTTCCTCCAAGCATTTGCGTAATGCGGCAAGATCGCTCAAGGGAAGTGCGTGAATACTAAGCTTCCATTGATCTCTGGTGTATGTGTTCATGAAACTTTGTTCTTGTAGCCACGCATTGGGAGTGGTCAAGTAAACATCAGAACGTTTATAGGTTGCCTCAATAATGTTGCGGGAGTCATCTTTGATCGTTCGGTGTGATTTTCCGAATTTTGTCTTCTGCTGTCTCCTTGCGGTCATGGTCTTGTAAATCGAGTAGCACACAGAGACTTCCGCCTTCTGCGGAACACTGGCTAGTTTCTCCTGAAGTATCGCGGCGGAAACTGGGAATGCCAGGTTGCTGGGTAGTTTGTCTTTTCCGATCGTCTCAAAATCCATATGTGACCGCTCGATTGCAGCCCGGAATCCATTCAGATCTGGCTGTTGGAATTGACTGGCTGGTAAGACATGTTTATCGTTCATTTCCGATCAGCGAAAATCTCTGCTGCGATCTCCTGATCAAATCCCACTTCATCATAAGTGATCTCATGCAAGTGGTAAGAATCCTCACTATTCATCGATGCCTGAGAGAAGAACTCCTCCAGATCCAACCCAGCTTCTTCGAAGAATTTCTGAGAGAACAACTTTTCTTCGCGCATTTGCTCAAAGATGAACCCTAAGTCTTTGCCCAGAACTGTCGACTCCTCCTTGATTCGACGAATGGTGAAATCAGACTGGCTTATCCACACTGTATGGTCGTTGGGTCGGAACAAGGTGCCCAGCACTACATAGCAAGGACGCTCTCCAATTTTCTCATCAGCCAAGAGCCCAACTTCTTTTATGCTCAGCACATTTTTGCCTTTGTTGATTTTCTCATCCACAAAAATCGACACTACCTTCCAGACCACACCGCCGCACTCCCGCGCTCCAGTAACCATAGCTTCGAACAAACCAACATCATCACCCATACCAGCACCAAAAGACTTACCAATGTCGCTGAAAACAGCAGACGAATAGCTGTCTAGCTCTTCCACTTTGCCGTCAGGATGGCGCCAGAAGCTGTCAGTTCCGTTACACCAAACGCTCTCGCTACCAGCTCGCTGACCAGATTCTTCCTCGGAACAGCGCCAGTCGAATGCAATCTGCGCGGTCTTACAAAGTAGGTAGCAAACGAGCAGTGATCGGCCCGTCCCGACTCTTGCCAGGCGGCTGTGCCGGAATCCGTATATGAATTGCAGCGCTTGTATTTGTCCGCCGCTTTGGCAATAATGATTTTTGGGTTCATATGTCTGACTGTCCAGCGAGAGAATGGGATGCGCTCGTTTATGAGCATATCATTTGCTGAATGCTCGAGACCTCCGTTGCGCTGGCATATGCATTGGAGAAGCGTATGGAGCGCGCCGAGCGCTGGCAATGTTGGTGCCCACGCAACGAAAAAGCTAGCACCAAACCAGCACCGCGTGTGGCGACTGATGGTTAAGTTGCTGGTGAAGGGCTCTGCCAATCGCATTTGTGCTGCGGATGGTCATGGTTAGCAGATAAGATATCGAATATCCGCCTTCACTCACTGTCCATAACGTGAAGGGGCGGGTCCAACAACAGTAGTTGAAGCGGAGTCATATCCACCGAACACTAACGACAATGGGAGCGAGAAGAATGCTCGCAATCCACGATAAATGTGTTTTTGCCGAGAAGAGCCGCGACGAAGTTCAGGCAAAGCAAAACCTGTAGCAGTCTCCTCCAAGAAAAAGCCACCAAGCAGACTAAAACCTCAGGCAGCCGTAAAGAGCAAACCATCAGTTCCAAAGTCGAAGGCCCCAACCTCGACGGGCAAGCCTGGGCAGGCAAAGTGCAAGCGAAAGCGGACACGAAGGCGAAACCAGCGAACAAAGCTAAGCCGAAATCCAAGAAGTAAGATGCGAGAATCAGCACCGTATTCAGTATCATCGCTGTGGTGCAAGCGGAAAGCGTTTTTACTTCGTGTTTTTGAATTGAAGAAAACTGCCACTAACCAGGCACCATAGCTAGTGGCAACTCAATGCTGCTTCAATATTTTGTTTTCGTTCCCCGTAGGTTCTTGCAAGATAAACTGTGGCACTATCTGCAAAGTTACATCCAACAGAGTCATCAATTTTACTGTGTGGTAAAATTTAGTAAAAGGAGCTTAAAACAGTGACAGGACCAAATTTCGGGAGATCCGAAATCGCTCGAATTGAAGTATTTTAATGGAAAAGCCAATTTTACTGTGTGGTAAGATTGTTATAACTACTAAAAGGTCAGGTGTTACGTTGTCGCCAGCTACAGCTCCAAGGGCAATCGTGCTTGATGCAAACAAGCGTTTGCATGAGCTATTGAGTCGCGTGCCATTCATCAACGTCTCTAAGCCACTTCGCGGTACTGGCTCCAGAGATGAAGGCGAACTTTTTCCAATGGACGGCTTCATCCAATTACATTGCCGGGACAAGAAGTGGTGGCTCTTGTTGGATGTGAAAAGCCATGCGCAATTGCGAGATGCCAGGCAGGCAGTTGATTATCTGAAACGCTATGCTCAAAATGTTGGAGCACCGGCGTATCCAATATTTGCTTCGCAGTACCTTAGCCCATCGATTCGGAACTTCTGCACCACCAACGAAATTGGTTATTTTGACTTCAGCGGAAATTGCCGGCTTGTGTTCGACCAGGTCTATATCGAACGCGAAGTTCCGCTGTCAGAAACGCCAGAGCGAAAGCGTTTGAAGTCACTGTTTTCTCTAAAGTCGAGCCGAGTAATGCGGCGTCTTCTCCATGAACCTGGTCGACTCTGGAAAGTGCAATCACTAGCATTAGAAGCCAATGTCAGCGCCGCCACTGTTTCCTTGATGAAGGACAAACTGATCGGTGAAGAGTACGCAGCAAGACAGGAGGAAGGCTTTGTGATCACTAAGCCGGAAGAGCTGTTACTCGACTGGGCGAAGAACTATAGTTATAAGGAGCACAAGCATTTAGAATGTTTCGGTCATGGCAATCTCGAAGACTTGGAAGGCCACTTCGGGGATTATTGTCGAAAGAATTCTGTCAATTATGCATTTACGATGTTCTCTGGCGCTAAGCGCATAGCGCCATTTACCAGAGGAATTCAGCGCGGTTACGCATACACTGCATCAGACTTGAACATCAAAGAGCTGGCAGAAGCATTGGGACTGAAGCCAGTCGATTCCGGTGGGAACTTCCGGCTCATGATACCCAGTGACGATGATGTGCTCTGGCAAAAACAAAAAGTGGACGATGATTTCGTGGTCAGCGATATACAGCTTTATTTAGATCTGTCCAGCCACAGAGGACGCGGCGAAGAAAATGCGGAATATCTGCTCGAACAAAGGCTTAGACCTCAATGGTAAGAAAATTCAAACGGTCAGATTATTCTGAACGAGAGATGGAAGCCTGCCACCGCGTTCTCATGGAACTCGTCACTCTGCTAAGCGAGTTCAGCGACCACATTGCGCTTGTGGGCGGTTGGGTTCCGTATTACATTGTGCCCCAGACCGGAATACCGCATGTAGGCAGCTTGGACGTGGATGTTGTGTTCGACTTTCAGTACATTACTGAGGCAACATACGAAACTATTCTGAATATCCTGCTCAAAAATGACTACTACCAAACCAACAAGCACAAGCCATTCCAGTGGTGGAAAACCATTACAATGGATGAGGGAGAGCCAATTTCAGTCGAAGTGGATCTGCTTGCACCTGAATATGGTGGTCGGGGCAAGAAACACGAGAATCAACACATTCAAGACACCAAAGCACGAAAAGCACGCGGAAGTGATCTGGTTTTTGATGAAGTAAATCGCTTTACGGAAGTCATTCTCGAAGGAGCATTGCCGAGTGGAGCATTCGACAGCTTGCGGTGCAAAGTGGCGGGAGTCGTGCCCTTCCTCGTAATGAAAGGCATGGCGATTGGACGCGGCAAACCTAAAGATGCATACGATATTGAATACGTGATCCACAACTATCCAGGCGGCAGACAAGCTTTGGTTGCCGAATTTCAGCGAGACATGGACAATGCTCTCGTGCGAGAAGGGCTTGGGAAGATAAGAACAAAGTTTGAGTCGCCTAACCATGTGGGACCTGACTACGTAGTAACTTTCCTGGAAATTGAAGATCCCGTGAACAGAGAAATCAGGAGACGAGAGGCTTTTGAATTAGTAAAGGACTTTCTTGATGCTCTCGGTATTGAGCGGTTTGTGTGAGGTCTGGATCATTAGATTTCCGATTGGTTGATGGATTTGGTGACCGACAGTAACATGATGAATTGATAGAACGAGTCCCAAGGGTGTCCTAAAATCCCGCCGGAACTATGTGCACTGCATCATCGCCGCGATCGTCTCTGCGAACGCTGCTTGTGGTTTTGACGACCGGTTTGCGTTTCCCGAAAGCACCGTCGCGACTGCCGTCCGTTTCCGGGGCAAGCCCGCGAACTACTGCCACCGCACATGGTGCATCATGCAAGACTGATTGAGAGACGCTACCCAAAATCTTTTGCTTCAGCCCCGTGCTCTTTTGGTGCGAGCCCATCAGAATCAAATCCGCATAGTGCTTCTTTGACAGGTTAACGATTGACTGATGCGGTTCACCAGAAGCAATTTCGGTCGTGATGTTAGTGGTTTGGAGCACCCTGGACAAGCTCCAGGCACGCTTCTCGAGGCTTTGCTTGACTTCCTTAAGATCCGTGTCTTCATCAACGACTGCAACGACGGTAAATTTGGTATCTGCCGCCCAATTGAAGTTACCGAGCCACTGCACAGCAGCGTCGGAGAGAATTGACTTGTCGATTGGTACGAGGATATTCCTGAATCCTGGTGCTGCTTCCCGCGCTAAGCAGCAGGGCGTTTTGGCAACGATAACAGGACAATGAGCGGCGCTGAGAACAGATTGACAGACGCTTCCCAGTAGGAGGCGCTCCAGTGTGCTCTTACAATTTGAACCCAGGACAATGAGGTCAGCATTGATTTGCTCTGCTAATTGGAGGATCACCGCTTTGGGGTCGCCACTTTGAGCGAAACACGATACTTCGCATTGAGGCAGTGCATTGCGCAACTCTGCCGCCATGCTCTCCATTTCCTCGAAGGTGGCGGTCAGCACTTCGTCTATGGAAGTGCCGGAACTCGGCCCAGACACATTTAATAAGTCGATCTCAGTGCCTTCGTGCCAATGCATCTTCACCAATGCATCCATCGACGCCTGTGAGCTGGGTCTGTTGTCGATCGCAACCAGTACTTTCATATGCTTCTCCTGAGCCATCAACGGTCAACAGCGCGTTTCCTGGCAGCATACAAATGACAGGCTGTGTATGTCAAGATACTTTGGGGGTACGCAGACCTTGAGGAGCGACCAGGCAAAATGAATTTTTGGAAGAGCTTGAACCAGAGGAACAAGACGAAAGATTTGAACAAGACCATGGCGCTGCTGAATTCCGACGAACATTGGCTTGGATGGCTTGGAGACGACCCTACGCGCACGCTACGCCCCGCCATCGCTGGCATCGGACAGAGCTGATGCAAGCCCAGCCTTAGCCGCAGTCCAGAGATAATGCACATCGATTCCTAGTGCCACCATGTCGTATCCCTGCTTCAAGTATGTTCTTGCTTGTTCAGGTTGCAGAGCAAAAATGCCAATCGGCATTGCCTGTTTTTTGCATGCTTTGTGCACTGTCTCAATTGCCTCTTGCACCTGAGAGTCGTGAATTTGTCCCAGTTTTCCAAAGCTTCCTGACAGGTCATACGGTCCAATGATTATGGCATCCACGCCTGGAATCGCAAGGATCGATTCAAGGTTTTTCACTGCGTCTATGTGCTCAATTTGCAAAATTACCAGCAGCCGATCATTGGCTTCCTGCACATAATTCGCAAAATTGATACCAAACCCATGTGCGCGTGCAATCCCCACGCTCCTTGTGCCGGTGGGCGGATACTTGGAAGCTGCCACCGCTCTTCTTGCCTCTTCAGCCGTATTCACTTGCGGAACGATGATTCCATCTGCGCCCAGATCAAGAACTCGCTTGATATAAACATCATCGTTTATTGGAATGCGCACAAACCCCGCGCAACGATCATCTTTAGCTTGCAATAACTGTTGCACCTGCTCGAGGCTGAGCGGACCATGCTCCATATCGATCCACAACCAATCGAAGCCGCAAGCTGAAATCATCTCGGATATTGCCGGCAGCCCCAGTGTCACGAGCGTTCCTATCAGGGGTTTGCTTTGCTTCAGTCGTTGTTTAAATTGGTCCATTCGTTAGTTTCTCCCCGGCCAAATATAAAGCATACTGCAAGGGGCGTAAGATGTTGTTAGTGGAGTGTTTCCTGATGACAAAGCTTACAAGACTTTTGAGTTTCGCATTTGCACTTCTCTTCACGCCTGTGTATTTGCAAATCACCGACGCAAAGGAATCTCTTGATGCTTTTCGCAGACGTGCACACGCTCTTCGGGACGAGGATAAGACAGCCGAGGCGTTAAAAGTACTGGATGAAGCTATACGCTTGTATCCCTTTGACTGTCATCCGTATGGTGAGCGTGGCGACATTTACTTGCAAACCGGCGAATATAAGAAGTCAGTCGAAGCCTACACACAATGCCTGAAGGTCCAGCCCAATTTTGCCGATATGGAAAAGCAGCGAGCCTTTGCTTATCTTGGATTGGGGGACAATAAATCAGCCATTGCCGACTTCAGCAGCTCGCTTAGACATAATCCAGATCGGCGGGCCTTCATTGGGTTCAGAGCCGACGCATACGAGAAGGATGGACAACTGGAGAAAGCGATTGCTGACCGCACCAGGATGATTCAATTGGAGCCGACCGACACCGGTGCATACTTGGCCCGCGCCATGTTGTTCAAAAAGTTGGGACAAAACGATAAAGCAATCGCGGATCTGTCGAAAGCAATAAGCATTGCGCCCGATAGCGAATATCTAGCATATACAAGAAGAGCCGACATCTATTGCTTGCGTCGTGAGTTTGGCAAGGCGGTCGAAGACTATACTCACGCTCTCGCTGCCGATCCGCTGGAGCCGGGCATTATATATTCTGGTCGCGCTCAGGCTTATGAGAAGCTCGGCAAGCATGAGTTAGCCGCAAAAGATCGGACAGCGGCCCGTGAAGCCGGATTCAAGTGAAGCAAGATTCAAGCAAAGCTGCGTTAGTCACTTTCGTGGCTACTGTAATTCTTTGTCGTTTTCCAGACCACGCAAAGCGGCTGACGGTTTGATTTTAACTGGCACTCCAACAAGAGCACGCTGCACTTGCTGCATCGATTGAAATCGATCTGCCGCATCCTTCTCCAGGCAGCGCAAAACAACGGCTTGAACCTTGGCGAATGCCGAATTCTGATCGACAAACGGTTGAGGTCGCTCGGCGAGATGCTTGGTCATGGTATCAAACATGGTGCTGCCGATAAACGGCAGAGAACCAGTTAGCGCCTCATACATGCAACAGCCGAGTGAATAAATATCTGAGCGATTATCCACGGGCTTGCTTGCCAAGCATTGCTCAGGGCTCATATAAGGTGGTGTGCCGACTAATTCGCCTTCTAAAGTTTGACGACCAGATTTGGCGTCGTTGCTTTGGCAGATTTTGAACCCCGTCAACTTCAATAACGGTTCGGATGATCGAGCGATCAAAAAGTTGGCAGGTTTGAGATCGCGGTGAACGATGCCCTTCTCATGCACGGCATTCATGGCATCGCAAAGCTGGTTAAACAGTTGCAGGAATCTAGGGTGAGCAAGCGGTCCATCGCGCATCAAAACTGTTTCCATATTGTCGCAATCGAGAAACTCCATGACGACATAAGGAAAGCCATCGCCGCTGGCAAACTCATAAACCTTCAGCACATTCGGATGGTCTATTCTCACCATCACTTCTGCTTCGAGGCGCATGGAATTTGTTGCCGCTGCAATCTCCCTCGCGAACTTGTTCAACAAGAACTCCGGTCGCAAAACCTTAATAGCAACGGGGCTTTCAATGCGCACATTCGTAGCACTGTAAATGTCGGTGCTGTAGCCACTGGCAACAAGTTCGTTGATCCGGTAATCGTGATTGAGCATGCTTCCGGGCTTGAGTGGACCCGATGCTGGAGCTGCCAAAAGGTTAATCCTCATCTCAGAGCTAGAGTCTTTATTCCCTCTATGTTCATTCTATTCGCTAGCGCTATTACTCTGTCTCTGCGCTGCCAGTTACCTTACCAGAGGAAAATATTGTGGATTGCTGTTGATGGTTCGCTCCATCACTGTGGGCAGCGAATCTTTGCCCTGCAAAACCAAGTCAACTGCTCGTTTGAGGCTGGACGGATTGCTTACCCACTGCGAAGGCAGGCTGCGCATCTGGTCCCTAATCACTGCATCAGGCATGTTCTGCAATCGTTGAACGTCAAAGGCAATATCGCCCTTGGAGAGAAAGTCATAATAGCCCGATCCGTACAAAGTTGGGCGCCAAGTTGATTTTGTCACCCAGGACGGGTCGTTGTTCTCGCCAAAAAAGGCAAGACCGTTGTCGACCATATGGGCTCGGTAGATTCCGCTGCTTTTGCCAAGCGCGCCTTTGCCCGACGCCTTTACAGCATCAAAGACTGGTTGCGCCCCATCAAAATTGAATAGAAATGCGTCACTTACCAAGGTTTTCCCGAAATCTCGCAAGTTAACGATATTGGCATCATTGCCCGGAGATACGGCATTCTCTACCACTTTGGATGCAAAAGCCGGTCCTGGTTTGACCATCAGCTCTGCGAAAGCTGGATTAGTGAGTTCGGCCGATTTTATGAAGTCAGGCGAGATATTGATGATTGCCACATCTGGCGACTCTATACCCATGTATCGCTGCACTGGATGACCAAGCCACTCGTTGGCTAAAATCGGATCGCCTTGTCGATTGCGCAGGTACTTCAGAACCCACCGCTCTCCATTCGACGCCTCAGCGAAGAACGGGTGGGAGCCACCAATCTTCGCCATGCCGAGAAACTCGGTCGCTTCCGCGTATGCATTCAGCTTCCTTGGACCCACCGCAAATACGCTGGCAGCGGTCTCCGAGCCCGCCGAGGCAATTCGAGCACTGAAAGAGGTGTCCGCCAGGAGTTTGGAAGCCACAGGCGCTTCCTCTAGCAGGCTTGCTGCTATTTCGAGACCTTTAGCAATTAGTTCTACGGGAGGCAACGGGTGTCCGTACTTAAAATCAGGGGCGTTGTTCCAGGATGGCAACTTCCCAGTCATTTGTCTGTGGTGTGATTACGAGGGTAAGCCAAAGAATCGGACCGCTTGTGGCTGTGCCAAGCTGGAAGCTTAACTGGATGCAGTTCACTATGCTGGCGCTCCATTCAGAATTGTGCAACTGCCTGTGGTGCTCAAGAAGATGCCTGGGCATTAAGAGTCTTGAGCAAGTCCTTCATCAAGAGCCACATCCGAAGACTGTCTGCTGGGTATGGTTCGAAGTCATAAGAGCTGTAAAATTTCTTCGCGTCTTCATCAATGGCGTCAACAATAATGGCGCGAATCGGAACGCTTTCTGAGATTGTGGCCGCCCCCTTTAGTGCGTGCTTCAAGAGACGTCCGCCTAGACCTTGTCCCTGGTGCGCTACGTCAATAGCCAACCTGGCTATCAGAAATACCGGAATCGGATGTCTAGCGAGTCCCTTCATAACGCGCTCTGGCGTTGAATCTGCATGCTCAATAGAAACGACATTATAAGAGTAATAAGCGATGACCTTAGTTTCATCCCCGGTGACTACCATTGTTTTGGTATGTCCAGAACCCTGGCTCTGGAGCGCATGCTTTTTGAGCCAACTCGTCAAAGGCTCTTTGCCGCAATCAAAAGTGCTCAAATCGTGATTCTTAGTCAGCGATTCAGGCTTCGAGTCCATCTATTGGTCCCAATCATCCGGCTGGGCGAGCCTTTGCTGAAGGTTAGGCAGAACTCGTGCCGGCTGATTCAGTGCCTGCTCGATTGATGTCCACTGTTCATCGCTGACAACAAAACGAGTTTGCTGATGCACCACGGCTTCGGCCGCGCCAACGGCTTGCTGCCTGATGAAATTGGTTGGATTGGTATTCTGCAAATGCGCAGCCTGCCTGATTACAGCTTCTTCCTGCGGGCTAAGCCGGATATCGAACTTTTCAGTTTTTTGTTCTTTGGAAGTCACAACCCGCCTCCTCTTAGGCATACAGATATAGGGTACCATATTGTCATGACATTGTCTGGACATAGATATTCCCATTTTGGTGCAGATTGTCGGCTTTCAATCTGGTGAAGGTCTTGGTCTCTGCCAGCATGCCGTCTGCTTGCTCCATAGTGATACCAAATTTGGTGCTGGCGATATCTGCACGCAGACGCGCGAAATCCTCAGGCACAAAAAAGAAAGACGGCAAATGGTGTGGCACCAGATTTAGTATCGTTGATTTGCGCCATGATTTTTAGTTTCAAAATAAGGTCAGCCTTTTAGCAACAGGCTTGACGGAAAGACGGGCAAGAAAAAGTGCTGCGGCTCGATCGCTATGGCATCAATTTTGCTAAACGGGAGCGGACGAGCGTAACGCCAGAGCTTAAGAGGCTACGAATTCGGCCTTTACAAGCGCACAGAATTGGGCTGCTCAGGGGCAGCTTCAACTGTTTCTAGGTTCGGGACTGCGACAACAATCTGGTAATTCCAACAACATCTCTATATACAAAGGATGTCATATTCGTGCGAATTCTGTTCAAATGGTAGCTGCGCAACATTTTGCCACTTCCTGATAACCTACCTCTTTTCGGAACATTAAACACCTGGTAGATTCACTGATCGATATTCAAGAAAAAATGCTACTGGCAAGCCGGAATTTTTTGCGCAAAATTCCGATCATCGTCCATAAGATGGGGTTTCCACGGCTGATGTAACGATTGCAAACTGTTAGACAAAAAGATTAGAACGTGACATATTGAACGGAGGTTAATATTAACTGTGGCAATTAAGGGTGAGGTGGCTTGCTTGAAAATCCTGATTATCGAAGACGATGTCAACATCGCTCGACTGATCGAACTGGAACTCGGATACGAGGGATACCAGGTATTTGTGGCCCATGATGGCAATCAGGGTCTTGATCTCTTCAAGAAGGATCAACCTGACCTAGTGTTGCTTGATGTGATGCTGCCCGGATTGGATGGCGTTGAGGTTTGCAAACGACTGCGAACGATATCCAAAGTGCCAGTGATCATGCTCACCGCTAAAGACGGCGTCGGAGACAGAGTTGCTGGTCTCGACGGCGGAGCCGATGACTATCTGACGAAACCTTTTGCCACCGAAGAATTGTTGGCGCGAATCAGAGCAGTAATGCGTCGCAAACCGCAAGAAGGCATTCTTACTTATGCAGATTTGTGGATGGATCAACTCAATCGGGTCGTAAAGCGGGGCGAGCGGCAGCTGGACCTGCGAGCGAAAGAGTTTGACCTACTAAGACTCTTTATGCAGTATCCGGAACAAGTGTTGTCGAGAGAGTTCATTTTCGACAAAGTCTGGGGCTATGACTTTATCGGCGAATCGAACGTTATCGAAGTCTATATTCGATATCTGCGCTCAAAGTTGGAAGATGGCAACACCAAGCGCCTCATCCAGACAGTAAGGGGCGAGGGTTACGTGCTGCGTGAGGAAGAGCCTCAGCGCTAAAACATAGCTATAAGGAATAGAGGGGTGACGGGTTCTCTCGTTGCCCTTTTTCTTGGTGTCGTTATTTGCGGTGTTGCTTTGTCGTTATCTCTCCAGAGTGATAAAAAATGGGCTGTTTTTGCATTCTGAAGTGATAGGCACGAAATTGTGTCGTGATTTCGCTGTCTTGTATTGTCATATCTCTCCAGAGTGATAAAAAATGGGCTGTTTTTGCATTCTGGAGTGATAGGCCTATGTGTTCCAACAGCTGTTGCCATGAGAACCGTAAACCTGTTCATTTGTGACTTTTGTAGGTCAAAAGAGAAAACCTGGGGGAAAATTGATGGGAATAGTCCCAGTGATAACGCATAAGTTGCCAAGAGAATGTGGTTATTGCCCTTGCTTTTGTCAAGCGTGTAAAGTTATTATACGGCTAGATAAGTTGCAGCTTAGGCGCGGTGGAGCGCCTTTTCCCAGCTCAACACTCAGTCCGAGGTACCCTCAAATGGCACTAGTAAAAGATTTCAATTCAAGAACACGCTGTAATGATGAGCGATTCTACTTGGATATTCTGTCCGAAAACGAGTCTGGCAATTGGGTTTTGACCCTTCCTCCAATGCTCCAAGCACATCAACATGAGCTTGAACAAATGCTGGGAAGAGTTTTTGCCGGCCGCCCGACCTCAAAAGAGAACTTTGCTCTAGCCCAGCAGATGTCGCTAAATTGGTGCTTCTCCAAATGCAAACAAGTTGGAAAAGCGCTGGAAGATTGTCTAGCCGAAGCCGTCTAAGGACGAGCAAGCACAAGAGCCGAAGCCCTCTAAGAACACGACCGCATTTCATCCCGTCCAAAAGAAATTGTTCTACGCTGTTCTCGCAGCGCAGCATCCTGTCGGCTTTCACGGCAGGCTAGAGCATGCGCCGAGAACGAAGCAAGCTGCCGCACTGCCATGCGCAAGCTGACGTAGTGCCGATGCACAAGCTACCGCACTGCCGATGCGCTTGAACTACGCCTCAGGCGGAGAATCGCCACCGGGTTCGCCGACGGCGTCATCTGGCTCGACTAAAGGCGTCACCGATACGACTTGATCGTCTTCACCAATCTGCTGAATTCGCACGCCTGTCGCCATGCGCCCCTGAGCGCTGATCTCGGCGACATTCTGACGCACCACGATACCATTGGCAGTGGCGATCATTACTTCTTCGCCCGGCTGCACCAGTGCCAAGGTGGCCAGACGCGAATGGACATTCTTGAACTTGGTTCCGATCAAACCGATGCCGCCGCGCCCTTGTTGGCGGAATTCGTCAAGCTTAACTCGCTTGCCGAAACCGTCTGTGGTGACGACCAGCACGTGCGCATCCGTGCCCGGCTCAATCACATCGAAGCCGACAATCGTATCGCCTTCGCGCAAAGTAATCGCTCTGACGCCGCGAGCAGAGCGCCCCATCGGGCGCAGCTCATCTTCGCTGTAGCGAATGCACATTCCGTCTCCCGTGCCGATCAAAACATCAGCTTTGCCGAAAGAAGGGCGCACCCATTTCAATTCATCGCCTTCATTCAAAGTGATAGAAATGATGCCTGAGCGGCGAATATTCGCCAGCTCCGACATTTGCACTTTCTTGATATAGGCCTTCTTGGTGAGCATAACAAGATAATTGTCTTCGGCAAATGAAGCCACCGGTATAACCGCCGTTACATTCTCTTCCTGGCTTATGGAAAGCAGGTTCACAAGCGCCGTGCCGCGAGCAGTTCGGCCGCCTTCAGGAAGATCCATCACTTCCAATGAACGGACGGATCCTTTGTTCGTAAACACCAACAACCGATCGTGCATGTTAGCGGTAAAGAAGTGCCTGAGATCATCTTCTTCTCTGGTCTTTACACCGGTGACTCCACGCGTGTTTCGGCGCTGCCGTTTGAATGTATCGAGCGGCATGCGCTTAATGTAATCTTGCTTGGTGATAAAGACGGCCATGGGCTCATTAGGCGTCAAATCTTTTGAGGAAAGCTGCTCGACTGAACCCTCAATCTGCGTGCGCCGCGGATCTTTGTCACCGCCATGCCTAGCGCGTACTTCCAGCAATTCCTTTTTGATGATGTCGAGAACAAGTTGTCGCTCAGAAAGAATCTTCTTATACTCAGCAATCCTTTCTTGCTGCTCCTCATATTCCTTCTCAATCTTGCCGCGTTCTAATCCTGTCAGTCTGCGCAACTGCATTTCCAGAATGGCGTTGGCTTGAAGATCATCGAGTTGAAACTGAGCGATCAGGCCCTGACGCGCCTCATCCGTTGTTTGGGCACCGCGGATGATACTGATGACTTTGTCCAGATTGGACAGAGCTTTCAGGTAACCCTCTAAGATATGAGCGCGATCTTCCGCCTTTCTCAGCAGGTAACGCGTTCTGCGCGTAATCACCTCGATGCGGTGATCTTGAAACTCTTGCAACAGATCAGCCAGGCACAATGTAGCTGGCTGGAAGGTAGGCTCGGACGAACCGCTGGTGTATGTGCGAATCAGAGCCAGGGTGTTGACGGGGAATGATTGCTGGAGCTGCGTATGTTTGTAGAGATTGTTCAGCACAATTTCAGGATGAGCATCGCGTTTTAATTCGATGACGATGCGAATGCCCTTGCGATCAGTTTCGTCGTTGACGTCGGAAATGCCGCCCAGTCTGTCTTCTCGCACAAGCTCAGCCACACGCTTGGCAAAAGCTTCCGGTCCAATCATGTATGGCAGTGAGGTGACGATGATGCCCATGCGCGAGCCTCGACCTACGCCTGAGACTTGCTCGATGACAGCATCTCCGCGCACAGGAATGGAGCCTCTGCCTGTGGTGTAGGCATCGACAATGCCCTCGGTGCCCATGATGATTCCGCCAATGGGAAAATCCGGACCCTTAATCCATTGCATCAGCCGCCTGGATGTTTTTAGCGCCGCATAACGGGTGTTTGTATCATCACTTTCATCTTTCTCTTCCATCCACTCCGGATGGTCAATGAACTCCATCAAGCCGTCAATTACTTCAGTCAAATTATGCGGAGGAATGTTGGTGGCCATACCGACGGCAATGCCGGCAGAGCCGTTCAGCAATAAAGTGGGAACGCGCGAGGGCAAGACAACAGGCTCTTTTCGAGTGTCGTCGAAGTTGGCGCGCATGTCGACGGTCTCAGCGTCGATGTCATGTAACATCTCAGTGGACATCGGCGCCAGCCTTACTTCGGTATAACGCATGGCAGCAGGCGGATTATCGAGATCGCCGAAGTTGCCCTGCCCATCAGCCAGAACATAGCGGCTGGCGCTTGGTTGGGCCAATCTGACGAGAGTTTCATAAATAGCCGAATCACCGTGGGGGTGATAATTGGCCATGACTTCTCCGACTACCTTGGCCGATTTTCTATAGCGCTCATTGGGTTGGAGATTGAGCTCGTTCATGCCGAAGATGATGCGTCTGTGCACAGGCTTGAGCCCGTCGCGAACATCAGGAATGGCACGGCTTATAATCACGGACATGGCGTAGTCCATGAACGACTTTCGCATTTCGTCGCGCACTTCAATCGTGACGATGCGCTCGCCGCCTGCTCCTCCAGCTGGTGGGGAAGGTGGTTGGCTGCTCACTTATTACTGCTCCTTGCGTTTCCGATTGCCGAACAACCGATCGATATACCGAATCATTCGGCGCCAAAACCTGGCGAAAACCTGAGCCTTACTGAGAAAGAAGGCTCAATTGCCAATATCAAATTATAACACGGACGATTCTAAAACAGCCAATCAAGCGGTTTTGCGGCACTCTATGAAGCGGGCAAAATGACCGCATCCAGCGCATTCATGCATAAGATCGTTCTAAGCAGAGGGCGGGATTTGCACAAAAATCTACACAACAGCGAGGCCCCTTCTCAATGCCTTAAGATAGACATCTTTGCATAGTGAGGGGGAACCTTGAGCATAGTGGAAATGGACGGTGACGGCAACCGAATGCGCGCTGAGCGGCTGAGAAAGCTGCGAGAGCTGCGTGAACAGGGCGTCAATCCATATCCTTATAAATTCCAGCGCAGCCACCGAAATCAAGAGCTGCAGACTAAGTACAAAGACCTTGAAAACGATGTCGAAACTGAAGATGTCGTGTCGGTGTGCGGGCGCATCATGAACGAGCGAAACACCTGGATGTTTGTCGACGTTTTTGATGAGTCTGGAAAGATTCAGCTCTTCTGCCACAAATCATCCCTGCCTGAGGCAGATTTGAAGCGCCTGCGCTTGATGGATAAGGGAGACTTTATCGGCGCCACAGGAACGGTGAGAAGAACCAAGCAGGGCGAGCTCTCAATCAAGGTGACCAAATACGAGGTATTGGCGAAATCTTTGCAGCCGTTGCCCGACAGTTGGGACGGTTTTACAGATGTAGAAGCGCGCTATCGCCAGCGCTATGTCGACATGATTATGAACCCGGCTGTGCGCGACAATTTCAAAAAGCGGGCGCTTGCCGTTCGCTTTATTCGCAATTTTTTGGACGAAAGAGACTGCCTCGAGATCGAGACACCGGTACTACAGGTGGAGGCAGGTGGAGCCGATGCTCGACCGTTCGTTACGCACCACAATGCTCTGGATATCGATCTTTATCTGCGCATAGCCACTGAGCTGCATTTGAAACGCTTGATTATAGGCGGATTTGAGCGTGTTTATGAAATCGGCAGAATCTTCCGCAATGAAGGAACCAGCACCAGACATAATCCTGAGTTCACGATGCTGGAATTGTATTGGGCATATGGTGACTACAACGAACTGATGGATTTGACCGAAGAAATGGTGCGCCAGTTGTGTGTGAGTTTGACCGGGTCCACCAAAGTCAAATATCAAAACACGACCATCGATTTCGGTGAAAAGTGGCGCCGCCTGCGGATGACGGAAGCCATTTATCAAGCTGTGGGGCTCAAGGTTTCTTCCCTGAAAGATTTCGATGAGCTGCGCGATGCAGCCAACAAGTTAGGTGTCGACACGAAAGAGTGTGATTCTCGCGGCGCCCTGGTCAATGCAATTTTCGAAAGCAAGTGTGAGCCTTCGTTGATTCAACCGACTTTCATCATCGATTATCCCGTGGAAATTTCGCCTCTGACAAAAACACATCGACGCAACCCTGATGAAGTGGAGCGTTTTGAGTTGTTCGTTTTCGGCAGAGAACTTGCCAACGGCTACAGCGAGTTGACCGACCCCGAGGATCAACGTGCGCGCCTTGAAATTCAGGCGATGAAGAAAGCTGCGGGAAACGAAGATGCCATGCCTCTAGATCTTGATTTTATCCTCGCCATGGAATACGGAATGCCACCATGCATGGGGATAGGCATCGGCATCGACAGGTTGGTCATGTTGTTGACAGATGCAGCTTCCATTCGAGATGTAATTGCATTCCCAACCATGAAACCCATTCGCAAAGGCGAAGACAAAGAGAAAGAGAGCGAGTAACGATTTTCAGTAGCATTCCCAGCAACGATCCCCAATAGCGATCCCCGTAACGATCCCCAGTAACGATTCCCAGTGCGATCCCGACCATGACTCTAATCAGACTGTACGTGCAACATGAGAAAATTGTCCTACCGACGGTAGCTCAGACCGAGGCAGGATTTTTCGTCGACGTGGAACCGATTCAAGTTTTCCGCGTGGAAGAGCACAACGCCTGGAAAAATGCGATCTACAAGGCTCTGGTGAAAGGCAATTCGATCATTCCCACTCCAGATGGATCTGATGAACCGGGATCAGCGATATTGGAGAAACTCAACATCTCAAAATGGTCGACATTCGAGACCAGCTCGATTATGTACACGGTGCATAGGGGTGGTGGCGACATTTTGATTTATAGAACAGGAAAAAGCGCGGACGGCATGTGGTCGACTGAAACCAATCAAAGGCACTTCGCCAGCCGCGCTCCGCTTACCGCGATCGTCGATGCATTGTGTGAAGATGTTTTGAAACAGCCGGAAGCAAACCGCCCAAAAACAAGCTTGATGCCGGTGGCATCAACCTCGACTGCACCAACGACTTTAATGCTGCCAGGACCGACAACAAGCTCGTCGCCGAGCGCGTCGGCGAGCGGTGCGGAGACAGCCGCGTCGACTGGCTCGACGGCGGGCTCGACGACAAGCTCAACGACGGAAAAGAGCGATTCCACGGATTAGCCCAAACCGGATCGAGATGGTGTAACTAAAGGGATCATCAAAGTCGATTTGAGGAAGCCGTTATGATCAAGAACGAAAAGCAGTACAAAATAAGATGAGGAGAGGGATTAAGCTGACGAACAGCGAATCAAGGCGCAGAAGTTGGGTGCGATGCTCTAATCGCCGCTGCTTGATCCTTAGGCACGAATACTCCACAGTCAAATCGCACTGTCGGATCTAACATCACAACATTCTCGCAAGTCCAGGGGCCATCTCTTATAGTCCATCCAACTACTTTATCGTTCTTATCGAAGCCGAGTTCTAGCGGCTGAGCAGCATTGCCACAAATTGAGCCTCGCCATGTTATATATTGGCGATATTTGCAAATTCCATTGGGCGCCAAACTCACAGTGCCTTCATTGCTTCCTTCACCCATCAATTCGTCGATATCTGATCGTTTCATGCCGATCAAATTATATTGTTCTAGAGTCTCTGCAACGAGATCGAAGCCCCACCGATCTGGGTCGTGCCATTTCTCTTTTACGGTCATGGTGTCGACCCTGTCTTCTTGTGCCAGCAATCGGTCCGGCGTCAGTAAGTATAAGCTCTTATACTTGGGTTTTAATGTCCAATGGCCGCTCTTATCGATCACACCAGCTAAAGGTTTATGTGGCGCCACTTCTATGGACGCTACAGCATGAGCTCCAAGAAACGGATAGACCGATGTAAATTTGGGCTCAATTTTGAATTGCCCACTCAGGTCGCAAAAACCCCAGACGTGCTTTTGTTTATTCGGCGCAATCACGGAATTCCTATCTGGTTGTTCGACAATTGAACAGGGAATCAATCTGTTTATTGTCAGGTCTAAGTTGTCATAAACTTCAATCACATTGTCTGGCAAAAGGCAGACGAGTTCTCCATTTGTGCGGTTGATTTGCAGGCGATTTTGACGACAACCGATCAAGTAATCTCTACCACAATGCTTCAAGGAGTCGAATTCGACTGGAATGACGGTCTGACCAGAGCGGTCGATGGCACCATATTTGGTATTGGTGCCCTCCACACGGCTGACTATTGATATACCACCAAAAACTGGCGCAGCAGTCAAACCCTTAATCGGCTTAAACGCCAACTTGTTATTTACGTTGATAAAACTGGCATAGGTTGTATCCTCCGTCTTGATATTGATCGGTCGAAGCCCTTCGGAAAAGCTTGAGGCCAGGTTATGAGCGCTTGTTGTTATGCTTACATTCCCCTCTCTATCGATCGTTCCAGTTGGCTGGCGATTAAAATCAAGATCTCGGATTCCCCACGGAGAAATTTCTGCTAGCGTTCCAGTCTTTGCATCAAAGATAGAGTACCGGCTGTCACCGTTATCTCGAGTTTCGTGCGTCAACAATGTGTCGGCAATCCAGTTTATCTCGTAATAATTGCAATCTAGAACTACTTTGCCGTCGCTGTCGCAGAGTCCCAACCTGTTATCTTTTCCTCCACGAATTTTAAAGAGATTGGAGATTGGCATTCTTCCAGCCGAAGAGTAACCGGTTGGCACTATCTCAGGATCTTGGTCAAACCTATGCAGAATTCGCTTAACTTTTGCATCGACCTTCAACTCCCTTCCATTTCTGTCATACAGGTGACGTTCGAACTTTCCGGGTCGTCCGGCAGTTAATCGTAATGTCGTATCAAAATACTTATTTCGGTACGACGTGATTCCGGCATACTTGGCCGGCAAAACAATGCGCCCTCTTAAATCGATTATGCCAAACTCGGCCCAAGCAGGGCTTCCACAGCAAAACGCAAGTGACAGAATGAACGGGTGCAATAACAGTCTGAAATTCATATGGTTCTGATATGCTTCCATAAATTCAAGCAATCATTCATGTTCTTGAACCTGTCAATCATCGCATGGAATAACCTTGATCAGTCTTAATCTAACCGCGAAAGCTGTTTTATTGACGGTGCTTTTCTCTGTTAGCTTCTCTTCGGCTAGCATGCAATGTTTTGCTCAAACTCAACACAGTGCGAATTATTCCGCTGAGGCAGTGATAGCCCAGGCAAATGAACGTGCCAATCAAAATGACGAAGAGTGCGTGGAGCTGTATAGAGACGCGTTGTACGCAATGCAGCTTGAGGGCGCCCCGCTGAAAGAGCGCACTGCTCTGCTTTTGTCAATAAGTGCACAGAATAAAGGGATTTACATCGACGATTGGGATCGCTATTTAGACGTTTCCGAATTCCAGACAGAGAAAGATATTCTAGAACTTGCCAAACTAAAGAATCACAACGGACCGACCAATTCCCCAATCGATACCGGCACGGTTCAATCACGACTGCAGTTAGCCCATAAGTTGGACCAATTGATCTGCCGACCCGAGTTTTTCGAAACGAGAGATTCCCTGATCGAGTGGATAGCCGATTCATTGCCCTACCGACGTTCGGCATCTCGTGAGTGCTATATGCTTCTTCTGAAACCAGGACGTAATATCACATACGAAGTTTTGAACAAGTTGAGCGAATGTTTCACAGAAAGCCACTGTTTCACAGACATAGATGCTTATGAAACCGGAGACTCCTCTGATCTGTCAAAATTCCTCGATAGAATATTAAGTTCACCCCAAGATTGTCTTGATTTATCCGAGACAATTGGCCTACTTGGCGTTGTCCAACGAAGATGTGAGCCAACCTCAGTCATTAAACTGGCGAATGCCATCGTGGCTACCGGAGATAAAAATAACCCCTGTGACTCTGGCATTCTTTCCGACGCATGCTGGCAAGCTGGATGTGCGCATATTCGACTCAAGGATTTTGCCATGGCAGAACAAGATTTCAGAAATTCGCTGGCGTATGATGCGAAGGGAGGTCTATATTCACAGATTAGTGCAGATTTGAAGACTATCAGCTTAGTTCAGTGTTTGATCAACGAACACAAACTAGATGACGCCAAACAATTGTGCGCTGCGAAACTTTCCAGATTCATTAACACGACGCAACTAAATTCCGTTCGCCATCGTGCGATGCAAAAATACTTGCTTGGTGCGATTGAATTTTACAGCAACGATAATACAGGCGCAAAGCCTTTGTTAGAAGAGGCTGATTGTCTGTTTCAACAAGCACCTGAGCCAGAGTACGAATTAGCCGATAAGAGTGTAATCGAAGGTTTCCCAAACCACCTCGAGACTCTTTCTTTACTTGGCAGAACGTATGTACAGTCAGGTGACTTAATACGTCAGCAAGAAATTCAAGCCCGAATCTCAAAAATGAATGCAGACAGTTTGGGTTCAGAAAGTGTAATCGATGCACTCAGCAATCAAATTGGCGCAGACAGTAACGACGCCAATTTTTCGCTAATACTGGAAAAGATTTGCAAGATGATCCCAGCGCTTTCACCCGCTAAAAGGAACGACACTCTTTTTCGAGTTACGAGAAGCTGCATTGAGGTCGGTGCGCTACGGCTGGGCAGAATGTTTGTCGACTGCGTCCTTGAAACCGGCAATTTGCCTGAATCTGAGCGTATAAAATTGATGTGCACGGAACTTCGAATGATGAGCATTTTGCAAGACCAGAAGTCTCTGGCTAGAGCCTTGACGGCACTGCGCACTTCAAGCGCTTCCGAGGACAATCAGGAGTGGGCAAGTATCAAGGCTGCTTTGGCACAGCAAGCACTTCTAAATGATGACGCACCCGGCGCTGAAGCTTTGGCAAAGGAAGCGATTCAGTTTAGAGCAAAATTCGAAGATCATTGGACTGCGGAAAACGCCGAAACTAATGTTTGTCTTGCCAGGGCTCTTTTCCGACAAGGTAAGTATATTCCCGCTGAGGCTGCCCTTTGCGCTGCTATTCAAGATGGGGATTCACAAGCACCAGTTATAGAGGAAGCATACAGCTTGATGTCATTGTGCTTTATGAAGACAGGACACACTTCATTGGCAAAAACGACAATGAGCAAAGTTTTTCGTGATATTCGATATACCTGCTCTCTTGCCAATCATCCCTCTTACGCTCAGACTTATTGTAACGGCGGTGAACTTGAGATGGCAGACGGTAAGCGACTACGCGCGTTGCGTTACTTTGACCACGCCTATAAAATCGTGTCAGATTTTCAAATGCAGAACACTCAATTGGGTGTAAGAATTAAAGGTGCGATTGCAGCCAACCAGCATTAAACGTTTGGGAATGGGACGAGAAGGGGCTTTACCGGTTCTGCATGGAGCACACGAATAATTCAAGCTACGAGCTTCCTATTGCTATTACCACATGCACAGAGGCTCTTCGCTATATGCGTCTGCCCGATGAGGCTGCGCATTTCAAATCGTTTTAAATTCTTCAGCGATAGCGCGCATCGTTTTGATTACTCTGCGTGGATTGGCGGTCAGTGGCACGAATCCGTATTTCGAGTAGAACGGGAGCGGATCGCGGGCGCCATCTTTTTGTTCTTCGTCGCTAGGCATTTCCGCGTCAATTATAAGAAGTGCACTGCCTACATCTTTCGATGTCTTCAGGCAGCGAATCTGCGCATTAGCCAAAAGCAGTTCTCCAAGGCGAGGTTTGGAGCCAGTTTCCTGCTGTAGTTTTTGACTGTAGTCCTTGCCAACGCCAAGGCGACCGAGCAAGATTCCGCTGCATTCTGGATATCGGGGCAATCGTTTCTGAACTTTCTCAGGCAGCTCCTTGAATACAATGCTGAGGCTAGATAGTGAGTAATAGCCTCTAATCACCATGTCACCAGATTTGGTCAGGACAAAAACAGTAGATGTATAGCTTGAAACATCCCTGTGAGCTTGTTCTTGAATGTATCTCTTTATGCTCGCAAGATTCGATGTGAACTGCGAGGCGTCATGTTCTTTCGTCCACGGCGCAATGACCAGGGACGGCTTTGGCGTTTCTTGCACCTTAGCTGCCTATGATCTCCCTGTGGCGGCGCATTGCGGCAACGGAAGCTTCGTTCACCTTGGGCTTGCTGGTCATCAGTGCGGCCAAAGCCAAGCTTTCTTCGATCGTCAGACGAATGATTCTTTGCTGCTCGATTACCTGGGAGGCTTCTTTAAGGGCAGCCTGAACCATGAAATCGGAGGTCGAACGACCTTGCAAAGCAGCCGCCTGGTCGATTTGCTGCTTCGCTTCTGCCGTTAGCCTGGCATCGATGCGCTCTTCTTTCTTGTCTTTTACTGCCATGTTCAACCCTCTGTATAAAAATTGTACACCGAACTTCCGTACATTGCAATGGCCACCCAGTAAAGTAAAAGGACGCATTATAGCTATGGAATTAGATAAATAGGCTAGTATTGGCATATAATGAAGAGGGAGCGCAAAAGATTAAACTGGCTGGGGAACGTCGTGAGGAGCTGCGCACCTGGCCAAAGAGCGTAACTGAAAACGCTGGCGCGGAATTACTTTCCGTTCAAGAAGGCCGAGAGCCATCAAGCTGGAAGCCGATGCCAGTATCGGCGCCGGCATTAACGAGATCAGAATTAGCGATGATGGCGAAGCATACAGGGTGATCTACGTAGCCAAGTTCGTTGAGGCGATATACGTCCTCCATGCGTTTCAGAAGAAGACTCAAAAGACACCCAGGCATGATTTGGCGTTGGCAAAAAAGCGCTTTAGCGAGTTATGCGCTGCCCGAAAGGAAGGACCAAAGTGAGCAAAATCGAAATTACAAAAGGCTCTGCCAATGTCTTCCTAGACCTTGGTTTTGACGCGCAAGAAGCCGAAGAACTCCTGCTCAAGTCGCATCTGTTTCACCGGCTACAGGATGCGGTTCGCGCCAGTAAGATGACGCAAGTGGAGGTGGCGCGACTCCTCGGCACAGATCAATCAAAAGTTTCAAGAATCCTTCGTGGCAAGATGAGCGACTTTTCTGTTGATCGCATCACCAGCTATTTGCTTAGACTCCGCTGGGATGTGCACATTGAAGCTCATCCTGCTCCAGCCAAAGCCCTTAGAGGGCACGTACGTCTGGGAACTGAGCTCAAGAAAGCTGTCGCGGCAAAATCAAAGTCTGCCAAACGGGCTTAACTGAACATCAGAAAGTACGATACCGTATGTGGTGCCTTAGACTTACAGCCTGGAGTTTGTCAGGTATAACCCCGGGCAACCGTACTGCTCTTCTGTAGGCAGCTTCGCAACTCTTGGATCGCGGAAGTGTGGTAAGACTTCTTCCTCATCGACTGCTTGGAGTGTTTCCGTGAGTATGTACTGATAAGCTTGGTCTCCAGCTAAATTCAGGCGGCGGGCCCGTTTGCCAATGGCTCTTCCGATGCCATTATTGGCAAGATCCTTCCGCGTGTCCAAAGAATAGGCCTCGGTGTTTGCTGTCTTTCGGCAAAGGACATACGATTCTGCATATTCGTTTCCACGAAAGAGCAGATCTGCAAAGTGAGTTCCCAGCTCGTAATCGACCAGCGCGGACCCATAGGCATGCTGAAAGCCATTGATCAGCTGCGTGTGCACCGTCACTGTTTTTCCATTCTTGCGCACAAAACTATAGGTCGGGTTTCCGTAAGACTGCGAAGTCGGCGGCTCTTTATACCGAGGCGGCTTCAAGGTCACAGGTATGAGGGTGCTGCGCCCGAATTGCTCTGCTTCAGCCAATCCTACGCGCCAAATCACGCTCAACGTGTACAAGCCGACAATTGCGACAGGCAAAATTGTGGCTACCAGGATATATTTGAAGGACTTGCGCATGGAAAACATCTCCAATTTAGTGTGCAAAAGGTTCGGATAGCTCCGCCTCTGTAAAAGTTATATTGGTCGAAGTACCGTTATCAGTGAGGATTTTGTCGGCAATGATTTTTGAGATCGGGGCCAGGATGCCCAAGTGAGTGGCATTGGGCTCGGGATAAAAGTGCAAGAAGGGATTGCTGGTGCTACTTTTCATTTTTTCAAGCGAGGCGATTTGGCTCTGACCAGAGCCTCCTTCAAAGAGAAATGTCGGACACTTGACGCAATCGAGCCAGTATCCAGGAGATCGCAGGCGCACCTCTTGCTTGTTTCTCTTGGGAAATGGAGTCCACAGTGGGTCATAACGAACAACGTCAAAAGCCGCCCCGAAGCAAAAAACGTCGCGGAACTGAGCGGGATAGCATTCAGCTGTTAAGAGCGCCAGCGTGCCGCCGGTTGAGTGTCCGCCCAGATAAATGCGAGTGGGATCGACGTCCGGTCGCTTTGCCAGATAGGTAGCGGCAGCAGCAACATCATCGACTTCGCCCAGAAATCCCTCTTGCCTGCCCGGATTATCGTTTCCTCCGCGCAAAGACGGATACATGGTGACGATGTTCATCTTGCGAAAAATGCTACCGGATTGATCGTTCTCCTTCGCTACCTCACCGAGGCATAAGCCAAGGTTTATTTCATTGCAGGGTCCACCATGAATCCAGATCAGGGCGGGGTGCTTCTTACCGTCCATTTTCTGGGGAGTGATGAGGGCGCCGAGATCACCAACTGAAGAAGAGTATTTGACCTTGTTCAGCACCTGCGGTGGTGGTTCGTCGATCGGATCCCGCCGAGGCAAAAGGGTGCTATGGAAACCCTTTCGCGCCTCAAGCAGAGACGGCGAAGGATCGCTGGCACGACTGGGCAAAGCCATGAAAAGAACGATCGCAAGATAGTAAAGGGCTAATTTCTTTTGTATCACAGCCGCTTCTGAATTTCCAAAATTTGCCGATGATGAATTTTGTGGTGCAGCGGAGCAAAAATGATCCACTCCTCAACTGTAAGTTCGCCAAACCAAGGGTGAGGAAACTTTAGTTGCTTCGTTGCGTCTGACAATGTGCCACTCTTGTCGATAAACGCTTGCGTTGCGCCCATGAACTTCTCGACTGTTCCATTAACGTCTTGTACGTCTGGTGGTTTTATATCGGCTGTTGATGCAGGTTTAGCGATAATCTCGCCGCGTTCTACTTTTATTATCGCCAGGCGAATACCAGTAATAACAATGCGCAGGTGCTCGACTGCCATAGCGATGGACCAATAGCGCGAGCTATCTTCTAGACCTTGCAATCGTGGCACGAGAATTCTCTTGCTTGCATCTTTCGGAGCGACTGACAAAGCAACCTTCTGGATCGCTTGAGCTTCATCGTTCAAGCTTATCAAAGACTTTTCGATGCTACCGGAACGAAGTATTTTGGGAATGATGAAATAGCGGGCCACAAACCATTCGATGAACGGCAGACCTTTTCCTGGTGCATCCAATTTCGGATAGCTTTCTGTATCACTCGTGCTCATGCGGGCACCACCTCCTTGTTCGACGTCTCACTCATGCCGGCAAAGTCACTTGATTCGCCCTTTTAGATATAGAAGCGGTCCACTGGTCGGCGAGAACATCAAGCGTATACTATCCGCCTGTTCATCAGTCTTTCCAGAACATGATAGATATATCATATCCATCTTCAACCGACATATCAAAGCGCTACTGAGCGTATGATTACACATATCAAATTCATCTCTTCGTCTCTTCAGGGGAAAGGATTCGCGATGAGCATTTATCTAGACAACAGCGCGTCGACGCCGGTTCGCAACGAAGTGCTAGAGGCTATGCAACCGTTTCTCAGCGACAAATGGGGAAACCCATCCTCTGTTCACAAGATGGGACGAGAAGCCAGAGGCGCCATAGAAGTAGCTCGCAGGCAGATCGCCCGGCTAATCGGGTCGCAGCCGGCGAACATTCGATTCACACCCGGCGGCACCTACAGCAACAACATAACGCTGCTCGGTCGCGCCCGCTTTGCCGAAGAGAACAATCTCGGACGTCATCTAGTCACCACCTGCATCGAGCATTCATCAGGGTTGGGACCATCTAAATATCTCGAGTCGCGCGGTTGGAAGGTTGATTACATCAATACCGACGGCGAAGGGTTCATTGATCTCGACGCGTTGAGGGCAGCCATTACGCCTCAAACGAGCATGGTATCGCTGATGCTCGCCAACAACGAAATCGGCACTGTGCAGCCGATAGAACAATTTGTGGCCATCGCCAAGAAACACGGCGTTTTCTTTCACACCGATGCCGTGCAAGCCGGCGGAAAGATTCCAATCGACGTGAGCAAGCTGTTGGTCGATTCAATGTCGCTTTCAGGGCACAAATTTCACGGGCCAAAAGGCATCGGCGTGCTCTATCTACGCGACCCCTCTCAGATTTCTCCCATTCTTTTTGGCGGCGGGCACGAGAGTGGATTCTTTCCCGGCACGGAAAATCTTGCCAGTATTGTGGGCATTGGCAAGGCGGCAGAGATAGCCGCAGATCACCTGGAGGAAAATGCAAAGAGACTGCGGCGCATCCAGGAGATTCTGATTGAAAAACTGTTGGCGCATGAATGCACAAAGCTGACTGGTCCAAAGGATTTGAACAGAAGAATTCCCGGACACGTCAGCGTTATTGTGGCAGGCACCGTCGGCGAAGAACTGGTGTACGATGCTGATTTCAAAGGTATCTGCATATCGAGCGTCTCTGCGTGCTCGTCGGCTGGACACGATCCATCACACGTGCTCAGTTGCATCGGAGTTCCGCGCGAGGAAGTGATGGGATCGGCGCGCATCACCGCTGGTTGCCTAAACACGATCGAAGAGTGCACCAAAGCTGCGGATATTCTCGCCGAATTATTTGCCAAACGTTCTGCCAAGCGAAAGCTGGCGAGCGCCGCAAAATGAATCCGCCATCATGGCGCTGATCAAGCAATTAACCGTTAGCGGCTACCGCTCGATTCGCGATCTGACTCTAAAGTTGGATCGCGTAAACGTGATCGTTGGTCCAAACGGATGCGGCAAGAGCAATCTCTATCGTGCACTGTATCTGGTGGCGGCAGCAGCCAACGGCACACTTGCCCGGGCGTTAGCGGGCGAAGGCGGCTTGCCATCCGTTTTCTGGGCCGGCAAACGTCACAAATTAGAGAAGCGCCGAATTGCTATCAGCGTAGTCTTAGACGATTTGACATACGACCTGGAGTTTGGCCGAATTCCCATAAGCGACCGGCCAAAGCACCTTGGCCTGGAACCGTTCATCAATGATCCAGACATAAAAGAAGAAAGGATTGTTTTTCAAAACGATGCAGGAAAGGATATTGTCCTGCTCCAACGCGACAGGAGCAGGATGATGGCGCGCAACATGGACGGTCGACCGACTGAATCGGCACTGTCAGTCATGGAAAGCGAGTCAGTTCTCTCGGGGCTTCGCGAGCCGCACAAGTTTCCGGAACTGTCATTGTTGCGGCAACGATTCTTGAGTTGGAGGTTCTATCACAAATTTCGAACGGACTTGCACTCGCCGCTTCGTCAACCACAAATAGGCATTCTCACTCCCGTACTCGCTCACGATGGCGTGGATCTTGCAGCTGCGATTGCCACCATTAAGGCGATCGGTGATGGTGATTACTTCGATGAAGCAATTGACAAAGCCTTTCCTGGATCTGCAGTCTCTATATGTAGTTCCTCAGGCGAGTTCCAAATTGAAATGTCTGCACCAAAATTCAAGCGGGACCTTGATTGCAAAGAATTGTCGGATGGGACACTCCAGTATCTCTGCCTGCTTGCTGCTCTATTGAGCCCGAGGCCAGCACCATTCCTGGCGATTAACGAACCGGAGACGAGTATTCATCCTGATCTTTTCCAGCCTCTGGCGGAACTTATTGTTCACGCATCGGAATCGACTCAGATTTGGTTAACTACTCATTCTCGTGACCTGGCAAATTACATAGTGAAACTGAAATCGCAGGCAAAAGTGACTGAGCTGGAAAAGGTCGAAGGCGCAACAAGAATAGTAGGATTGCCAGTGAGCCAAATCGAGAAAGAAGAGGAAGAAGGATTTTGGGATGATACTGAGCAGCACGAAAGCGGCCACGTAATTGATCGATTAAGTAGATAAGGGTTGAGACTGTGCCGATAACGGACTTTCGCATAAGAAATTATCGCTCCGTGCGCGACGTTTGGCTCAAGCTTCGCAAAATAAACGTGATTGTTGGGCCCAACGGATCCGGAAAGAGCAACCTGTACAGAGCGATGTATCTTGTAGCGTCAGCAGCGACGGGACAGCTGGCGCAATGCATCGCGGAAGAGGGCGGTGTCTCGTCCGCATCTTGGGCTGGAGAGCTCAACAAGAAGGAGATAAAGAAACGGATTCAAGATATTAACCTATCTGTGCAGACAGAAGTATTTAGATACGACCTCAAGTTTGGCACCGCTGGCGATGTCATCAAACCAGGATTCTTCGAAAAAGATCTGGACATCAAACGCGAGAAGATTTATCTCCTGAAAGGACGCCAAAAGAAGACACTGCTGGACCGAGGTAAAGCTCTGGTGGCAGCTTGGGATTCAGAAGGGCGTAGGCTCGACTACACTAAGACCATTATTCGGAACGAATCAGTATTGACTGGTCTTCGCGATCCCCACCGATTTACAGATCTGTCTAAACTGCGTCAAGAACTGCTGGATTGGCGCTTTTATCACCACTTCCGGACAGACCCAGATTCACTGCTGCGCAAACCGCAGTTGACGATCTTGACTCCGATCATGAGTCACGATGGCATAGATTTCGTCGCAGCGCTGGCAACAATCAAGGAAACAAGTGTGGACGAAGGTGCCGAACTCCAGAGTCGAATCGCTGAGGCATTTCCAGGCTCAAGAATCGCCTTTCTAGAAGATAACGGCCGATTAAAACTACGGATGCACTCGCCTGAGTTCTTCCGTCCCTTGGAGTTGCCTGAGCTCAGTGATGGGACCATCCAATATCTGTGCTTGCTCGCTGCTTTGATGTCGCAGATGCCACCGGCGGTGCTGGCGCTGAATGAACCGGAGACAAGCATTCATCCGCGGCTGTTGGAGCCACTCGCCAAACTGATCTTGCGCGCATCAAAGGAATCGCAAATCTGGATTACGACTCATTCGCAAGATTTATCCGATTATATTTTAGACATGAGTGGATATGAGCCGCTCGAATTAAAAAAGGTTGACGGCGAAACACGCCTCGTTGGTGTCGGACTTGGTGGCTATAAGGAGGAGGAAGACGACGCAGAAGACCAAGCTGACGACGAAGCTGAAGATGAGGCCCAGGATGAGGATGTAGAAGAAACTGGACAGCGAGTCCCATAATTGTTAGGGCCGCACTCACCTAATTTTTCTTCTGCCCCTTCTTCAGCCGTTGGTAAGCGTCCCAGCCCCCAGCCGCACGAACTTCTCTAACATCTATAGCTTTTGGCGAGGGTTTCTTAACCCTGCTATCCAATGGTTTGAAGCTGCGGTTCTTGAAAGCCCTCGTCAATGTCCCTGAGCCGCATATCCAGTCCAATGCCTCCCATAAATTCTGCCCGATTTCATGGATGGTTCCACCGCCTCGCGGCAGTGCGAATATTTGGTTAAAATTAGTTGGATGAAAAATTACTTCGTCGCTATTCAAGGTATCGCAAAAAATGATTGCAATATTTATTCACTCGCTGCTGGAACGCTTTCCACTCTTTCAAAACACGCCACGGCGGATAGACGCGCACGTAGGTTCCAAGAATTCCCTCACCGTATTTAGTGACGTACTCGCGATAACCCTTCGGAAACTCAAGGCGCAGCTTCGATTCCAGAGCGTCGACCTCGGCTGGAGTGGCTCGCACAAGTGATCCTTTAGTGCTTGGTTTGATGTCTTCAAGTTTCATCTATGAATCTTCCTTTTGGGGCACTTCATATGGAGTTGTTCTGTCTAGAATTCTCAATTGCGCTCACTGCATTGCTGATTCGACTATTTTACAGCTTGCTCAAAACAACGAAGAACAGCTAGTCAGAATTGTTCGGTTCAACTGCAAACTTTCTTTCCTTTGTTCAATTCACGGTGAACCAGATCTGCGATCTCCAGTGCTTTAGACAGCTTGATTTTCGCATAACCAGACTTTTCGTAGCAGGAAATTTGCGCTTGTGTCAACCCTACTTGTTTCGCAAATTCCTTTTGCGTCAAGCGAAGAACAATGCGCCCTTCGATAAGGATTCTTGGCAGTTTCGAAAGATCTTGCAGAATTTGAAAATCAGAGATGTGACGTCCCCGACTTAGATCCTTGTATCTCTCCAATTCAATAGTTAGCTCGTGAATGTTTCTGTCAACCGTTGCGATTACTTCTTGATTGTCGACTTCGTAGTCTCGGACTAAGCGCACAACTGCTTTCTTCAAATTTATAAGTTTGCTTAGCTGGCGCTCCCCGTCTCGGCGTTTATGGTCACTATTCATAACTCCTCCTTCTTATACTGCTTCAAGTTAGATTGCAGACTCTTGTCGAACTGCCCCTAGTATGTTTAACGTCTAAAGGAAGCAAAGAGTTCAACGGGAACTGAATTTGGTGAAGAGGTTGGGTAGGCAGTAGCTGGCACTGGCACTATGTCGACTTTCGATATTCGGTATATTTTGCGAAAGGCAAAAAACCATTTGTAGCAACTGAAACGATGCACTGGAGCTGCGTTTTGGGGATATTAGTGAATCCTGGAGTTAATGTTAAAAATATTCCGAAAACGAAAAGCCGACATAGGCATCCAGATCAGATACAGTCGACCGATAACCAAACGACCAATGGGCACATGTCGTAAGCAATGACGGCACACCATCCCGACTTAGACCATGGCTAATGTAGATTGAGCTGTCCCACACGCGGGGCTACGGCACCAGGACAACTCTGAAACGGGCTTTGCCACTGATCATACGATCGTAGGCCTCGCTCGCATCGCTCAATGAATATTTCTCGATCATCGGTCTGATGCCACACAGCACGCTGAAATTCATGGTATCAGTCGAATCCATCGCTGTGCCTGCTGCCCACCCGTGTATCCGCTTTCGCCCTGGTATCAGCTGCAGTGGCGATACCTGCAACGATTCGGGGCTGGCGCCGGCAATCATCAATTCACCTCCGACAGCAAGACCGTCTATGACAGCTGACATAGCTTGGGAGTTCGTCACGGTTGTGAGTATGACTTTGGCACCACCTAATTTGTTTAGTTCCGCTACTACGTCTTGCGATTGACTATCAATGTAATGATGAGCACCCAATGTAGTGGCAAGATGTTTTTTGTCCGATCCGCGAGCGATGGCAACTGTGTGAAAACCCATGTGTTTTGCGAATTGCACGCCAAGATGTCCAAGACCTCCAATACCATGAATTGCCACCACATCTCCCGGGCGAGCAACGCTATGGCGCAAGGCATTAAAGGTTGTCAGTCCTGCGCAAAGTAGCGAGGCGGCATCTTCGCATGACAAAGCATCGGGAATTGCTGCTAAAGATTCACGCCGAGCGATCACATATTCCGCATAGCCACCATCACGAGTTAAGCCCATAACCTGTGCTTGCGCGCAACCGCCGAACTTGCCACGCCGGCAACTGGTACAGTATCCACAATGCCCTCCGTGCCAACCGACACCGACTCTCTGCCCGACTTTCCAATCATGCACGTCAGCACCGACGGCATCAATCACTGCCGCTATTTCGTGCCCCGGCACCACCGGGTAGTTAATGTTAGGAAACGTCCCTAGCCGTGAAATGATGTCGCCATGACAGATACCGCACGCTTGCACTTTTAAGCGCACCTCATTGCCTCCAGGCTCCGGAAGTGAACGTTGTTGGAGTTCAAGCGGTTGATGCGGTTTGCTCACCACAAAAGCACGCACAGATTTAGTTGTCACTGTCATTTGGTTCACCTCTTTCGCGCTATAAAGCTTAAACAATCACCATCACTACCACAAGTGCGTGCGATCACAGTTGAGGGAATGACTGTTGATTTTCTTTGGGCTGCCAGAGAATTCTTAGCATGGCTAAAAGTTTACCGGATGGATTTTCCACTATTCGATGAAGATAAGGCAGCGTACCCGACTGGGGCTCAAAGCATTGGGCAATCACAGAGTTGCCGTATCTGCCCTCTCCGACAAAGGAGATGTCGAGTTCGCAGACTTTGTTTTCATACCTGAATCTGGCCGGGATAGCTTCAAGGGCCCACTCCAGGTAGCAGACGTTGTTGACGTGCAGATTCCAATCAATGTCGCTGGCGCGAATGACAAATTCTTGCGATTTGGTGGGGGCGCCCCAGAAGTCATCTTCTTTGACGCTGTGCAATATCTCAATATCATGCCCAGGACTGGCTACATCTGTGAGCCAGTGTGGAATCTTCATTGGTCTTCTATTCTCCTTGTTTAGGATCAGCCATAGAGTCGATGCCCGACCCAAAACCTCGTCGTTGTGGTCGCGCAAAGTCAAGTCTCTGTATCCACGTACGCTGCTTTGGTTGGTGACCGGCCATGTCTCAATGCTTATTGTCTGATGCCAACGCGGATACTTCTGCATCCGCACGCTCAAATTCGACAGCACCCACATCTGATTGTGCCGCTCCATCTCTTCGACAGAAACATCCAGAGCGGTTGCGTGATTGGCGGCCGCCTCCTGGATAAACTTGCAGATCGCTTGCGGGCTGGCAAATCCGGAGGCGCCGATCTCGTAAGAGTGGATTTTGAAGTCCTCGCGCCAAATGCGGGGAGCAGTCATCGCTATGGCACCAATACTACTCTGAAACGTGCTTTGCCGCTCATCATGCGCTCGTAAGCCTTGCCCGCATCACTCAACGGATACTTCTCGATCATCGGCTTGATGCCGCAGAGCGCGCAGAAGTTCATGGTATCGGCCGAATCGGTGGACGTGCCCGACGGCCATCCGCGCACTTGCTTGCGCCCTGGTATCAGCTGCAGTGGCGACACCTGCAACGATTCTGTGCTGGCACCGACAATCACCAATTCACCTTCGACAGCCAGACCGTTGATCACTGCAGACATCGCCTGAGAGTTTGTCACGGTAGCAAGAACAACTTTGGCACCACCTAATTTGTTCAGCTCAGCTGCTACGTCTTGCGATTCGCTGTCGATGTAATGGTGCGCACCTAATGTGGTGGCAAGCTGTCGCTTGTCTGTTCCGCGAGCGATGGCGACCGTATTGAAGCCCATGTGTTTGGCGAATTGCACGCCCAAATGGCCCAGACCGCCGATGCCAAGAATGGCCACAACATCTCCAGGTCCCGCCTGGCTATGGCGCAAAGCGTTGTAGGTGGTCACACCAGCACACAGCAAAGGTGCGGCATCTTCCGCAGACAGCGCATCCGGAATTGGTGCTAACGATTCCCGCCGGGCGAGAACATATTCTGCATAACCACCATCGCGAGTAATTCCTGGAGTTTGCAATTCGGCGCAGGTGATGAAATCGCCGCGCAAACAACTGGCGCAGTGTCCACAATGCCCACCATGCCAACCGACACCGACCCGCTGACCAACCTTCCACTCGTGCACATCGGCTCCGAGAGCATCGATCACTCCAGCGATCTCGTGCCCAGGCACAATTGGGTAACTTATATTAGGAAAAGCCCCTTCAACGGCAAAACTGTCACTGTGGCAAACGCCACAGGCTTGCACCTTCAGCCGCACTTCGTTGGCGCCTGGCTCAGGCAGCGAGTATTGTTGGAGCTCCATTTGTTGATGCGGCTTGCTGACCGCAAATGCACGCACAGATTTCGTTGTCACTGTCATAAGGATTACCTCTTTTGCGGAGATAAAGTTTACTCAATCCAATACGCTATCTCAAGTGAATGTATCAAACGATTTGCGTTTTATCCGCGATATAATCCGATCGCCCAATGAGATCTCAAATGCTCATCTCGACTATAGAACTCCGCACTATCGATTTACACCAGCGCCACACTTACGACTTTGTGATCGACGGAGTCTCTCTTGCAGAAACACTTGAAGCCGAACGATTCGATCTTGTCGGCCGATTGGACGTGGGCAATTCTAAGTGGAACAGCAATGGGTCAGCAGCCACATAATAGCGGTCAGCAGCATAGGTAGCGGACAGCAGAAGCATGAATTGATCATTCCTGGATCGTTGGCGTTGGAAGATCCGCGCGCAGATACCAGTGCCCAGGATAGAGCGCCTCGGGCGGAACCACGCGAGAGATGTCGTCGTTTGCTTCGATCATGGCGATAACCAGGGGAAATCGACCTGGTGGCGCGCCAGGCGTAAATCGGCTTACGCCCCAGGCTTGAGCTTGCGCAAAAGCGCGAAACTTCGAAATCTGATCGCCGCTGTCAATATCGAACTCACCGTCGATGGTGCCTGTGATTCCACGTTTATCATCGGCTGTCTGCGCCGAGAAATCACCATGAAAATTGAAAGTCTTGATCGCTCCGTCGTCATGAACCATTTCCGCGCTAAACAGCGCTTGTTTAACTTCATCCTCGTTCCATGTATCAGGTTCGCCGCGAACATTATCGACCAGATGAAAAAGCACCAGACGCGCCACCAGGCTTCGCGGCATGGGAAATGACTTGTGTCCTTCGCCCGAACGCGCAACAATTTCCTTTACTTCTTTGCCGAGTATCCATAAATGATCACGACCGACTGAATTATTCAATTTGTCTGAACCAGCTGGTACCGGGCGAATTCTAGTGAATAATCTGACCACCGATGCATCGGCCGGCGGGCGATCCGAAAAAGGCTCGCTCAGCTCGTCTGCAGAGATGCTCGTTTGGGAAGGAGCGTCTTTCTGAAATGACGATCTCCCTTTGCTCAGAAATGACAATACATCTTTTGGATCATTGTCATTAATAAAACCATAAAACTTTCCGTCTGCCCCTACGATATAGAGCCCCTGTGCGGTGTCGCCGCCTAAGTCATGAATCTTCAGTTGCTCTTTCAACTCAGGCACATCCGCATGATTGACAATGGACATGAACCACTTGCTGGTGCGGCCGTGCCCTTTCTGAAATTCCTTGCAATCGCCGCTCACAGGGATGAATTCAGTTCTTAGTGTTTGAATTATAGAGGGATCGCTGAATGTGAACCGACGGTTCAACTGACCGTTGTTTCAAGTGCATCCCAAAGGATTGCCGTTCATCACCCAGAGAAAAAGCGGGCGATTCTGCTGTTGAGCTTCCAGCCGCGCTTGCATGAGATTGGTATGCCAGGGAATCGTCAGCCATTTATCTTCTTCGGGCGAAGGAACAATGGATGCGATGTTCGATTCAATATTCGATTCAACATTATTGACCATGCCTGTTGCCGCCGCAGTTGAAAGTGGTGCTGCCAACCATAGTGGTATCAGATTGAAAAAGAGGATAAAGAGTGGACGCCTGAATGCTTGCCGCATCATCGCATCTCCAAGACACGACCAACCAATTCTTCCTCGCCCGCGTTGTGGGCCAGTCCGAGCAGATGTGTTTTGAGGTTCGTCCGCTCGGTACTCATTTGGATCCATCCAGAGGGTACTGAGTCACCTTGCCGATCTCCCAGTTGCTAGCGCGCTGCGTCAATAAGATTTCCCAGTCGCGATGGTCCTTGTCACCATCCAGCACATATGCTCATAATATAGCATCTAACGCGTCGGCACGGTCTCGGAAAGAGGATGCAGGCGGGACGCCTGCGCTCCCGGATCAGTGTGCCGGTGTCGGTAACTTATCGCTTTGCCAGCTTCTAGCCAGGTGCGAGAATACTCCCTGCAAACCGCCAAGAATGCTGCTGTGATGTATCGATGCATCGGCGGCTGGCTGCATCCAGATCGGCGCGGTGATCATGCGTTGCGGATAGGGAGTGTTTGGATCCATAGCGTAGGCTGCCGCCACTTCCGGATCAACGATGGCATTCTCACCAGCTTCAGCCTGCCACACTGTGCCACCATTTGGACCCTCTGTCGGTCCTGAAATAACGCCTTTCAACGGGTCTGCATGCGGATCTGCTTGAGGCCAGGTTCCCAGCACATCGCCGTATTTTGGCGAGTTTGCACCAGTGCGTTGCACTTCCACATAAAATGCTGCCGAGTCACCAACCTTTGGTTTCACCGGATCAAACGCCACTGTCTGACCATGGCTCAACAAATCAGTGCCGGAGATAGTCTTTGTTTGTACGACTTTTGCCAAATTTCCGTCACCGAGCTTGGAATCAAACCAGAGATTGGCCTTATAAGTTGCATCCGCTGTTACTTGTCCATTGATGCGCACCTGGGGGGTGATTCCTTCTGCCGGAATGTTTGTCACCGTCTGCCCCATCAAGTATTGTCCATCGTTGGCTGCCATGTATCCGTTCAGCTGGCTCATGCTCGATGTGGCGATGCTGCGGCGTCCGGCGACTGCATCGGTAATGCCTGCATCATCCAATTTGCTGACAAGCAAACCGGTGGCAGCATCAGGGTTGCCGACTCTGGCTTTGAAATGCGTATCTAATCCAGTGTATGGAGCAGCTTTCACTTCATCTCCAAAGAGATCCAGATAGCCGTTGTAGCTGGTCAAGTCGACATCTTGCGGTCTCAATATATTCACCGGTCCAGGGTTTAAAGCTTCCCCTTTCATCACTTCCAGTCCGACAAAATGCTTGGCGCCATAACCTTCGGCCCATTTGTCTACGCCGCCCATCTCCTTGATACCATAATCATGCAAGCGCGCACGTGGAGGCGTTTTGCTGCTCGTATCCTGCAAAAAACGGGGATGAGCACCAATTGCCTGGGCTGGATTGTTTGGGTCTTCATTGGCGTCCAGATATTTGCCGAGAAGATCGAATCGTCCATCAGGAATGTCGGCTACACTGTCTGGTGGCGGTGTTGTGTCTCTGCCCAAAAGCCAGTTGATTGGAGTCATGAGACGATCCAACAAGCTGCGGCCGGGGCGATCTGTGCGTACAAAAGTCTGATCGAAATTGCGCAAAATTGTGTGATTGGCACCACCAGGAAGAGTTTTACCGTTGTCGCCCATCTTGGGTGGGTCTTTGCCGAGCACACCCATCTCTTCGGCTACGCCAGCCTGAAATTTGCCAGGTTCTGTGGCGCTATCAGCCGACGCTTTAATCTGTTTCCATTCAGCGGGGTCTGTGGCCAGCAAAGGCACATCGGCTTCTGCGCCGGCTCTTTCGCTGCCTTTCTCAACGCCCATGCGAGCGCCGTCGTGGTTGTGCTCGCTAATATCCCAAAAGTCGTATCCAGCTTTTTTGGCGTTCGCATACAACTCGTCCGGAGTGCCATCACCATCGGTGAAGGAGGAATGGGAGTGGAAGTTGCCAAATTTTTGCGTGTAGTTGTTGGGTGACTCAGGCAGTCCCTCACTGCCGGTAGTGGCAGCCAATGGGGAAATTGATTGCGTCTGCAGCCCTTCGGATGAAACTGATCCAGGAAGCGGTGCGGCGGCAACCTCGGGATTGCTGCGCAAAAAATTGAGCGCTTGCGTCGATAATCCTTTTGCTCCGTTGTAAGCACTGAGTTCCTTATCTTGAATCCAGCTTCTTGATTGACGAGACCATGCACCGAGGGCAGTATCACTGTTGTTCAGATCGTAAGCGCCTTTTGCCCCTGCCCAACCACCGAAGAAATTCAGCCCCATGTCGACCGTTCCAGCCACTGCCTGATCGGCAAGCTGGTGCCCGAGCACGTGAGGGTTGGCGCCTGGTTGTTCGGATAACACATGCGCATGCCACAAACCTTTGCCGATGCCAACCGCTGTCGGAATCATCATTCCCACACCAAGAATCAGGCCAAATGGGCCTTTGCCCGGCATCAGATAGCTAAGAGCGAAGCTTGCCGCAGCAGAGGTTCCGACTGTCAAAGCCGCGTGTTCTGCAAACTGAAGCGGATGAGCAGCAATACCCCTGCCCAGGTCACCTAATGCCGTTGGTATTTGATCGAATGCCTCGTGAAAAACACTTTCTTGTGCACTTGCTGCCGCTGGTACCGAAACTTCCAGTCTGTCAGCCATAGTGAAACCCCAGTCTCATAGTGAAACCCCGCCGGTTGGACGCCAGTCCAGAAACCTAAATTATTCGCCGTGCCAGTGTCTATCCGTTGGGCTCAAAATTCTCGACAAAGGCTATGCGGTTTCCACCATGGTGGCACTTAGCGCTACTTAGGAGACGCGTTGCTACCTAAACGCTTCCAGCCGTCGCCTCTAAAATTTAGTTTCAGCCAGTCCTGACCGTGTTTCACAAACACGTCTGTGCAGTGTTCTTCAAACTTCTGCGGATGTTCACCACCCAATTCCTTGATCAAAATGAAGCACACTACCGCAGTGTCTCCGTTCACTTTCGCGTAGGGGCGATCGATTTTATAGCCGGTTATGGGTGCTTTTAACTTAGCTTCTTCGGCAGCCATCTTCTCTTTGACGTCGGCGATAATCGCCTGCCTGCCGATTACGGTTCGTTTTGTGGTGGCGTCGTAGGTTGTACACCCCTCGTCTATATACTGCTGCATCTCATCGTAGTTACGCTCTGCCAATGATTTCGTGATCTTTTCCAGCACTACGATCACTCGGTCTGCTTCGGCATCGGTCGGAAATGGACAGACGAGGCTTATTTTACATGCGGCGCCGTCGGATTCTGACCCCGCCAACGCTGGGAGTGCGGGGGAGGCTACGACCATTAAGGCGCCGGCAAGGAGCCATAAACGCAGGTTTCTCATCGCTGGATGCTCCTATCAAGGGCTTGAGCGCAGAGCACTTTCCACGTTTTGTAAGGCACGGTCTGTGTCTCGTAGATAGGCATCAACTCTCTCCTGCTGCCGTTGCAGCTCATTTATTTGCGATCCGATTCTGGAAGATGCGTCTTGCAGCTCGCCTCTCTGCGTTAAAAGAGCATCTCTAGACCGTTGAAGATTCCCGAGCAAGCCGGACTGGGCTCTCGCATGTTCCGCTAACGGCATCGCGGTCATAACGGCCGCGCTTAACACCCAAATTATATGATGAAATCTCTTCACAATGGCCCTCAATTTAGTTTCGCCTGGAAAAGTTGTTCCACATAAAAGCCCTCCTGCTTCCTCCATCACGCGATCTCAGCTATATTTTTCACATGAACAATTCATTGCCGAATGAACACGATGTCCGGGTGCCAGTCTGGATAGAGCTATCCGAGTTGTTTTTGGATACTGAGCTGGGTCCGTTAGATTGGTGGTCGATCGCCGAAGTGTTAGCCGTGTCGCCATATAGCGCCCAGAAACTGGAACAGATATACAGCGATGAAGTGGCACCGGTTCTTGTTCATAATCTGCTGGCACCGATAGGGGTATGGTCCGGTTTTGACAAAGAGTGGCTGGCGCAGACGCTGAGAGCCAAGGATAAACAGCTCTTCTGCTTTCCAATTCTTGGACCGATGATGAAGAAGCTAGTCACCTCAGGCACGCGTGAAGACTTCGCCCGGGTTATGAAACGGGTGGAAATTCTGCGCGGCAAATGCGAAGCCCGCCGCCATTCTGGCAAACAAGCTGCCGGAGGATGCCGCCATGCTGCACTTGGTCGCCTGCCGTTTAAGCGGCTTTGATGATGTGAGACGCCTGTTCAAACAGGGCAATGAACAGGGATCGTTCTTAGATGCCGCGGCACCGCCTAAAGAAATCAATGAAACAATTCAAGTGGATGGCTTAACCGTGGGTGGTATCAAGGTCGCTGTAACTGAAGCAGAAGTTTATGTCCAACAAGTGCAAATCCTGCCACCATATTTTTTGGATAAGTTAGGTGATGTGCTGAAAGCGTTGGTTGCTCGGTACGAATCAACGAATCTGCCGATAAGACTTACATTGTTGAATATTGAGCAGTTTGGGGGATTTCCTGAAGAATTCGGCTTCCATATAGTGGATGATGAGTCCGTGGATGACGCAGTGGATCATGATCCGGCGGCAGTGAGAAAGTTCGTTGACTATGCGCGTCCAATGCGGTGCCTGGATTCGCCTCGTCCAGATGCGGGGTAAAGAGTTTAGGTTTCATACACTGGAGCATATCCGCTTCCACTAAGATTGAAAGTCCAGGCTACGGCATCGCGTGCTGTCATCACATCTGGTGGCACTCGCAAGACGTAATCCTTAAATCTGCCGTCGGGTTCGGGTGTCGAATTGGTCACTTTAACGACTGTCTCGCTTCTGCCATCAGTGCGTTCCAGATGATAGAGAACTCCCGTCTCATCTTCGTGTCTTACTTGCGCACCAAGCTCCAGCCAGTATTTAAGTCCATACTTCTCAATCATGATTCGACGAACCGCATCATCGCCGTGTGAGTCGATGCGGTACGCGGAAATCTTCTCGGGATTCTCGATCACATATTCAGGTAGGCGCTGCCCGTGCCAGGCATAGACCGACCATCCGTCAGGATAAGTGACTGCTGGACCGCTCTCCTGGTGCAAGAGCCCTTGTTCATCCAGGCTAAGAAAATTATGACGATCAGAGATGAAACACATTTTTTCGCATGGCACAAACCATCCTGCGCTTTTCGCCAGATCAATTGCACCTTTGACTCCAGCTTGGCCAGCCGCAGCGACAGAGCATTCATGAGCCAAAAATTCATATTGCGCACACCAATAGGCAGCGTGCTGCCCGTAGTCGACCCATCTGACGGCGTCAGACCAATTGATTCTCGCTGCACTGAAATACGTTTCCATATCCATCCCTGGCGCATCAAAATAGTGGAGGGCAGCTCTGGCGGAAACAGCTGCTGATTGCACTGCCTTATCCCAGCTACATCCATCTTGTTTTTCGCGCTCTGCATTGGCACAACCGTCCCCGATTGGTCTGCATACGCTCTGGTAAACTGCCGCAAGTAAGGGCAGATAGACCGCTTCACGCACCTCGAAGAGCATCGTTTGAGCAAAGTTGCTGGCAATCTCCCTATCTAGTGCCTTGCCAAAACTCTTATAGTTTCGAGAAAACAAAGCGCAGTGAAGCCACTCGCCCAGGCGACCGAGCTGTCCGCGACCTTTCAACCGCGCGCAGGTCGCATGAACGGCGATCATCACCGCCAGTGGTGACTGGCACCAGATTACCTTTGGCGCAGACAACTTGAAGTGCGCATACAATTCTTTGATACCGTATTCAGCGACTGCTCGATCACTTGCCTTCTGGCTCAGACCAATGTCTGTCCATTTTTGCACATAGCGTTGGGCCGCTTCGACTTGGCGCCTGGATAGTGCGCATGATTGGTTTGCCTGGGAAAAGAACATATCTACCTCCTTCCAAAACCCGAAGCAGGCGGACGCCTGCACTCCCGGGCGCACAACGATCAGTCGCGAGAATAGTCCCAATAAGCATCGCGATCGGGTGTGGGCTCGGTATATTCTCTTTGCCGGATCACTTCATAGAAGCCTGGCTCCAGGAGAATCGGTGCATGCTCTTCATGGACAACCGTGGCGCCGTTTCGAGCAAGAATAAATGACTGATCGCCCCAGGTAAATGACAGAGCTTGCGTACTGGAAATTGCGTGTGCATGCCCTGTAACCTCGCCATGAGCGAGAATTATTCTATCGCTTGCGTTCTGTCGTTTTGCTTGCTTGGGAAGGCTCTCAACCTTCTGCAGCAGAACATCTCCTTGTCTATATTGCAACATTGTTTTGTCCTCCATTAGATGATTCCATCCTATTGGTCACCGCCTGTTCATGTGACGATTCTTACTGAACATCCAATTCCAATCAAATTCTGGTATTCTGAACCAACGAGAACACGCCAACAACATGACAATTACTGGCATCTAATCAATAGCAGCTCAGGCATCCGAGGAATAGCGGAGTCAATTCACCAGTTCAGTAAGAATGAAGTAAATGGACAAAACCAAAAGACTGGGAACAATCATCCAATTAATCGGCAGCAATCCCGGTATCACTTTGACCAAACTACACGCGCTTTTGTCCGCACAGGCAGTACCAGTGACTGAGCGCACAATAGCCAAGGACATTCTATTGCTGAAGCAGGCATACCAGCTTCTTCCAGACAAGGAGCGGTTGCGTGCCGGCTATCATTTGCAGGGAGTATACTCTCTGGCGGAAAGTGAAGTCGCTCTGGTATTAGATGCGATGCATGTATTCGGAGTGCATCTAAACGATCCAGAAGCACACATTTTGATGGATCGGTTGAAGAATCTTTCCGGGCAGTTCGGCGCCAAGTTCTCGTTGCGCACAAGCAGAACGCTTCGCCAGCGAGACATCTATACAGGCAGTGAAGGGCGAATCAAAGCTAACATGCAAGACATTTTGCTTGCAGCAATCAGAGGGCGCTTGCCGGTTCTCATGACGTATCAAACTCCCCGCTTGCGCGAGCCCAAGCAATATAGAGGATATCCGCTTTTTCTTGTTTTCCACGAGCGCGGTTGGTATTGCCTGACCAAAGAGATGAGCGCAGACAACTATTTCCCCAGAAGATTAGATCGCATTCGGCAGTGTAAGTTGATTGAGAGAGGGGCATCAAACGAGAACCACGACGAAGACTTAAACACGGCGCAGTTGCTTATGAATTCGGGATGGGGCATGACGTTTCCGCGCAATCTGAATGAACTAGCCGCAGCCTCAGATCAACCGGAGATTGTGGTCAGATTCGATTCCTCAATTGCCCCCTACATTCTAGAATCTGGGCAGCGACACCCGAAAGGAAAGATGAACAGAGCGCGCGACGGCTCAGGTGATGTCGAATTCAAAATACACCTGAGCGATGCACGAGAATTTGTCTTTTGGGTGCGTTCGTTTGGTGCCAAAGCGCGAATCACCGCTCCACCTTCCCTGGTCGAAAGCGAAAGAGCGGAGGTGAGGCGAATGGCCCAAACTTATGGATTACGATGCACATAAATTGTGGTGGCAGAACTTGAATTTGCAAAACGAGAGCGCTGCTAGCACTTCGAAATGACTGTCACGGATCACGTGACACGTGATCGAATCCCGAAAACATTTGCAGAGTATATGTTTCGGGAATTTCTTGTCCACTTTGTCCGTCCTCGAATTATTCAGCAGGAATGGTGAAAACATATACAGAGCACGCCTTTCAAGAATACTAGGAAATTCAACGCTTGTCACGGATCCCGTGACAAAGCCGCCAAAAAAGCGAACACCAGTAACATATGCAGCGCAAGCATTTCGAGCACAATCATCACTTTGCCATGCGCGTCCAAAATTTTGACAAAATCGAGCAAACGCAAGCACAGCACGTCTTTCCGGAAAATCAAAAACCTGGCTGTTTGTCACGGATCCCGTGACAGACAGATCGAGGAGGTCTCCCAGCATCTGGTTCGCCCGAGCATTTGGCGGCACGACCGGATGTATACTGAAAGTTGCATGAATAACCTTAAGCGAGGATACATCCATGTGCAGGAAATCGGTGTGCAGAAAATCAGTATCAATCTCAGCGTTGGCACTTTCACTGGCACTTTCATTCGTTTTCTGTTCAGCTATCGCCTGCGCGGCCGACCCGTTCGCTCAGGGTTGCGCCAGTTACACCGCTGGAAACTATACGGCTGCTAAAACTCAATTCACGGCGGCGATAAAAGCGAAACCAAAATCGTGGCAGGCCCAATATCAGTTGGCAAATACTTGCTTGCAGTTGAAAGAAACGGAAAACGCCAAGCAGGCCTATCAAAAGTGCCTCGCTCTGAAGCCCGACGAGGAAATCAAGAAAAACTGCGAATCGGCAATCGCGTTTCTCTCGGCGCCGCCCAAACCACCTGCCCCCGTCGAGGCAAAGAAGCCTTTCGAAGTACAAAACTTCAGGGGCAACTCGTTAAGCGGAAACTCCGGGTCAGGGTCGGGGTCATCGAATGTCTTTGCCAGTCCGGAACCGGACTCGCGCCAGCAAGCAATTCAAGCACGAAAAGATCGCATCCTAGCTGATGCGAAAGAAGAAGCAGATCGAATTAAAGAGGAAGGCAAGCGCGCAATTGAGGAAGGTAACGCAAACTCGAATCGACGATACCGCAATCGAGAGACAGGCGAACGCTACACTTCAATGAGCCAAGACGAAACTGCTGAGATCACCCGCGAGTATGAGCGCAGAGCAACCGAGGTGATGAAAGAGGCGCGAAGAAAAGCAAGCGAGATCAACACTCCGTAGCAAAGACCGATGTGATGGGGCAGGATGAGCCGCGAACGGGCGTTTCGCGCCCGAGCATGGACTGCAGTTCCCTCAATTCGATGCCATTAAATACGGTATCGTCTCGCAGTGGTTAGAAATTGCGTTTTGTGAGGGTAAAGACTCAAAACTTCACGGCCGTCAAACAATAACTATTCTGAGAACTGATTGTGCAAACTGGTTTGCGGGGATCATCGATTGCTTCAATCTAATCGGCAATCGAATCAACTCGTTTCGCCCGATCAAAGCGCGTATGATGAAATCAGATGAGGCAAGGCAAGCCAATCTGAAGTAGATACGGGCTGACTTAATTCGTGAGCCCTCAAGAAAAAGAAACAGAGCGAATCTGTCTTCCCAGCTCAGCGGTCTAACACGCGGCTTAACTGGTTCTTTCAAGAAAAAACAAAAGAGACAACCTCCCCGGAGCCCGCGCGCATTATATGCGAACAATGCTGGTCCCGGTTTTCTCTTTGCCGGTCGCCAATTTACTAATTCACAATGCGGCTCTGGCGCTCAGATCGATAGCAAGTCCATCTGCGCTTGGCGTCATTGTGAACTTGCGCACCTTAATCGGTGACAGCCGCAACGTCGCAAATTCGAACGGCTTCACCTCGCCTACCGACTCGATAGGAATACCTTCCTGCGGCGCGAAGTAACCCGCGTCTTTTATA
>Ga0182024_10001552_pt1 | contig 58965 bp, 53 predicted proteins | sample P32metaG_FD_120480 | JGI IMG/M metagenome (GOLD analysis project Ga0182024, IMG submission 120480) | Permafrost microbial communities from Stordalen Mire, Sweden - P3-2 metaG (Illumina Assembly) | ecosystem: Environmental > Terrestrial > Soil > Wetlands > Permafrost | place: Sweden: Stordalen...
GAAATCTAACGAGGAGGCGAACGCGACGCGCGATATTCTGATGAGCCTCCTCGGCCAGCGCGTAATCGACCGAAACGGCAGAGAACGCGCGATGACACTTGATGATGTACTCGTCGTCGCGCCTTACAACATGCAGGTGAACCTGCTCCGTTCATGCTTGCCAGATGGCGCCAGGGTTGGCACCGTCGACAAATTCCAGGGTCAGGAAGCGGAGGTGGTGATCGTCTCGATGACGACTTCTGGCGCCGATGACATGCCACGAGACGTATCATTTCTGCTGTCGCGTAATCGCTTTAACGTGGCAATCAGCCGCGCTCGTTGCTTGGCTGTTATCGTTGCGTCCCCGGGCCTGCTCGATCTCGTTGCAAGCAGCATAGACGAGATGCGGCTTGCTAACCTCTTATGCTGGGCTGCAGATTTTGCTGGTGAGAGTACCACTGGCAGCCAGCCCCGCTCGGCTATTGTTCTCAACCAGGAAAAATGAGTTCAGCCTTCATTTTCATATTTCGATTGAAAGGCGACAGTGTCTCACAAGCGCACTGGCGGCCTGTGCTGAAGAGGAGAAAATTTCGGCCCCTCTTCATCCAGCTGCTTAATAAGCTCGGCTTCCGCAATATTCGCCCCAAAACGAAGTCTTTGGGGAACGACGATTCCATGCAACTGGGCGCGCAAGTCGTCCCACCGCTCGTGTAAGACCTTCCAATGATATTCGTCATACGTCCCCTGGAAAATGACCGGGCAGATTTCGATGTGCGGCAGGTCCCCTTTTGACACACCCAATCCTATCGCTTCGTTGAGCTCCACTGACCAGTGACTACCGACCCTATCCACCCGGCCTATCTGTTGCTCAACGACGCCCGGGTTCCATTCAGGATGGAGCAGTACCACAACACGACACGCCTGATGAAGATTGAGGCCCTCTCGCCCAACTATCGACTGCGCAACCAGCACCCGCGGAAAATTATTCAACCGATTGAAAGCAAGCTGTAGCGTGCGCCGCGTACTCAGTTTGGTTTCCCCGTACATTAGGCGCGCGAATGTTCCTCGTTGCGGGCCATACTCATCCTGCAGGCGACGCTCGAGTTCTGACCAAAGCTCGATCGCCTTTGTCTCGTCGAGATCGTCGTCACCGTCTGCATCATCCTCGTCGCGATCTCGCAACGCCGTGATGAGGTCTTTGAATGCCTCGGCGCATCGCGAGGGATCTGGTTTATCCGCAGTCTCTAGAAGCTCATCCAGCGCTCGAGCCAACAGGCTCTTTGTTTCGTCATTCGCCAATTTCTTGGCGCACTTAAGAAGGGCGCATGCTTCTCCGTTGTGCGCACCGAGACCCACCTCAATCCAGTCAAAAAGGTGCTCGCGAAGTCTCTCGCGCCGTCGCTCCAGCGCGGTGTATTGCGATACCAGCATGCTATCGATTTCATGCAAGCCGAACGTGCAATTCAGTTGCCGGTGCGCCGCCTTAACGGCGGGCCATTCATCTAACTCGCCTGAGCGGTGAACTTTGGACTGCGGCCAGCTCCGTTCTTCCTGCAAGCACCGCAGCATCTCACGCGCATTAAGGAGCTCTGTGAGCGCCCGAAGAGGGCGGGTGAAGCGGCCAAAAACGAGTACCTTTTCATTATTCCTATTGTATTCTTCAATTGCTTCGACGGCCGCTAGAATTGCTGGATGATCAAACAAGCCAGCACTTTCGCCAGTGAAGACTTGCTCCATTATTTTGCGCCACCATTGGGCCCGCGCTTGACGTTTTTCCTCGCCACGTGTCCCCAAAGCCTCGCTGGGTTCGTCCCTTTGTCCTGAACCATTGGCTGGCGCTTTATCGTAATCCTCCTGCCTTCGATCATCTTGTTCATCACGTTGGATCTGATCGATCAGGCTGGTGATGCCGTGCCCACTTCCCATAGTTAGTCGCAACCGCTTGGCTACAGGATCGTCCGCTTGACGCGTGACTAGCGAGAGCGACTCGGCAGCGCAGACCGCCCGTCTCCATGCGGGCGAAAGGCCTTTAGTGTCGACGGATATCTCTTTCTCGAGCCGGTATGAATCGATTCCCTCGTCTGTACAAACTCTGAATCGCCTAACGGCATCGTCTTCCTGTTTGTCGCGGCGCAACAGGTAGGGAGACAGCGCCTCCTGAAAATTCAGAGCGGCGTTTTTGTAAACTTCACGAGCTTCCTCGCTGCTGCGCCAGCTTTGGCGAACGCGCTTTACAGCCTCTGCATATTCTTCGATAGATCGACTGATCCCAATCAAAGAGTTTTCGCCAACGCCGATGCGTTGTAACGCCTGTTTCCATTGACTGACATCGAGCTCGACTGGAGTTGCCGTTACGGCAAGGCGCCTCGCATCTCCAGATTGCAGGACGATGGAGTCCAGTAGGCGGGAAAGACCACTATCTGCGCGGCGGCCCTTGTGAGCTTCATCGATGATAACGAGATCGAAGACACCGAGTCCCAACCCTACTGCGTGTTCAAGCAATGGGCGCAAATCTTCGTCGCGGCCATATTCACCGGCATCGAGAGCCCCGGGCCAGGGCATTTTCTCCGCCAACTCTCGTATCTGACGATGAGCACAGTGCTGTTGGTTAGCAGGAATATTGTTACAGATGCTCTTAGCGGCACCACACACCCATTCGTCTGAAAGCATGCCATCGCTGTGAAAATAAAAATGACGTGGAAACCGGCCGGTGATCCTCTTACGCCATTCGGCATAAAGTGTCGGCAGAAGCGCCCAACGCCAGGACTCCCCGGTCTTGCCTAGTCTCCAATTGGCAAAGGCCTGTGAGACGAGCACGAGCGACATTTCGAACCACGGCTTTCGCTCCTGTTCTTGATCTGGGTTCCAGGCCGCTAGGTAGGACCATAGGCTGCGTAGAACGCGTGGCGCATCATGGATTCCCCCTCGCTGTAATTCGTCGAGCCACTGGTACCCTAAGCCGGAGGGCATGAGAATTGCGACGCGGCCGCCGGATTCGATCACGCCTCGTGCGAGGGCGACCGCGATTCGCGTCTTACCCATTCCGACCTCATCGGCAAGAACCAGCCCATTTTTGGGGATGCGATCGGCGATTACACGGAGGCTTGCACGCTGTCCCTCGTTGAACCATTCAATGTTGTCGTCGGCGAATTGCGCCAGCTTCTTCGAAACGGTCTCCCAGCCGCTAAAAGTCTGTTTCACGCGAGCCCTCCAACTGGTCCAGACCGACGAGTTCCCATGCCGTTTCGATACGCCTCAGGACTCCCTCATAGCGGTTTCCTTCTGTACTGCCGCTGGTTTCCGCATATTCGGGCCGGAATGGCGGATGCCGCAGTGGAGAGAGTGGGTTGAGCGCAAGACCCTGGAATAGTTGGAGCACATCATTCTCTTTCGCTTGGGTAAGCGTTTGCTCCAGCCGGATACACCAAGTGGTCCAATCCGCCGCGCCTATCGCAATCTGTTTGACGGCGATGTTTTCGATCAACTGCATCATTTGGCGAACGGGATATTCGGAGTCTCCGGTCCTGACCGTCTGAGCGCGCAACGCCGCAATGTCGTTTGCGATTGGCCCGTCGTCATCCGGCAAGTCATCTTCGTCTGGAGGCATGGGAAAGCTAGCCAACTGCAGCCATGCCTCTTCGATCCCCAACGAGCCAAGCTTCGTGGCGGCAAGACGCCCGAATTCGTCGAGCACCGGTACTATGGCGTGATGGTGTTGACTGTCGGCTCGCCATTGTATTCGCACCTCCCGAGGCTGCCTATCGGGCCACCAAATACGTTTCTCCTCATCCCAACGGCAGATCGCGCCTTCTGAATCGAGCACTTCGAAAGGCTCAGTCTCTTGGTCGGGAACTGTTAGCCACCCCCCACGTTCGACGCGTTCAGGACACCATTTGAGATACGCTACAGGCGCTGCGATGAATGTTTCCTCTCGCACAAGCATTTCACTACCAGCACGCAAATTGCCGCTCGTGCCGTCGTACTCTTCATCCCACTGGACGGGCAGAACATTCGTCACGAGACGGTATGGCTCAGCATTTTTTTCGAAGGACCAAAGCAGACGTTCCGGCGTAAAGACAACGCCAGCTTCCAGATTGCCTCCTGCTTTCGACATCTTTTGAGAGAAACCGGCGGACGTTAGGTTGCCCGATCCGAGATAAAGCCACGCACTGTTGCAGGCATTCGAATTGTCGCGCCAATTGGCACTGAAGACGAACTTGGCATGCAGCGCGCGTTCGGCCCTGAAATAATCTGGCCTGCCAGCCCGTCGAACCTGCCAACCGTGCTCTCGAATCGCCGATACGGCGCTAGCGACCGCCTGACATGCGTTCGGATTTACGAAGACGTCGACTTCCGCTGTTCTCGTGAGTAGGCCGGCTTCTTTTAGGCGTTCGACAATATCGGCAAGCACGGAAGGCACGGCGTCACCGAGCCCCGGGGCCTCATAGAATCCGGACCCCATACCAAGATAATTGCGCGCGACGCCCGTGCCCGTGGCGTTGATCATCTCTTGAAGTTGAGCCAGGAGCGATCCCCCCCGACTGTCGAAAAAGCGGGGCCGAGGCAGGCCCCGCTTACCGCTCACAATTCCAATCCATTCCTCGAATTCTTTCCCGGGTTGCTGACGGTCGTCGGAACCGGCGCTCAGGGCGCGGCAATCGAAGTATCCGCGCAGCCAGTCGAGCAAGTTCCAAGCCGCCTTGAAATCTGCGCAACGCTGTCTTGCGGCATCATCAAGCCCTCTAGTGAGTTCGTCACTGGAAATCTCGATAACCCATGCAAGGTCTAAGCTTTCTTCTAGCGTCTCTCGGGTCCAATTTCCCGTGCACACTATCATTCGAAGTCGCCATCGCTGCCGCGCGATTGCATGGCGAAAGCCGAGCAAGGCGATTTTCGCGTGTAGGAGGTTGAAGGGCTTTTTGCGAGTTGCGATCGGCAGATGCAGAATACCGGGTGTCACCGTGCAAGATATCTGCGGGTTTCCAGGATCAAGCATAACAGCTAAAGCGATATTGCCGGCGTAGGCGCGTTGCCTGTCAATTTGCCGCGTAAATCGCTCGACCGCGTCGTTTAGAAACTCGGCGTCCCCTGAATACCCGCACAACCAACCAAAATGTCCGACAAACTCGTCTGGCGCATCAAAATACTGCGCGAGCGAAAGAGGCTTGAACATCTTCTCAGGCATTGAGGCTGTCCGCGCTTTCGTCGTTCTCGTTGAGCCAGCGGTCAAGATCACCACAGAGGTCTGCGTTCATCAGAAATAGGTTATGAATTCGAACCGAAATCCCTTCGGGCCATTGAAGGCCTGTTGACACGCCAGACGCCTCACCGCCATCGGCGAGACCGCCATCATCTTCGGCAATTTGCACCTGGCCCCCACGAAAGGCCGGGCCCGGACCGATCTTGTCGCCAAACAACTGCAAAACACGACCATCGCGAATTACGAGATTCCTTAGAACTGCGTTCGCATCAGCTTGACCGCATTCCTTGCAGAATACCGTCGCTAGTCCCTGCGGGGACGAGTCGTATCGTTCTTCCAGAAATAATCGCGCACATTCGCGGAGCTCGCTGAAGGCTTTTTTTATGACATTTGGAAGTTCACTGACGAGGGAAAGGCGCTGCTCGGTTTTGTTACCCAGATACGCTTCCACCCTGTCCAGCACCGCAATAGCCGCATCACGCGCAACGAAGAAGCGGCCCCCAACCGTAATATCCCGCCAGTGATCCGCGTCGATTAGTGCCGGCTTTTTATCCCATGTAATCTGCTGCGTTGGCCTCTTGCGTAGCTCTTCCATCCAGTCGAGCAGGTTCCTGCGACGCCCGGCAATGCCATTGGGTTCGCGAACGATATTTTCTCTCAGTATCTCCCGAGCAGCTTTTGTCAGTGTTTCAAGAGGGGAAAGTGCTTGTCGGGAATGATCAGTCTTGATGCAATCATCGTCGCCCTGCATCCAGCTGAGCAGATTATTAAGAACGCTTCTGTTTTTTGGCCTGTAATCCTGGCACGCAACTTCGATAAAGGCACGCCCTGTCTCGGTGCACTTGAAGGCGTTGAAACGCTCGCTGGTTGCGTCAACTAGTCCGAGTGCTAGCAGTGGCTGCCCAGTTCTCATCCGCATCGGCTGAGTAACGTAAAAGCCACGTTGACTGACCCTACGAAAGGACACGTCAGTCTTGCCCTGCATTTTCAATCTTCCGAACAAACGTCGATCTGATATCCAGCCGTTCTGGCGAAGAGCCAGCCAGCAGGCGAGCGCCTCGACGGCATTAGCAACCACAATATTCCGAATCTGGCGGCGGCCTGTGCGGGCCTGCTCGGCCAAAGCTACACCCAGACTTGCCAAAAGGAGTTGCTTGCCAAACCACACGCCGCCCATACCAGGCACAGCTAAATCGTTAAACTTACGCACGACCGCGCCCAGCTCGAGTGTGCGCATGCGTCGCTGGCTACCCAGCACTTCCGGCCCCAAAAGTCCCCAATCCATTCGGACACTCCATTCCTTGCGCAGCGCGACTGATTGAATTTTTGCGAGGATCGCATTGGTCTCCATCCACGCGTATAAAACCGTTCGACCTTAGTTCAGACGCGCACCCGGCGCATACTGGTCATATCCCGATGAAGAGCCCGACTTCAGTCGGGCGCCCTGGTGTCACGACCGAAAATGAGCTCTTGGGTTAGTGCGAGCTTCACGGCGAATCCGAAAAAGTGGGCCGGTTGGGCAGCTGTTGCGCCACCGGGCCAGACCACGGCCTCCTGACATCAGATGAACAGGCGGTAGTCGTAAGAGGCTGCACCAAACCTTTGCAGCAGCGACCCGATGCGAGCGATCTCATTCGAGGAATGAACTGTCGCAGGCAGCTTGGTGTAGAGGTCGAAGGTGTTCCAGTTCATCTTGGACAAGCCGAGAATCTCTTCGGCGAGACGCTGGAGGTCGCTGCGTCCGGCATGTCGCCGCACGATGAGGGGTGCCGGAATTCGGCGCTTTCCCTGGAAGTATTTGAAGCGTGGATGCAGGGCCGTAGTTGCGCCATGGACCCATATCAGCGCGGTGAAGTCGTCGAGCTTCATCGCCGTTCCGCGCCGCACCGGATAGCTGTCGTCATCAAAGCTGCCGTCAGACTTGGGGACGGAGGCGACGTAGCGTAGCGCGTGATCGATCTGGATTTCTAGCATATCAATGTGCTTCACACCGCTCAGCCCGTCCGCGAGTCCATCCCGTTCATCTTTTGTGAAGTGAGTGCGCTTGTGCAGGACGACGCGATCGGGAAGCTTGAGCCGCGCGTCGAAAAAAAGCTGCCGGATCGTTTCCCCGGTTCGTCGCGCATCGTCTTTCGACATGAACGGATTCTTACCATAGAACACGGGGTCTTCGATCTTGCTCAGGCGATACTGAAGCCCCTCGCCCTTGCCGCTGTAAATGTGGCTACACCCGAGCACGACGTGCTTGCCCTTCTCGGCCACGGGATCGATGCTAAATCCAAGCCCAACGAAAGCAGTATCGTCGGCGAGGCTGTGCAGTACCCAGGGAGTGCGCATTGCCTTGACGTAGAGCGCCAGCGAGAGCCACCACCAAACGCGACACTGGTAACCGTCGCCGAACGTCTCCTCGTCCAAGAATTGCGTCGCAATGCCGCGCTGGACGCAAAACGCTTTGACGAAGTCGTGTACGTCGAAGCGCTCAGCTTCATTTCGGTAGCCGCGAAACTCGCGCCATCGGGTAGGGTAGAAGATCATCACTACATGCGGTGCGTAGGATGACTGAAGAGCCTCGATACCGCGATTAATATGTCCTGCCAACTCAAGAGCATTAGTGTGTGGATCGCTGGAGGAAGGCTCGGGACAGGCGAACCATCCCGCTTCACCCGGGTTGGGTAACTCAATAGGAGTTCCATACGCCGCCTCGAAACCAGGATAGTTCACAAGATAGTCCCGCTCGTTTGGTGTCGGCATGAGCGTGCGGTTTACGTTGTGAAGATAACCGCGCAGCGCCCTCGCTTCCCTTGCAGGGCTGATGACGCTAAGGCGAAGCCCGGTGAAAAACCCGCGCGCGGTGAGCGGATAGTCGAACGGCCGGTTCTCCACTATCCCGCGAATGGGATGCGGCGAGCGCACCAGTCCAGTCCCGGTCTTGTTTGAGAAAACGAGTTCGGGCTCCGCAAGCTGGATGCCGGCGTATTTCACGAGCGGCTGCAGTTTGGGGGGAATCTTCGTTACCGCTCCGCCTTGGGGCAGACTGATCTCACCAAACACTGGCGACCGGCGGATCTTGAAGCGAAAGGTCGAGCCGCAGTTGCGAGGAAACTCATAGACTACTTCCTGATCCTGGGGAAACAGAATGGACCGCCAGTCCATGATGGCGCCGTTGAACGGTTTGTTGTGCTGATAGCCGAGAACCGCAAGCTTGATAGGGTTGGCAATTTCGAGTGGCGCTTCGGCTCCGCTGTTATCGAGCACCTTGATCGACGGCATGAGCACCAGATACTGAGTGCCGCCAATACGCCTCAGGTACAGACGCACGGAATCAAAGGCGACATAACCTGATCTGCACTGCCCCTGGTCTCCGCGTGGCGTGGCCTTCCAGAGTTCATGACGGCCGTCGGTGCGGAGATCTGTCGCCTCGGCCATCGACCGGGTCAGCGCCTCGCGCATCAGGGAGACAATCGCGGTGTCTTCGTAGGTCAGATCCTTTGGGCCTACAGGTGTTCGTTCCGCGGGACCTTTGAAATTTTCGCCAAATGCATCTTTGATGTCGTCGATCTGGCCAAAGGCGAATACTTTGCCTTTGAAAGGAACGGCGACGATGGCGCGGCCTTGCGTGCGCTCTCGCATATAGGACCAGGCAGTCCCTTTCTCAGGCCATTGCTTCAGATCGAAGCGGAGCATTTCCGACGGGCATTCGATAGCGAAGGAATTGCTCTTAATCAGGGTTGAGGCGTGAAACTTCGTCACTTGCCACGGATCGCGCGCCAGCTTGTCTTCGGGCGCGAACTCCTCCAAGGCCGCAACAGCAGACTTGCGCGCTTCGCCTTGCAGGCAATGCAGGCCAAGACGAGTCAACAGATCATCGAAGCCAAGCGTCGGCACGTAATGCGCTTGCCGTCCGCGCGAACGGGCGTGACTAATTAGTTGAGCGACATGCGCGGGAATATCGCTATCACTGAAGCCGCACCAGTAAAGGACGCCGCTTCCCGGTTGCGTGTAAGCGTCGCGCAACGCGTCCATCAGGGATTGGTCACGGCCGCTGTACCCCGACACAACCAGTGACGTATCTTTCAACTCGAGAATCAGGGCGGTTCGTAGCGCGGCTTCTTGCTGTTGCAGTTCCTCTGGCGCGTTCTTCAGCTGATCGTAGCGGTAATCGCCATGCAGTGACACACACAGCAATTCGCCCTTCTTGGCAGCGCGGCTGGCGCGATTTTGCGTGTCGATGCCCGCTTCAATTGGCGCGAGCCTGAAATTCGCCGCCGCGCGCGCCGCGAGCCCATCAAAGTTCGGCGACCAAACGGAACGGACGAGATCAGCTTCGGCGAGATGGGCGAGGAGCCGATAGCCGATGTGCGGGCGGGCTTCACGCACCAGACCGGCAAAATACGCGCGGCGATCATCCGGGATGGGGAAACACTGCCTGATGTAGAAGCCATACTCTTCCGGCGCGTCTTCTTTCGGGTAGCACCCCTGCCGGTCGAGCCAGCGGTGTATCTTGCGACGGACGCCATCCAATGACAATTCGGCGAACTGCTCCTCCAGCCCCGGATTGTTGGTCAGAAAAATCTGTCGCTTCCATTCCCAGATGCACATCTGCGCAGAGGGAATTCCGGAACTTTTTGAAGCGCCCGCGCCAAGGAAAAGCGCCAGCGGGGCTCCGCGACGGACACCAACGGAGCGGATCAATGCGTCGAGTGATAGGTTTGGTTGGTCGCCGCTCTCGCGGATGGGCGCTGTGCTTGCGCCTGCGAGCGGCGGATCGATGAGTTTCGGTTCATTCTCCATGGTCACCATGCCTTGTCAGTTGTGGACGGCCGTCCACGGTCCGAGGCCGGGCTCGGACAATGGGGACACACCTTTCCATTGTTCTGGAATTGCGGATGTGCATCCGGCGGGCCTCGAATGCGAAGCCCCGCAAGGCGCGCCCCAAGCGCGCACCGCGCGGCTCGTGCATTTGGGAATCAGCGCGCCGCTGGTGGCGGCCGCGCAAGCCCCGACTCGATTCGCGCGTATCTGTTAATGGTGGGAAACGATGGTGAAATGAGTCAAGCGCGTTGTCAGTGCAATCCCCGGATTCCCGCGTAGCCGCAGGATTCGCCTCCCTGCCGTCTCCGGCTCGGCGACGGCGTCATCCGTAATGGCGAGGGCGGGGCGGGGTAAGAAATCGTGGCAAAGGCTGTTTGCCTCATTTATGAGTTATTTAAAGTAATATTACAATAGATAACTTCTATACAAGGCATTGCTTCTGACCGTTTCACCTTATATATTAGGCGATTGGTCCGATAAGACTTGAAATATCTATCATACGAGGCAAGCGATGGACCTCATTGAACTCGGCGAGCGCATCAAGACAACCCGCAAAGCGAAAGGCTGGTCTCAGACGAAGCTGGCCGAAAAATCCGGCGTCAGCCGAGCGCGAATCGAAGCGCTCGAAAACGCCCGCATTGCCGAGATCGGGTTCAAAAATCTGATGCGGGTCATGAACTCGCTCGACCTTGATTTGCGCATCACCCAACTCAACCGCGGCCGTCCGACTCTAGAGGACCTCGCTGCGGAGGAAGCGATACAGGATGCTCCGCGTCTGGACCGATAGCCAACGTTCCGGCCTGCTCGATCAACATGGCCAGCGTGGTACGACCTTCGTCTACAATCCGAAGGTCGCGAGCGCGCGCGCGGTTTCCGTCACCATGCCGGTCCGAACCGCATCCTGGGACACTCCCTACGGGCTCGCGCCAATCTTCGACATGAACCTTCCCGAAGGCGCGCTGCGTGCGTACCTGATGCGGAGTTTTGCCAAGGCCACCGGTACCTTCGACGACTTCGATCTTCTCGGCGTTGTCGGACGAACCCAGATCGGCCGGATTCGCTATTCTGATCCCGAAGCAGAACTCACAGAAGAAGTTCCCTTCCAATCTGTCGATGAGATTCTCCAAGCACGCCGAGGGGGAGAGCTGTTCAAGTACCTGCTCGAGAAGTTTGCCGTTCATTCCGGACTGTCTGGCGCCCAACCGAAAGTCATGATCCGAGGCATCGACGAGCCCCAATCGTCCACCTCCGCGGACCGACAATCACCCAGCTTCAAGAGCGCCACGCACATCGTGAAATTCTGGGAGCCGGCCGAGTACCCTGAACTCGCGGCCAACGAGTATTTCTGCCTTTCAGCGGCAAAGGCCATGGGTTTGACCGTGCCCAAATTCCAGCTTTCCGATGATGGCCTCGCCCTCGTCATCAAGCGCTTCGACCTGAAATCCGACGGTTCTTATCTCGGCTACGAGGACTTCTGCGTTCTCAACGGTCTTCCCACCGCCGACAAGTACAAGGGCAGCTACGAAACCCGGCTGTTCAAGCGGGCCCGCGAGTTTATCGATATCGAGCAGCACAAGCGTGCGCTCGAGGACCTGTTCAAGCTGTTCGTGCTCAACTGCGCCATCCGCAACGGTGACGCACACCTCAAAAACTTCGGGATCGTCTATACCGATGTCATGGGGCCCGCGGGCCTTGCGCCGGTCTATGATCTCGTGAGCACTCAACCGTATATTCCAAAGGATCCGATGGCTCTTACTTTAAACGGTTCGACGAATTGGCCGGACCGCAAGACGCTGACGCTTCTCGGCCAGACGCGATGCGATCTCGCATTGCAGACTGTCAAGCGCGTGCTCGAGGAGACCGCGGATGCTCTTGCAAAGATCGCGCCGGACGTCGTGGCGCATTTCAAGAACACGGCAGCGCATCGCGATATCGGCGACCGCCTCCTTGCGGCGTGGGAGACGGGCATTCAGCACAGTCTCGGGTTTGCCGACCGTTCAATCACAAAAACCAGCAACCCCTAATTCCGATCAGTGTGAGCGCCGCAAAAATCAGTGCCGTGCGGCAACATATTTCGCCTTCCACATTGTTGGACCAGACGACGCCGAAGAAACGCAAACAGAGGCGGCCGATCCGAGAGGAAATCGGATTAACCACATGGCACCCGATACCGAGCAATGGGAGGAGCATGACGCTGCTCTCGAACAGTTCAGCAAGGAAATCGGCGACCTAGTGGCCGAGGACCTGAACGCTGCGGGCGATACCGCATCCGAAGTAGATACGATCTATCACTACACCGACGTAGCAGGCGCACTGGCTATTATAGAGAGCGGCCACCTCTGGTTTACCGAGCGCGCACATCTCAACGATACACTTGAGCTGCAATATGGACTCCGGATTGGTCACGAAATGTTCGGCGCGGCCGTGAAGGCGGCCGGTGATGTGGTGCCGCAGGACGCGCCAGAACATTTGTTAGGCGAAGTCGGCCTCGGCATGATTGAGTTTGGTTACTGGATCGCGAGCTTCAGCTACGAAGGTGACGATTTAGCCCAATGGCGGAGCTACGCCGATGAGGGACGTGGCGTGTGTTTGGGCTTTTCCGTGCAGGAATTGGATATGCGCCAGTTCGCTTCGCACATCCAGACGGCGTTCAATTTTATGCGGTTTCCAGTCCAATATGACGAAATGGAGCTACGTAAGCGAATTCAGCCTTACATAGTCCGTGGCGTCGAATTGCTCAGTCGCGTGAACCTACCGAGCATTCCGTCTTATTCCCGGCACCAAGGCCGGGCGTTGCTCTACGAACGCGACCTACTGCAATCGATGATGAGCGGCATCTATCTGCACGCCATGATGCACAAGCACAAGGCGTATCAGCACGAACGAGAGTATCGGCTTATCCTGAACGCTTATCGCCCGAAGGTCGAACCATCGGCGCGGCATAAGGTGCGAGCGCGGAATGGCGAGATTGTCGGCTATCTCGATTTGCCCATCCCCAACTGGACGCTCTCAAGAACGCTCACCCGCATCAACGTCGGCCCGGCAGCGGCGCCGAAGTTGGAAGAACAATTGGCCACGGCGTTCAGATCGTTCGGGCTATCTGTGCCAAAAATAGAGCGCTCGAAGTTACCGTTTCGGACGACGCGCTAAAACTCTCGGACTACTAAATGGTCTGAAGAATGTGATCCGGAACCGCTGTTAACTTCGGCCATCGTTTCGGATCATGAGGCATGCACCCCCGCCCATAAACGTGTAGCGCTTCCTTCGGAATCGCATCATAAGACAAGATCGAGACCCACCGTTTAGCACTCTCGACGAAAATGCTGGCAGCCGAACGTGCGGCATCCTCCGCTCGCAGCACTTCCGCGATCCCGAACCCCCCATCGTATGACCACTCTAGTCCGATACGACGTGGCAGCGACTCGCGGCAGATCGCAAGACAAACGAATGGACCCTGTTGAACAGTCGGCGGCACGACATCAGCCCCGAGCGGATTCAGGCAGATTATTTCCGACGCGGACCGGCCAACGTATTTCACCACCACTTCAGATGGCGCCTTATCAGGCCGCGGCAGCAACCCTTGCGCCCGAATTGACTGGACATTTCTGAGCGGGGTGACGTGATAGTACCACTTGAAGTGACCGCCGAGAGCCATCCTCATCGCCGGCATATCACTAAGCATTTCATCGTGAACACTGCGCGTCATTGCATCTTAACCCCAGCGTTGTGCGCTTCGCATATTCAGCCCACCACACGCCCTAGCCTACCATCACGCATTCCTGCTTACCCGCTCGTGCTCCCATTCCTCGATGTCCGATCGCAGCCAATGGCGCGCGGACATCGAGCCACCGAACCGCACCGGCTTGGGAAAGCCATGTTGTTTGATGTGCCGATAAATCCACATGTCGGAGACTCCGAAACGTTCGCGAACCTGACCAGCGGTCAAATAACGAGCGTCATCGGAAACGCGGATTCGCTTCTTGATCGTACTGATTGAAGTGCTCATGCCCCATAAATAGTCTGTGTCCGGCATTTGCCGCAATGGCCGGACCTTGCGTAGCCGACTCAGACGCACTCACGCAGGCTGGATCGGTCACGATCACTTCCCGCCGTGGGTTCCATGACGTCTCCGGCCTCCTTTTGCGAGTTGGCAGAAAGGTCTTTCGTGCTGGCCGACGGGTTGTCCGATCCGTCACATCAAAAAATCATTGTCACCCGACTTGAAGCCTCGCACGAAAGCACAACGTTCCGTATGAGCCAAAGCGCGCTTGAATATCGCACCGCCGGCCCGGCATTATCCGGCAACCGCAGGGTCCCAGATGGCCGACAAAGACCCAACCCTCGAGCGTATTGGCATCAATGCCGTCGAGGCCATTTTCCTCAATGAATTTAGCTGGCTGTTTCGCGAGCAGGCGGTCAGCGACTACGGCGTAGACGCACAGGTCGAGGTGGTCGAGAACAACGAGCCCACCGGCAAGCTCATTGCCTTGCAGATCAAGACAGGCGCATCGTACTTCCGGCCGAGGGGTAGTGACTTCGTCTTCTACGGCGAGCTACGCCACTTGGATTACTGGTCGCGCCACTCCCTGCCCGTATTCTTAGTGCTGCATGACCCCGACAAGAGGCTCACACTTTGGCAGAAGGTTGAACGTCGCCTTGCTAATGTGACCGACAAGGGATGGTCAATCTTGGTCCCGGCCGGAAACGTGCTCAATGCCTCGGCCAAGACGTTTATCGCCGACGGCGTCGCCAGCGACGATGAGTCGATTCGCCGCTTCAACATGGCCTTCGACCTGGACACCATGGAGATGCTGAACGACCGCGAAGTCTACTTCGAGGTCAACGAGTGGGTGAACAAGTCGCTCCGATTCCGCGACGTGGGCGTATACTTCGATGAGCCTGGGAAGGACGAGCCAGACTTCATGATTCGCATGTGGGTCGCGGCGCTTACCCTGCACGAATTCATGAGCAAGACCTTCCCATGGCTGGACTACGACCATATGGATACGGACGAGGCTATTTCCGGCGAGGTGGAGGTTCACACCCTGCAAGTGCGCGTGAACGACATCGGGAAAAGCTACCTCAGGGTTGAGGACTACTTCAAGGACGGGCCGCCCGACCCGCCAGAGGACGAGCCCGGCTTTTCGCACAATCTTCGAAACCTCTCCCGGCTTATATCGATACAACTCGTCGGCGACTTTGAACTTTTGCAGTACATGCTGGATGCTTTTCCCTTCTTCGGTGTCCGGGCTCACAAATTGAATGTGCGCTTTGCCCTTTGATGCGTTGTCGAATGTGTATACGACCCTGAACTGGTATTCCAAGTCATCCAGTTCTGTCTCGCTCTTATCCTTCTTCAACAGCGCATCCAGTGCGGTAATATTTGGCGGCACATCGTACGCATTCAATTGCGCAGCTTGCTCTAATTCTAGCTTTCCGAATTGTAAGCCGACGGAAAGGTCGCTCTGGAGAGACAGACGTGGCCCGAACCAACTCACCAGGTTCTTGTCAAAGTTCAGACAGCATGCCTGAAAGAGTGGAAGCCATTTCACGTCACTTCTGCCCAGGCTCTTATGCTCGACATCATCCCTGATCGTTTTAAGTGCAAGTAAGTTATTCTTAATTCCTTCTGTGATGGGGCAGTCCGTGCGAGAGAGCATGTAGCTAAGCGCAAAAGTCGTGCCATCGGCATTGTATGGCGAGATGCCCTTCCGCTCGTAGTGCTCGTGGAGCAGGTAGGTCCAAGCAATGTTCGCAAGAACTGCGAAAACTTCGGTTTTGAAGCGATAGCTACCGCTGTTGAAGATAGTGACGGCAAGGATCATCGCCTCGCGCGAACGTATTAAGCGCTCATCCCCATATAGATTTAGACCCGTAACCGGATCGAAGCTGTTCTTCTTTCTCCGAAATAAAGCAACCTCTTCAGCCGAGGCGAGCGCAATCTTGTCGTTCTTCTTCACCCCGGCTATGCGCCCAAAATTGACGGTGGGGGTCCGACCGTAATTGATAAGTGCGTGTATATCCTGGTTGCGCATGCCTTCCGCTAGCAGCGCTTTGATTACGCGCCTTTCTTCATCCGTAAGGGTGGTAGGCTTTTTCATGTGGCGGTCAGCGGCATGTCCGTTGTTGCTCCGATCACTACCAAATCGCTGCATTGCGACAAGTGTCGAAAAGGGCCAAACTGCGACATGCAGGGCGATCTGCACTTAATTTCCGCACGGGCTAACCCTTTGAAATTGTTGGACCGCAATTCTGGTGCAGAATTCTTGAATTCTGCACGTATGAAAATACGTGCCAAGGTCTTGCTGGTCGCGGCGCGATCTAATAGTGGAGCCCAGCATGAAGCCGAACCGCTCCATACCGGCGGCGACGAACGTCCCCGTGCTGATCTATCCCGATGTGCGCGAGGCGGCCGCATGGCTTCGTGCAGCCTTCTGGTTGTCGAAAGGGTGCAGATCGGCGAGAATCATCGGCCCAAGTAGCCTCGCGCCGATCGGCGGCGCCACGGCCTGCGGCTCGCATGCCGCGCCGGCCGCGAACCGGAGTCAACGGCTATGACCGACCAGGAACGTATCGCCGCGCTACAACCGTGGGAACCTCACCTCATAGTCCCAGCCGGCGCACTGCGGAAATCATTTGGGGCGGCATACCGAGCGGACGCACTCGGCGGCGTGACCGGCCCGACGCCACCAAGCCTGCTTGTTTTGTTCGATGGGGGGGTCCACTGGACTTGGGTTGACCCTAAAACCCTCACATAGGACGCGGCGGCTGAGGCCGTCGCCCCCTTCGACCGCACCCAGCCATGCGCCCGCCGCCGCCGGCCCTCAAGTCCTCCCCACACCGGTCGCCGGGCACTCACGCACGCAAAGTCGCATAAGCCCCATTACGTCAACCGCGCCCTGCTAAGGGGGAGTGAGCGCCATGGACATCGACGATCCACGCTTGGCGGAAGCGCACAAGATCATGACCGAGCGCGTCAAGCGGTACGACGAGCGGATCGTCACGGTTTTGAAAGGCCATCTAAGCGCTGAGCAGTCGCTAGACGACCTGCTGAAGGCCGCGTCGAGACGATGGAAGCGCCGCCCCTTCGTACATTCTCTCGCCCAACCGCGTCTGCGAAGTTTCGAATCCGCTGCGCGATGAGTTCGGTCGGGATGCTCGACAAGGTTTGTCGCGTGGCTGACCACGCCCGGCATGATGATCTTTCCAGCGGGCAGCTTGACGTTTTTCCAGATCGTCCACTCGTGCTCGTGACGCACATTGGCGGCCTCGAAACTGTAGGTCTGAGCGTGCACCTGGAACACGAGATCGATAATCTCCTTTAGCGGCAGGTCATGAGTGTGCGCGCCATGCCAACTGCCCCAGCAAAAATGGTGCCGCACTCGATCCTCGGGAATCCCGGTGAGCGCGTGGTTCAGCGCATCGATGCGGATCTTGAGATAGCGGCGATAGTCTTGAACGCTCGGCTCCGGCTTGATCATGTCCCATGATGTCACGACACCGGGATCGTCAATCTGCAGGATGAATCCGGCGTCGACGACTGCGCGATATTCCTCGCGCATCGCGTCGGCCAGAGCGAACACGAATTCCTCTTCGTTCCCATAATGCTCATCGTAGATGAAATGATCGAGCCAGCCCGGCGCGAACACGCAGATGAAAGCCTCCTCGGCGCCGCCGGTGGCCTTCAGTGCCTCCTTGAAGACATCGATCTCGCGCCGCACAGCATCGGTTGCCTGGCCCTTGATCGGTCCCGTGACGACCATTTTCTTCTGCGAAGGAAAAAACCGGGGCTCTTCGCCGGGCACGCAGAATGCCGTGCCGACACGATCCATATCCTCATAGAGCTTTGGAAACGTGTCGCGTTCACGGGTCTCTTCCCGCCCCGATCCGCGTTCGCCCGGCCGCAGCTCGCGCGCTGTCACCCCGCTGAGTTGCTGCCCATAGTAAAGAAAATTTCGGCCGTTCCAGAATTCGCCATCGCCGACGCAGTCGATTCCGATCTGAACCTGCTTTCTGATCACCTCCACGACTTGCGGGGACGCGCTGTCGACGCCCGCCCCTTCGGCCGCAGTGGCCGCTGCTCCCACGGCCGGCAACCTGCCGCAATGGGACGTTCTGATAGAGGTTTCGCTTCGCTGCATGTCGGTCTGGTCCTTGTGCTGCTTGACCCTATCGCATAGCTCCGGACCGCAACAGAACCGACAATCTCCAGACAGCTGAACCCGAGCACTTGGCTTCATCTCTTATGCGGTCGCTACTTCTTAATTCCTCTACGGACAATTCTGCCAAGTCGAAAGGCATGATCTGTCCAATCGCTCTTCGCAGGGCGCGAGGAAGCTATCTCCCTAACTCCCCTGCCCAACCGAAACATGATTCCTGTCCACGCGCCCTCGGGTGTTGGTTTCTGACCAAGTTGCGTTTCTAGCCGGCCCTTGAGCACCTTGGCATTGGCTTTCTCGTGCTCTGTCGCAGCGGGGTCCAAGAACACGGCAGCGAGCGCTCGCAATTTCCGACGAATGGCTTCGGCAGACCTCGCATTGTCGCTTATTGGCATTTGGCACTCCTGGACCCGGTCACCGGATTTTGGGCGGTCAGGCTTCGAATCAGCACGAGGTTCCGAATGGAGTATTTCATCAGCTGCGGTGAAACGGCACTCGCCGGAGCACACGTTTGCCGCACCACATCTTGTATCCTCGTCCCGGAATCCCCGCTATTTCTTGCCCCATTGACTCTCGTTCCCCGTTCGTTCTCAATGGTGATATGAGTGTCGTTCTCGAGATTAATCGCGACTATCCCTATCAGGTGGCGCTGTCGTTCGACGACGCCGCCATGGACATCCTGGACTGGCTAGAAGGGTGCGATTTCGAGTGGGACATGTATGTCGATCTCCCGGAAAACACTGTCAGGTATTGCTTTCGCACGTTAGCGGATGTCTCGGCATTCAAGCGGCGGTTTGGGAATGCGTCGGAAGGCCGAGCTGTCGCCAGCGGCAGTTGATCGAGGCTGGCCGCATCAGATAGTTCTGCCGGCGCGGCGTTGTGAAAGTGGCGGCTTCGAAGAGATTCACGAGTTCTGCAAGGATCTGACGCTTTGCTCTCGCGGCCATGCCGTGTTCCACGATCGGGAATGGTTCCAAGTTTATTGTTTTCAGAATCCTGCGGACGCAGACAAATTCCTGCAAAGGTTCGGTGGCGAGAAGTTTAATCCTGAGCAACGAGGGAAGGGCAGTAATTGGGCTCGTTGAAAAAAGTCCTAGGCTCCCTAAATATCGGTCATGTGCGGTCGCGTTCGTCTCTCATCAGACTATTCCGAAATTAAAATCAAGCTGAAGTTCGACGGGCCGCCCCCGAACTTCGAGCGGGATTGGAATAAGCCCCCGACCGCGCCGATGCTCGTTGCGATCCGTTCTATGGATGGCAGGCGTACACCCAAGATGATGCGCTGGGGCCTCCTGCCTCATTGGGCCAAGGATGAGAAGATCGCCTATTCGACATTCAACGCGAGAGCTGAAGAGTTCTCGGGAAAACCTGCGTTCCGCGATGCCTGGAAAAATGGCCAGCGTTGTCTCGTCATTACGGATGGTTTCTACGAGTGGAAGAAGCTCGATCCTAACGGAAAACAAAAACAGCCCTACGCCATCGCAATGGCGGATGACGGGCAGATGGTCATGGCGGGTCTGTGGGCGACGTGGAAAGACCCTAAGTCCGGGATCGAAATTCAGAGCTGCACTATTCTCACCACGGACTCAAACGGCGTGATGGGCGAACTCCACAATCGGATGCCGGTCATCCTGGCGGAAAAGGCTTGGGCGAAGTGGCTGGGAGAAGAGCCTGCGACCAATGATGAACTGCTGGCGATGCTCAAGCCGTGCCCTGATGCCGACTTGAAGATTTGGCCCGTCGATAAGCGCGTCGGCAATGTGCGGAATAAGGGACCGGAGCTCGCGCTGGCAGTTTAAATTGATACAGTGGCGCGCCGGGAATTTAGTTAATTTACGGTTGAACAAGCGGTTGATCTTATAAGCGAAGCCCTGCGCACGTGAGTGGCGGGGCTTCGCAGCTGCAATATAGAACGGCGAATATTGGGCTTCTGTCGGTTAAGCACGCGAGTCGAGCGACAATCCAATACTGAACGCTTTTTGCCGAGTTGCGCTTTCAGAGCGTTTTAGCTTCTTGGCAATTTTTGCAGCGGGCGCTTTCTTGCGCGCCATTGTCTTCAGTTCGCGAACCTGTACAGACGTCCAGGCGCGCCTCTTCTTTCCATTTTTCATAAGAATCTCCGGTTATGAATGCGGACGTTGTAACTGCTAGATCGTCCAAAGAAAAGGCCCGAGACGCCAGGCTTCTTCAGCACGTCCTCCATCCATTGGAAGAAGCGGGGGTCAAACCGATCGATTCGCATAATGTCCATTACGGAATAGTCGCGGTGCCGGTTGCCGTGCCTTGGTGTCTGAGATGAGCGGCTTGCCCATCACAGGAGAAGAGGTCTCCATGGGGGCACTAATGAGGTGCGCCGCCGAGCGTGCCTGCTGACAACGCCAGCGTGGCTGCCGCTGATAATGCCGTGCTGTAGGCATCCGTCGCGGCATTCTTGGCCTGCAACAGTTGACGCTCGGCCGTCGTGACGTCAGAGATCGATCCGACGCTATTACGATAGGCTGCGAGCGCCGCGTTGAATGTAGTTTGGGCAGCCGCAGCCAATGCCGTAGAAGCGCTATACGCGGCCAAACTTGTTTTGAGGATATTTCTCGCCACGATGATTTGGCGGACCGCCTCGTTCCTGATTTGCGTCAGCGTCGTGTCTGCCTTGTCGACTTTGTTGCGGGCTTGCTCCAGCAGCGCGGCGCGGGCACCGCCGTCGTAAAGGGGCATAGTTGCGCCGAGGAGGGCGGTGGTACCAAATTGAGTTCCGGACACACCGAGTTGATTTCCGGGTAGACTGACGATCGGCAATTGCTGATCGATTCCAGGGATGGCCGTGATATTCAGGCTTCCCGATTGACGGGTGCCGTTTCCGGCGAAAAATACTTTCGGCAGAAATTCCGCCTGCGCCGCACGAAGGTTGGCAAGGCTCGCCTGCTGCGCCGCGTAGCCAGTGAGAACATCCGGTCGCTGCGCCAGCGCCGCGGACACGAAACGCTCGATCGGCGCCGTCATGGATGCCGGCAGCTTGCGCCGAGAAACATCGGCGATGGTTAGTTGCGTCATCGGCGAAATGCCCATTGCCGAGATCAATGCGAGATAGGTGTTCTGGGTATCTCCATCAGCTTGGACCCGCGCCAACCGGGCCTCAGCGGCGGCTTGCCGGGTCTGGGCGACTTCGACCACCGTCCCTATCCCTCGTTTATATCGGTCCTCGGCAGCAATCTGTACGTCTTCGGCGTCCTTCAGAGACTTCGCAGCGGAAGAGAGACGGGTCCGCGCCGCCGAATTCGCATAGAACGCCAAACACACATTGTAGATGACCTGTTGATGGGCGGCAGTGAACGCGATGTTGGAAATAACCGATCCCTGTTTTGCTACATCCAGCAGCGCCGCGCGTTCGCCAAAATCAAATAGCAGCCATTGGATCGACAGAACGGAGATATTGCCCTTAGCAGTCACGTCGTTCGTCACGCTAGTGCCGAGGGCAGAGTTCTCGTTACGGCTTTTTTGCCAGCCTTGCACGATCCCGGCTGACACTATGGGCAGAAAGGTGCTTTCAGCGATGCCAGCCGCGAGCGCGGCATTGCGCGCGTCGTTCCAGGCGTTGCGGGTTGCCGGATTGCTGGACTGGGCAATATCGATCAGCTCCGGCAATGCATAGGCGTGGCGGCGCTCTAGATCGGATTGCGGCGGCGGGATGTCCGCCAATGCGCGGTTCGATGGAAGAATATAGGTGTTGTTATTCGCCTTCTCGGGAGAAGGCCGTTCGCCCGCAACGATTGTCCCGTCTGCGCTCGTTGCCGGCGTCCATGGGCGGTCGGGACGATCGGGCGCCATATAGAGGGCCGAGGTCGCACAACCGGCGAGCGGGACCGAAAGAAGCATGGACGCGATCAACGCAACAGGCCGGCGCATAACCTGCGGCCCTTTCCTTTTCCGCTTTTTAGCTGGGCGCTTCTTCCAGCCTCCGCAGACCCGTATCGATCATTTTGAACAGCGGTAGCATGCGCCACTCTGTTCGTTGGTTCGCTTTGCGCGGAGGCACAGTGGCTTCGGTGGGGGTGAACCGGTGGGCCAGGGTTTCCAGCCGATTGGCGATATGCGCAGACGTTGTAACATCTTGATCCGCGCTCAGCAGCAGCGGCCCCTCAAGCTCGCTAATTTCCCGCGCTGCATCGCGCCGGACGGTGAGCCAGCTTTCGGGCGCGCGCACGGTGCCGGGCTCGTAGCCGGCCAGATCGATATCGGTTTTGATCGCCGTGAGCGCTGATTGCGCCTGGGAGGCCAATGCGCGGCGCGTCCACGGGTTTGCCGCCGTCATCATGGCCCCGAGAGACCGCAACAGAGCTGCGAGCGCGGGATCGATGCGTTTCATGACACTGACCGGCCAGAGATTGGTGAACACCAGATAGACGACCAGGTTGCCTAGCAGGATGCCGATGACGCGATCCCGCGCAATCGTCAGGTCGAAGGCGGGCGCCCCGCCTTGAATGACGCAAAGAAAAAATGCAAAGGCGATCTGGAAACCGGCATAGGAAATGCGCGGGCTGCCGCCGGCGACATAGGCGGATGCATATGCGCCCAGGAAGACGACGGCCATCAAGGCGCCGATGGACGTTAGAGATGGAACCAGAAAAACGATCGCAGCAGTACCGGCCGCGGCACCGACCAGACAGCCGAGGATGCGCAGCGTAAGCTTCTCCACCGTTTCAGCGGTTGTGCCGAGGGAAACGATGTAACAGGTGATGAAAGCGGTGTGGATGCCAGGCCAGTCCAGCAACGAATAGAGTACGTAGCAGAACATCGCCGCTGCCGTAGTCTTCAGCGCATAGTGGACGTGATCCGGATTGGTGAAGGCGTCCTGTTCAAAGAACCCTCCCGCGGCCTTCGGCTCGTCCTGGACGGGCTTATCCAAGCCCAGAGGTTCGGCAGGCTGGACGACCGCGCCCTTGATATCGGCGAGAATTTTGGCGGCGAGCGGAGAGAGCTGACCTTGGTCCGGCACTTCCCAGGCGATTTCGGTCGGGTATCCGCCTGCCGTCAGTATGACAGCGATTTCGTCCAGCGTCCGTGCCAGGCTTTCGCGCAGCGGACCGGGAAGCAATGCTTCGGGATTGCGATCCATCACATCGATCGCTGACAGCAGGACGACGGTGGCATCGGCGGCCTGCCGAAGCGCCGCAATGTCCTCGGGCGATGAGGATTTCTCGACACCCGCCAGTTTGACCCAGCTTTGAATTTGGACCGCGCCTTCCCGCGAACACTCGGAAAATCGGCGTCGAACACGCTCGTCCGGCGCACGCAACATGGCCGCGGAAATCTCCAGGCGCAGCGCAATCGCGCGTTCCGCTAGCCGCCGCGGCGAGGGTGCAATAAGTAGGTTTGTAACAATTGACACGCCGGTAGGGATAGCAACGAAAAGCCAAACATAGAGAAACGCCCGGGTGGCTTCCTCGCCCAGTTGAATCATGCCCAGATTGTCGAGCGCGGAGCCGACGATCAATGCAAGGGTGCCACCGACTGGCCGCAGTTTACTGGCCGACGCCATGAAGAGGAAAAAAAATGAAATCGCGGCCATGCTGACCACGCGCCACATCGGGTCGTCGGCCACAGCCATTGTGACGAGCAGGACGAAGCCGATAATAAAAGTTATCAGCATCAGAAAAATAAAATTCGTGATCAGGCTGGTCATTCGGTCCTCCTTATTGAGGAAGAACACGATGTAGGTCGTCAGGGCGGGCTCGGGCGTTTGATAGATTTCAACGACACAAACTGTAAGGGCGCAAATGAGTGCCTGGCGCATCGCAAATTCGAGCCGCCCCGGCTGCGGCGCCAAAAGGCGAGCGAGGTCCGAGACGTATTTCACGTTCGGCTCACCGGCATTGTGCGCCATGCTTTATTTCAACGACCGCGCTTGCGCCGAGACGCATGAGTTGCTTGGGGGGATCTTCGAGGTGGACGCGCACGGGAAAACGTTGTGCGACCCGCACCCAATTCAGTGAGCGCTCCACATAGGGAACCGAGCGTGGAATGTTGATCCGGTCCTGATCCACCACGCCCCAGCCGACGCCTTCGACGGCGCCTTTAATCGGCCGTTGGCGGTCGATCATCGAAAAGACCGTGGCGCAATCACCGATCGCAATCGCGTTCAGATCAGTTTCCCGAAAATTAGCTACAGCGAACCACTCGTCCGTATTGATGAGGGTGAACAGGCTTTGCGACGGCGCCACGATTTCCCCAGACGAGATTGTCAGGCCAACCACAAGGCCGTTGTGCGACGCGCGAACGGTCGTGTCGTCGAGGTGGCGTTGCGCGAGAGCGAGGACTGCTCGCCTAGCACTTACGACTGCTTCGGCAGCGGCTTCGGTATCGATCGCCCGAATTGCCGCGGCTTGCCGTTCCCGGGCCTGACTTAGCGCCGTTGCCGTATCCCGCTCGGCAACTTCGGCTTGATCAAGCTGTTGCTTTGGCACATAGCCGCTGGCCGCGAGCGGGCGAAGTCTTGCAGCCGTGCGCGCGGCAAGTTCGTGGTTGTCGATTGCGCTCCTTATTTCGTCGCCGGCGATCGTCGCCGTCGACCGCTGCGTCGCAAGAACGCGCCTTTGCGTTTCGAGTTGTGCTTCGGCGATGCTCAGATCGGCCTCGGCCTGCGCCACTGCGAGGCGATAGGACACGGGATCGATTTGAAAGAGCAGATCGTCCTTGGCTATACGGGTGTTCTCAGCGACTGTGATCTCGATGACACGTCCGCCGACCACAGACGCAACATGAACTACATCTGCGTCAATCGAGGCATCGCTAGAAGAGGGGCGAGTGACGCTTTCATGCGCAGTATATAGGGCCAGCGCCCCAGCCGAACTGACGATCGCGAACGCCATCAGTTTTCCGCGAGACCGGCCCATGCCGACGATGTCAAGGCGCTTGCCCGCGATGCGGCCGAGCATCCAGTGCGGTATTCGAGCCAGAGCGAATAGAGGTCGAGAAAGCCGGCGTCGGAGAGCGTCATGGCCGGTGGAACCAGAGTTGTCCGCCGCCTTCATCGTCAGCGCCCGAACCATAGCAGCCAGGCCAGAGTTGCGGCGATGACGCCCACCGCTGTGCAGACCAGGAGCTGATATGGAACAAGGCTCGAAAGCCCGGTGCCGACAAAGACGGCGCGCGCCGCACCAGAGCCGGCGATGCCTAACAACGCGCACAGCATCCACGCCGGGAAGAACGCCCCAAACAATTCAAAAGACGACGCCCCGGCCACGGAACATCCGCTCAACAACACGGATGCGAGGAATAGGATCGTTCGTGTCAAAGGCGATGGTTGCGCCATGCAATTCCAGATGTCCGCAGCATTGGTCCAGATCAGTTTATTTTCGGCACTACCGCGCGGGCATGCGCGATGCTTCGGGGTCTCATTGTTTCTCTACTCCGGATCGAGCCTCAGACTGACAATCTTCGCGAGAGGTGCCGAGCATGATTGGCTTGCATCCTGGTACGTCGTGTTGCGTTAAAAGCCGAACTAAGAGTGCCTAAGCTATCCAAATTCTTGTTTGGCGCGCTTATTCGCAACGTTTTGCGGATTTTTGGCAGGGTTCATTGGCCGGGATGTGGGGCGGCAATGTAACGACTGACCGGTCTAGCGTGGATTGTAAGCTCTTGGGAGCAGCCATCTCTAACCGTGATCTTTTTGAACGTGTTCAACGCTCTCCGACTAGTCGAGGAGGAGCCGTGCACACCCTTTCGGGAGAAACTCTGTGTTCAAGAGAGTATTCATTGGGTTGGTCACGCTCGGGGTTCTCGGTCTTCTAGGATTTGGCGCGTTGGCTTGGCGGCCGGCAATCGCTCCGATCGCTCGACCCGCGCCGGGAAGCTTTGCACCGGAGCTGGTCGCGAAAGGCGAAGTGCTCTCTGGCAGCGGCTATTGCGCTGAATGCCACACCGCCAAGGGCGGAGAAATGTTCGCCGGTGGCTATGCTATGGCGACCCCGTTCGGCGTGATTTATTCGACGAACATCACCCCAGATCCGGAAACCGGTATCGGCACTTGGTCGGAGGCGGCATTCGCTCGTGCGATGCACGAAGGGGTCGCCCAAGACGGCTCGCACCTTTTCCCTGCATTTCCATTTGACCATTTCACCAGGGTTTCGGACGACGACGCGAAGGCGATCTATGCGTACTTGATGACCCGGCCTCCAGTCAGGGCTCCGGCACAAGCCAACACGATTCCGTTTCCGTTCAATATTCGTGCCTTCCAGGAAGGCTGGAAGATTCTATTTTTCCGGTCCGGCCGCTTCGAACCTGTCGCCGGCAAAAGCGCCGAATGGAATCGCGGCGCATATCTCGCACTTGGGCTGAGCCATTGCGGCTCCTGCCACACGCCGCGCAATCTACTCGGCGCGGAAAAGGCGGGCGATGCCTACGCCGGCGCAGTGGTTGATAACTGGATCGCCCCTGCGCTGACCGCCGCAAACCCCACTCCCGTGCCGTGGACGCAGGAAGAGCTGTTCAGCTATTTGCGTAATGGCGTCAGTGTTCTGCACGGCACCGCGGCGGGACCTATGGCTCCCGTGGTGCATCAACTTTCTACGCTTCCCGACTCGGACATCCAAGCCCTCGCAACATATTTCGCCGACATCGACCACGCCGGGGACCGCCTGGCGTCCGTCGATCCGGCGGTGGCGCGCGCCATGTCCTACGCCTCCCCTGGCACCGGACGGGAATTCGATACCGACGCGCGCCTCTACGCGGCTGCATGCGCGTCATGTCACTACAATGCTGGCGCGAAGCCGCTCGCGGTTCGGCCGGATCTCGCGCTCAACAGCGCAGTGAATCTGCCCGAACCTACCAACCTCATCCAAGTCATGCTGCGTGGCATCAGCGCGAAGGAAGGCATGCCGGGGGTCGTCATGCCGAGTTTCGCAGGGGCGTTTAGCGATGCCGACGTCGCTCGTATAGCGGCGTATCTACGACGCACTCGTACAAACTTAGCGCCTTGGCCCGACTTAGACGCAAAGATCGCGGCGATGCGCCGTGTGATCAGCGCATCGCAATAAAGACTGACATTCGGAGTTGTTGATCATGACCGAATTTCAAATCAATGGGCGCGCTGTTACGGTCGACGTCGAGGACGGTACGCCGCTACTGTGGGTCATCCGAGATGTAATCGGTCTCACCGGCACAAAATTCGGCTGTGGCATAGGCATGTGCGGCGCCTGTACCGTGCAAGTGGGGGGACGCCCGACCCGCTCCTGCATCACGCCCGTGGGTAGCGTCGCCGATGCTGAGATCACAACGATCGAAGGGCTCGATCCCCATGGACAGCATCCGTTGCAGAAGGCCTGGATCGACTTACAGGTTCCGCAATGCGGCTACTGCCAGTCCGGCCAGATTATGCAGGCCGCGTCGTTACTGAAGGATTTCCCGACGCCGAGCGACCAAGACATTGACGCCGTGATGACCGGCAATCTGTGTCGCTGCATGACGTATGTTCGCATCCGAAAGGCGATCAAGCAGGCTGCAGTCGAATTACGGAAGGTCGCCACCAATGGCTAGACTCAAACACCTGGTCGCGAGTGAAACTTTGTCGCTATCGCGCCGCCGTTTTCTGATCGGTGCGGCTGGCGCCGCGGCTGCCTTCGGGTTCGTAACGACGGAAACGCTTGCGGACATCGCCGATGTGCGGAGCACGTTCGATCCGACCATCTGGTACGACATCGACCACGATGGCATCGTGACGGTTCATGTCATCCGCGCCGAGATGGGACAGCATATCGGTACGGCGCTCGCCCGCATCCTTGCTGATGAGCTCGAAGCCGATTGGGACAAGGTGCGCATCGACGTCGTCGACACCAATCCGAAGTGGGGAGTGATGATGACGGGCGGAAGCGCGTCGGTGTTTGAGACATTTCCGATTTTCAGCCGCGCGGGTGCCGCCGGTCGTATCGCGCTGGCGGAGACGGGAGCGAAGCTTCTCGGCGTACCCGTTAACCAATGCCAGGCGCGCAATAGTGTGGTCCTCGCCGGAAGCCGTTCCATTTCGTATGCAGAGATCGTCAGTCGCGGTGATCTTGCCCGTACGTTCACCGCTGATGAATTGGCACAGATACCAATTAAGGCTGCCTCGGAACGTCGCCTTATCGGGCACGCCGCGACTGCCATCGACATTCCCGCGAAGACGAACGGGACAGCGCGCTACGGGATCGACGCGTCTGTCGAAGGGATGGTCTACGCGCGGCCAAAGATTCCGCCGACCCGGAACGGTGCAAGAGTCCGATCGATCGACGATTCCGCCGCCCGGAAGATAAAGGGCTACGTCGGCAGTCTTGCACTTGAGGACCCTTCTGACACTGTCCCGGGTTGGGTGATGGTGTTTGCGAACTCCTATCCGGCCGCGGTCCGCGCCGCTGACCTGGTCAAGGTCGATTGGGTGTCGGGTGACGCTGCGAGAGTCTCGGAGCTGGATATTCTCGACTATGGCGCCATGCAGATTACGGACCCGAATGGCGGCGCCCTGCTCGTGGATGACGAGGGCCTCGATACGGCCTTTCAGCGCGCGCATTCGACCCTCGAACAAACCTATACGACGGGTAGCGTGCTCCACGCCCAGCTCGAGCCGGTCAACGCGCTCGCCTTCGAAAAGGACGGAAATTTTGAAATCCATACCGGCAATCAATGGCAGAGCTTGATTCTGCCCGTGCTTGCCCAGGCACTTGGCCTGCCGCAAGAGCGGATCGTGATGCGCACCTATTCGCTTGGTGGCGGCTTTGGCCGAAGATTGAACGGCGACTACGCCGTGCCCGCGGCGCTCGCGGCCAAGGCGCTCGGTAAGCCGGTGAAGTTGGTGCTGACGCGTCCCGACGACATGCGTTTCGATTCGTTTCGCTCGCCATCCATTCAGACGCTACGGATGGCATTCGACGCTGGCGGCAAGATCATAGCGATGGATCATCATGCATCCGCCGGTTGGCCGACGGCTGTCATGGCGCCTGCCGCGATGCCGAAAGGGTTGAACGGTATACCCTATGACCCCTTCGCGATCGCAGGAGCAGACCATTGGTACAGTGTGGGCGCGCAGCGCGTGCGGGCGCTGTCGAATCACCTTGCCAATGGCGCATTCCGGCCTGGGTGGCTGCGCGCGGTCGGACCTGGCTGGACCAATTGGGCGGTCGAGTCATTCATGGACGAGGCAGCCCATGCGCAAGGTACTGATCCCGTCGCCTTCCGCCTTGGCCTTTTGGATGCTACGGGCCGAAACGCTGGCTCGGCGCCCAATGCCGTGGGTGGCGCAAAGCGCCAGGCAACAGTTCTTCAGCGTGCCGCGGAGAGGGCGCAGTGGGGCACTGCCGTCCCAAGGGATACCGGACTCGGTATCGCAACGACATTCGGCCAGGAACGCGGCATGCCGACCTGGAGCGCTTGCGCCGCGCGCGTTCGGGTCAATCGCAGCACCGGTGCGGTCACCGTCGAGAAACTGACGCTCGTCGTAGATGCCGGCACCGTTGTGCATCCAGACGGCGCACTCGCTCAAGTCGAGGGCAGTGCTCTTTGGGGTCTCAGCATGGCGTTGTACGAAGGGACGGAATTCGTCAAAGGCCAGGTGAAGGACACGAATCTCGACACTTATACGCCGCTGCGCATTGGCGACGTCCCTGAGCTCGAGATTGAATTCATCGACAGTGCAGAGGCTCCGGTCGGCCTCGGCGAGCCGGCGACGACTGTCATTGCCCCTGCCGTCGGCAACGCAATCTTTGCCGCAGTCGGGGTTCGGCTCCGGCATTTGCCGATCCGTCCCAGCGCCGTGCTGCAGGTTCTGATGCAGAATGGTTGACATGCCCCGTCGATTGATCAGGCCAATTTGGAGCTGGATGTGAGAGATGAGGTCCGGAGTCTGGTAGGTCTCCTCGACGATTACTGTGCTGCCGCCATTAGGCAATCGTCTCCTATCCACAACCGCCCGACTTCGCGATGCGGCGCCTCGCGCAATCACACCTCCGCACGGCAGCGATTCTATTCGGGCGAACACACTCGCCTGCCAGCAGGCTCGTCACTGGTTAGAACCGTAAATTGAAAGATGACCCCCTCCGTTTCCTTCGGCGTCACCCAAAGCTTGCCATCGTGCGCTTCTATGATTGAACGGCAGATCGACAGACCCATGCCTGTCCCATAGGTTTTCGTGGTAAAGAATGCATCGAAGATCTCTTCTATATTTTTCGGATCAATACCCGACCCGGAGTCTTCCACAGCGATCAAAACATGGCCGCCGAAGTTTGTGGAGCTCACTTTGAGCACGCGGGCCCGATCAGTAATAGGCCTCATCGCTTCGATGGCATTCGTGATCAAGTTCAGGATAACCTGCTGCAACTGAACTTTATTTGCGAACACCGTAGGATCATCTTTGGACAGGTCGGTGACAACGAGAACTCCTGCTAGCCGCAATTCAGCGGCTGCCAGCTCAAGAACCTCAAGCGCGAGTGCGTTAATGGCGATTGGGCGCTTCTCTTGATTGGTTACTCGGAATAGCGATCGTATGCTATCAAGCACCTGAGCAGCACGTCGACCATCTCTCACGATACGTTGCAAGGAGTCTCGCGTCTTTTGGACCTCCGGGATTGGACGATCAAGCCAATTCAAGCCTGCGTTGCCGCTCGTTACTATCCCGCCTAGCGGCTGCTTAATCTCATGCGCAATCGAGGCCGCGACTGCCTCCATCGTCATCATCCTGCTATCGCGCTCGCGACGTTGAGCGAAATTGGCTATCGCCAAGCGCGCGTACAGCGTCATTGTCTCAGAGAGCAAGACGATTAAAACCAATGTCGCTGTGATGACCGAGAAAACACGGCTCGCATAAAATCCCACACTAAATCTGCTATGACCAAGAACGGATGTGAATAATATATCCATGATCCACACACACATTACGACCATGAGCCACAAATCGAGAACCGATCGTTGCCGGAACCAAAGCATAACGAGGGCAATGGCGCTCAGCAGGAACATCATCATGCCTACGTACTTTGCAGAGCTCGTCAGTGTGGTCCTATCCAAGAAGAGCGTCGGCAAATACCGCTCCCCAGCCGTGGCCATCCAAATTAATCCGAAAACGATTGCGATCACGACCGCGATGCTTATTGCGACGGCTGTTGGCGTCGAGCCGTGGAAAGAGCGAACCTGCGGCGCTCTGTCCTTGAGGACCACATAGCTTATGACAGCAACAGGGAGCCCGGAGTGCCAGAATACATAAAGCCATCCGGTGCTGTTTAGTCCAGCGCCGAGAAGGCCCGTCGGTGCAAACGCACCCGGAAACGTAAGAAGATGCGCAACATCGAGCAAAGCAGTGAAAAGGTAGCCGCACGCTAGGACTAGGAGCGCATGCCAGCGGACGATAGTAAATTGCGAAATCAGAAGAACCGACGTGACAAGATCATTGGTGAAAATCAACGTCTGACTGGCTGGGATGACGGCGTCCACCCGTGGAAGCTGCACACTCGCGAACGAAGCTATAAGGGCCGCGGAGGCCACAAATGCGACGGTGACGACGAGCGCAACTTTGCGTTGTGTTTGTCGAGCGGGTAGATTAGCGAGCACTATACCACTTTGGTCAACCAGCTCGGTCAAAGGAGCCTCCCGAAAGCCGCATCCGAGGAATACGGGCTAAACGCAATGCTGTGCACCTGGCGCGGGTTTAGCCATAGTCAAAGCATCGCTGATCTTTAGCTAGGAATTGCTCGATCTGGGGAATTTAGCTGTTGAAACTTCGCGATCCGCGCACGCCGAACTGGAGATATCGATTTTCGATGAAAATTCGGCTTGCGAGTAATTACGCCCTCATTGCTCTGAGCGGCGGCTTGCAGGGAATCACTTATGTATTCTGCGTAGCGCGGCGCGATTGCGTCGAATTCTCCGCTTTCAATGAGCTTTGCGAGCGCATAGGCGCGCGTGGTCTCCAGGAGCCGCAGTCGCGGTTCAGCGTCGCCCATGTCGGCAACGACGAGGGATTTCGTGACCAATTCTGCCACATGATCGACGATGTGGTTGCATAAGCCGGGATCATCGGAAATGATAAAATCCGCAGCTCGCAAGGTAAAATCTCCGGAAAAGACCGAGATGCGGCGCAACACCATCTGTTGGGCCTCGGTGAGCAAGTCATAGCTCCAATCGAGCGTGGCACGCATGGTTTGCTGTCTCGGCAAGGCCGTACGAGCGCCACCGGTGAGCACACGCAAGCGATCATCGAGACGAGCCGCGAGGCCTCCAACGCCAAAGCAATTGACGCGAGCCGCTGCGAACTCGATAGCGAGTGGAATCCCATCGAGCCTACGGCAAATGTTGGCGACGATTGGGGCCTCCTCGTCGGTAAGCACAAACTCTCCAAGGGCCGCAGCCGCGCGTTCGACGAACATTTGGACAGCCGGAAAGCGAAGCGCTTTCCCTGCGCTGATGCCCGTCGCTACTGGCGGGCTTTGCAATGGCGGGAGGCGATGGACGCGTTCGCCGTCAGTGCGTAGGGGCTCGCGACTGGTTGCGAGGATCTGGACGCCCGGAGCGCCTCTTAAGATGCCGGCAGCCAAATCGGCCGCTACCGCCACCACGTGTTCACAATTGTCGAGCACGAGCAGCATCTGCTTGTTCTTGAAAGCGGCGATCAACTCGCGTAGCGGTTCTTCGGCCCCAATCTCAAGCCACGTCGCAAGGGCAGCTGGCACGAGGAGGGCATCACTGACTGCCGCAAAGTCGATCAGCCATACGCCGTGCGCGTAATTTGCAATCATTTCCTCGGCCACGGCCAACGCAACGGACGTCTTTCCGATTCCGCCGGGGCCAACTATTGTGAGACAACGATCACGAGAAAGCTGGGCGACCAGTCCGGTCACGATATCGTCGCGGCCGATCAAGCGATTGACGGACGCCGGTAAATTGTGCGTGGGCTTGACCTCATCGGATCGTAGGGGCGAAAGCGTCTCTTCCTCAGTGATCTTGACTGGCGCGACAAAGCGATAGCCTCGCCCGGGAATATTGATCAAAAAACGATTGCCATCGCGACCGTCGCCCAGAGTGCGGCGCAAGGCTGCGACATGGACAGTAAGGTTGGCTGCCTCAACGAATGTGTTTGGCCAAACGCGGGCCATCAATTCTTCCTTGCTGACAAGTTCGCCGTGTCGCTCGACCAAGACAATAAGAAGTTCCAGAGCCCGACTGCCGAGGCGAAGCGGCTTACCGTATTCCAGCAAGAGACGTTGTGCCGGCAGCAATCGGAAGGAGCCAAAGCAAATTGCTCGCTCCTTACCGAGCCCGTTCTCAATTGGGAGATTTGCAATTTCTGAAAAGTCTGGACTTCTGTGCAACATGACCATGGCTCCATGTCTCAGGGGACGGTCGAAGTCCTCGCCGTCAAAGCAGTATCAGTCGGGCGAAACTGCAAACGTACTTTCACTAAGGTGTGACGGAATTTCTTCAAGCGGGCCATCCTCCATTCGGGGGCGACCGATCCGGAAATTGGGTGAAAGCTGCCGAAGTGCGGGTCTCTAATTCAGCGGCTAGTCCCGACCGACGTGCAAGCCTCTCATTTGATCGGTCCTTGCCGATAGCCACTTGGGCTTTCATGATCATGTTTCGCTATCAGTCTCGCGGTGCTCGATAGTCGATCGGATGCACGCGAGTAATTCGGCTTCGTTGACCGGCTTTGTCAGATAGCAACGCACACCGTCCCGCAGCGCGCGCACTCGGTCAGCCTCATTCGGAAACGCGGTAATCAGAATGGTAGGGATCACCGCCCCGGACCCTACAAGGCGATTGTAAAGCTCGAGTCCAGTCATTCCGGGCATCTGAACGTCCGCAATCAAACAGTACGTGCTTTCAACACGGTTAGAACTCAAGAAATCCTCGGCACGCGCAAAGCTTTCTGCTACGAAGTCCCAAGAAGCGAGCAGGTCCATCATGCCCTCGCGGACCGAGGGATCATCATCGACGATCGAGATTACAGGTTTTATTGGCAATACGGCCTCCAAGATCAAGATTGAGGCTAGCGCGCCTAGTCACCAAGTCCATCATGCACAGGTCGGGATTTCCTTTGAATATGTAAGGTATTAAACGGCCTGTGAGGAACCAAGCTAGACGGAGCGGACGAGGCCTCTAGTGCTTCGGGTTAGATCGCCTACGCCTTTGTGGTCGAGACGCCAAGTTTGTCGGCCATCCGCACCAGGTCGATCAGAGTCTTCGCGCCCATCTTTCGCATCACTTGGCTTCGATGGACCTTAACCGTCATTTCGCTCAATCCGAGCTGCGCCGCGATCTGCTTATTTGGAGTTCCGATGACCACAAGCGCCATCACTTCCCGCTCGCGCGCACTTAAAGAATCAAAGCGCTCCTGCAGCTCGCCAACAAGCTTTGCATCCTGTCGTCGTGCACGGTCGCGCTGAATTCCCGCCTGAACCGCATCGAGCAGCTTCTGCTCGTGTAGTGGTTTAGTAAGAAATTCGACGGCTCCTGATTTTATTGCCTGCACGGACATAGGAATGTCCCCGTGGCCGCTGATAAATATGATTGGAAGATGAATGCCCAATTTTGCTAAAGCATTCTGGAATTCCAATCCGCTTGCCCCCGGTAATCTGACGTCGAGCACGATGCAGCCGGGGACGTCGGGTCGTTTGCGCTGAAGGAATTCCTGCGTAGAGCCGAAGGATTCGACTTCAAGACCGACCGAGCGCAGAAGATCCTCGACCGCGTCGCGCACCGATGCATCGTCATCGATAATGAAGACGAAGGGGTTCATGATGCCTCCTGCCGCCCGATCGGCAGCGTCAAATGAAAGGCCGCGCCGCGAGGTTCGTTTGGTGTTGCCCACAAACGCCCGCCGTGGCCCTCGATAATCGAGCGGCTGACTGCTAATCCCATACCCAAGCCACCGCGTTTAGTCGTGTAGAAGGCTTCGAAGATATTTTCGAGTTCTCTTGGATCAAGTCCCGCGCCAGAGTCGCGGACAGTCAAGACTACGTCATTCGAGTCGTCGCGTTTTGTACTAACGTGCAAGTCGCGCGGTTCATCGCTGAGCGCGTTCATGGCCTCAATGGCGTTAATGATCAAATTCAGTATCACTTGTTGCAATTGGATACGATCTGCCCAAACGAGCGGTAGATCACTCGAGAGGTGAGTCCTTAGCGAAACGCGGTTTTGCTCAATTTCCCTGCGCGCTAGAACAATAGTCTCTTGGATCGTTTGGTTGATGTTCAACCTGATCTTCTGCAGAGGCGCCTTTTTCGCGAGGTCCCGCACTCGTCCGACTACTTCGCTAGCTCGTTTGGCGTCCCTGACGATTCGGTCTACGGATTGCATTGCCTTTTCAATATTGGGCGGTTGGCTGGCGAGCCAGTTCACACAAGCATTTCCGCTGCTCACCACCCCCGCAAGCGGTTGATTGACCTCATGGGCAATCGAGGCGGTCAACTCGCCCAATGTCGTCACGCGCGCAACATGCATTAACTGCGCCTGGGCTTGATGAAGTTCTTCTTCGGCTCGCCTGGCGGCGGTGACGTCAATCACCGAACCAACCATTTCGAGATTCCCGAACGCATCTCTCGAAGTGCGGTTCACGGCCCTGATATATTTGACCGCGCCGTTAGGCATAAGTAACCGATACTCATATTCCCAATCCCTTTCCTCCTGCATAAGGTTTTCAAGGTGCTGTTGGGTCCGAGCCAGATCTTCCGGATGAGTTCGCTGCATCGCTAGTTCTATGGCCGGCTTCTCATCCGGCTCGTATCCATAGATTCTATAGACCTCATCTGACCAGAAAATTTCTCCAGTCGTAATACCCCAACGGAAATAGCCCGTGCGCGCTATCTTTTGTGCCTCGGCCAAATACAGCTGACTTTGTCGCAGGGCATCTTCGGTCAGCTTGCGCTCAGTAATATCTTCGCACGCGACCAGGACGATTACTTGGTTATTCGATCGTCGAACCGCTTTAGCGTTTTCGCGAACCCAGAGCACTGTGCCATTCTTGCGGACCTTTCGAATTTCCCAGCTTTGCGGCTGGCCGAGAGCTCCCAAGCAAACGGCAACATTTTTCAGAACGAAGTCTCGGTCTTCCTCGAAGAAAACATTCAACACGGACTGTCCGATCAATTCGCGAACCGTGTACCCGAGTTGCGTAGCGCCAAAACCGTTCACCGACAGAACAGTACCGGTCGTGTCAACCATGAAATACATGACCGGATTGTGCTCGAAAACCTCTCTCCATTGAGCTTCACTCTGGCGTAGCGCTTCTGTCGCGCGCTTGCGGTCCTCAATGTCGGTATTTGATCCATACCATTTGACTATGATCCCCATTTCGTTGCGCAACGGCTCTGCGCGTATCAGGAACCAGCGATAGTCCCCACTTGCGCCCCGTCCCCGTGCTTCGACCTCGAACGGTCTGCCGGTTGACACCGCAGTGCGCCACTTGTCCGCGACTGCTGCCTGGTCTTCGGGATGTACTGTGGCAGCCCAACCGTTGCCGCTCGCATCCTCCGCGGAAAGCCCCGTATATTCGAGCCAACGTTGACTGTAGAAATCGCGGGTACCGTCGGGCAGAGCGCTCCAGACCAGCGCGGGTATCGTGTCGGCCAGCGCCTTTTGCGAGGCTTGGGCGTCTTCAGCTACTCTGCGCGTTTTCGCCGCGAGACCGGTGACGATGACTGAGGTCGTCAAAAAAACGGTCAACGCCAGGATATCTTGCGGATATTCCGCGCGGAGACTAAACAATGGCTCAGTAAAGAAGTAGTTCAGAAGTCCGACAGCGATGATGGAGAGAACGAGCGATCCGATGAAGCTGCCTATTAGGGAGACGAGCGCAACGAGGATCAAATAGGCAAAGCCGGTTGTCGCTAGGTTGAGCCCAAGCCGGAAGCATACAAAGGTCAAAAACACCAGGCCAAGCCCGCCGCAGAGGCATTGCCCGGCGAGATAGCGGACCTGAGATCTCCAATCGCGCTTTATCAGCTGCATTAGGTGCTCCTGAGATCACCGCGGGCGGGAGCCAAATTGCAGAAGTCCGACGCTGTCCCGCGGCGGCAGAGCCGTCTCGTTTCAGCGAGACTCCTCTTGCCCAAGATGTCCTAGAGTTGCCTCAAGTGGATCATCCCCCTTATGGGGGGTGCGCATGGGGGACGGCAGATATGGACAGACTGCCAGAATGTAGGAAAGAAATCGAAAGCGTTATAAGAATCAAATGCTTATAACCACGCCGCCACAACTCATCGCGACCAAAATCCTGCTGCCCCGATCTGCTGCTGGATTGGTTCAGCGCCCCCGGCTGCTCAACCTCATCGCGCAGTTACAGGCGAAGCAACTCACGATCATCAAAGCTGGCGCTGGATTCGGCAAAACCTCGCTCGCGGTGAGTTGGGCGGAGCAACTTCAGAACGGCGGGAATCTGGTCGCTTGGCTTGCAATCGACCCCGAAGACAACGAGCCGACGCGGTTCCTATTCTATTTGGCCCAGGCGTTGCGGCACGCCTGCAGCGGCGTCGGAGACGAGACACTCGGTTTGATTCTCGGTGCTTCTTTGAACCTGCCGCGTACGATCGTGTCGATGCTGATAAACGATCTGACGAACATCGACGATGAGGTATTTCTCTTCTTGGACGACTATCAATGGCTGACCCATCCCGAGATCCAGAGTGTAATATCATTCTTACTGAAGCGAGCGCCATCCAATTTTCATCTTATTCTCATCACGCGCTCCGAGCCTCCCGTATTTCTCACGAGATTGCGTGCTCAAAACGAACTGCTGGAAGTCGACGCCTTGTCATTACGCTTCGGTCTGGAAGAGACCCGTGAATTTCTCGAGCAGGAACGAATTGGCAGAATAGAATTCTCTGATGTGAGGGCGATCCATGCGAAGACCGAGGGATGGCCGGCTATTTTGCGCATTATTGCCTCGACATTCTCCCGGTCCGCGGAACAGTTTGGCCAGTTTGCCTCCAGACTGTCAGGGGCGGCGCACACGATCAGCACGTACTTCGATGAAATGCTCGACGGTCTTCCGGCCGACCTGGTTAAGTTCATGTTGCGAACCGCCGTTCTCGAGCGGTTCTCGGTGTTGCTCTGTCGAGCCGTAACCGGGATCAATGACAGCCGCGGCGTGTTGGATTCGATTGAGCGTCGCCAACTTCTTCTGACGCCCCTCGACCAGGAAAAGCAGTGGTACCGCTACCATCCTCTGCTGGCCGGATATCTACGCCAAAGGCTGGAAGAGGAGTCCAGTGATGAAATTCCCCAGCTGCAACGACGCGCCTCCCAATGGTTCGCCGGCCAAGAAATGTGGGCCGAGGCGGTCCAATACGCAATTTTGTCGGGCAATACGGACGAGGCCGTTGGCTGGATAGAAAATTGTGCGATGGCGCTCGTGAAGAGGGGCGACATGCTCACGCTGCTGAACTGGCAACGCATTTTGCCTGCCGATCTGATGCGCAGACAGATCAAGGTCAGGCTTGCGATTGCCTGGGGAATGGCGCTTGCCATGCGCTTCGAAGAGGCGCTTGGACTCGTGGCCGAGATCGAGGAGGACATCAGCGGCGACCTCGGACAAACGCGTGAGGCTTTAACGTGCGAATGCCTCGCCATACGATCTGTTGCCGTAGCCTTGCAAGACGACAGTCACAAAGCATTGCTGCTCGCAGAATCCTGTCTCAACAGGCAACCGATGGACCCGTGGACTGCCAACGTCGCTTCCAACGTGGCGCGTTTTGGCTACTGGAGGGGCGGCGATTTGAAGAGTTTTTATGCCGCGCCATGGATCGCCTACTCGATTGACGAGGACAAGTGGAATGTCTTCGCGTCGGTCTATCGCTTATGCCTGAGAGGCCTAGTGGAGATCAATCAGCTTCGAGTCGATGAAGCCGAGCGCTGCTATCTGGAAGCCATGCGGTTGGCGGAGCAACACGTCGGACAGAGCTCCGTTGCCGCGGCTTTGCCTGCAAGTCTTGTCGCTCTCCGACGCTATCAGCAGGGGCGGTTGGAGGAGGCCGAGGCTCTGGTCATTGACCGCCTGCCGATCATAAACGCGGCGGGAATGCTGGAGTGTGTAGCCTGCGCATACACCACTCTTGTGAATATTGCCGCCTACCGCGGGAACACACAGCGTGCGTTTGCGCTCCTGGAGCAAGCGGAAAATCTGGGCCACACCCGGGCTTGGGGCCGACTGCTGGCCATGGCTGAGTTCTGGCGATTAGAAATTTATCTTGCGGATGGTCAAGTTTCGGACGCCGGTGCGTGCCTTGATCGCCTGGAGGATCTGGCAGAAAAGTATCCAGCCCCGCTTATGTGTGCATGGTCTGCAATCCATTTCATTACGGCATTCGGTCGCGCCAACTTGGCGCTAGCTAAAAATAGAGTTCTGGAATCCGTCGAAATTCTTAGTAAGCTATACCGTGAGGCCGAAGCAAACAACTTGGGCTACTTTGCGCTTATGTTGGGGACAGAACTCTCTAAAGCGTTGCTGGCCGCAAAGCAGCCTTTTGAAGCGATGAAAGTTTTCGGCCACGTGCTAAGAGCCGCGTCATCCGCCGATATGGACCAAATGGTGTTGGATGGGGGTCGACAGATCGGCCGGCTGCTTTTGATGTTTCAGGAAAGTGCCGGACGCACTGAACAATCGAGAAAGCTAATGCCATACGTCGATGGTTTGCTTGCACGTTGGCGAGGGCGCTACGAACCGACTATCCCGCCAAGTTCCCAAATTGGTGTAACCGAACTGCTAAGCGTTCGCGAAAGGAATATCATCAACCTGATCGCCCGAGGTCAAACCAATAAAGAAATTGCCCGCGGACTTGGCATTGCGCCCGAGACAGTGAAATCGCACGTCAAGCACATCTTCCTTAAACTTGACGTTGATAAGCGGACACGAGCCGTGGCCCGCGCGCAAAGTCTTGGAATAGTCAGCACGCAGTAGGTAAAGGGACTGGTTCTCTCTTATCAGTGGTATCGTGCGGTTTCGGGACGAAACACGATTGGGGAGGCATAGAGCGCCGTCCGAGCAGTTTTGATCCAAAACCCATCAGCGAAAAATGGCCTGACGGGCTTATTCATTTCGCAAAATTTGTCGATATTTGGTGCCTTTTATTCGACCCTCCATGTGGCGCTGTGTATCAAGGTCGACTGCATGTAGGTCCGTAATTCGATGAGCTCACCGAGGATGCGGTAGCCATCACGCTTCTTGTTTTCGATAAGATCGCCAGCGCTTCAGGAAAACACGCACTTGCTGAAGTGCCGCCCACGTTTTATAGGTGCTCCGGGGACAGTTCAATGAATACCGAGATCATCATCCATCCGAAACTGCAGCACTTCGGCCTAACCACTAACAACCTAGATGCGATGCTCGACTGGTACCGCAATGTGTTGGGCATGACGGTCAACCATCGCTCTCTCGTACCAACCGGCGCACAGAAAGGGTCGACGCTTTCCGCGGCATGGCTAAGCAATGACGAGGTCAATCATCGCGTCGCATTCGTCGAACTGCCGGGTCTGACTGTCGACCCCGACAAGACGCGCCACTCGCGGCTTCAGCACGTCGCGTTCGAGTATCAGACGATCGACGATCTGCTCGGGACCTACGCCCGACTCAAGCGTTTGGGGATCCTCCCCGTCCTGGCCGCCGACCAGGGCTTGCAGACAGCGTTCTATTACGCGGACCCGGATCAGAACATCGTGGAGCTCAACGTCAATAACTATGGCAATGAGTGGACGGCAACAGAACACATGAAGAGCTCACCTTCTTTCGCAGCGCGTCCGATGGGGGCATATATCGATCCGGACATGATGATTGCGGCGCGCGAAGCGGGCGCTTCACCTTGGGCGTTGCATGAACGTGCCTTTGGCGGAGAGTTCGTTCCGCCGCATCCCTATGATCCGCGCGTGCTCCTCTGAACCGCGCCACAGCTTCTTGGCATTGCGCCCAATCTCGTTCGGCCCCTTTTTGTACTTCCGAAGCGTCTCCTGCTGCTAAAGGCTGACAGGTTCCGGTCCAGAGCCGTGCAGGGACGCGTTCAATTGCCCCTCGCGTTTTATGCGATCGCAAATTTCCTGCTTTGGTCGCGCGACGATGTGATGATGCCTCTACCGACGGCCCACAAATTGCTAGACGAAACACACGAAAGAATTGCCGGGGAATATCTCCAGCAAGTGATCCCCTCACCGACAAGGCATCGCGTGCGCGCCATAGTTACCGGGCGCCTGTCGGATGGAGAACTGACGCGTGCCAAAGTCGCCAGTGCAATGGCAATGAGCGAACGAACTCTGCGTCGACGCTTGGAAGCAGAGGGAACTTCTTTTCAGCAGGTGCTGGACGATACTCGTCGCGAGCTGGCGGAACAATATATGTCTCGAGGCGATCTGTCCCTCGCTGACATAGCTTATCTGTTGGGGTTCCGCGACCAAAGCAGTCTTTTTCGTGCCTCGACGCGCTGGTTTGGCACCTCCCCCTCGGCGCCGGGCACCGCCAGATTAGGCGCAATGGCAACGCCACTGAAGACGGTTCCTCCTCTGATCAGTGGAGGTTCATGGCTCCCAAAAAGCGCAGGTCGTCGAAGACCCGAGTCGGATAATGCGGCACCGCGCCAGGATCTTTGATCTGTCCCCATCTTGGCAGATGTGAACCGGGCGCTGTCCCCGCAATGGCGGCGTAGATGGGAGTGTGGCTATAAGCGATGACCGGTTTCAAACGAGTCATGAGGCCCAACTGGCCTGGCTGGTCGATCATCCACGGTCGGAGTTCCGACACATCGGCTGGCGTCGGCGAGTCGTGTTCGCCAAGTCCGTGCTCCAGGGTGAACATGCAGGTTCGCGCCAGGGAGATACGGACCAACCAAGCGCCGCCTTCTTTGGCGCGCTTGATCAGCGCCGCGATGGTACCGAGCGCCGCGAGATAGCCGCTCAAGTAGTCGTTCATATAGGCCGGGATCAGCTTCGGCGTCGTCAAGGAACCGCCTTGAATGGCAGCAGCGCCGGTGGTGGATTGCGCCAATTGCTCGTATCCGCGCCGCTTGGCCCATGGGCCGCCAAACCCGTAGGCATTCATACGCACGTTGATGATGTTCTTATTGATCTTAATGACATCCTCGACGCCGAAACCATGCCGTTCCAGTGCGCCATATCGGTATCCATCCAAGAGAATATCAGCGTCTCTTATGAGATTGGTCAAAATATCGCGATCCTTTTCGCGGCTAAAATCCAAATATGAATTTGTCTTTCCGTAACTTGTATCCACGTCCATCGCATAAATCAGATCTTCATACGGATGATGGATATGGATTACATCGGCGCCATGTTCAGCGAACTGCCGTCCTGCGGTCGGGCCGGCTATCACTTTAGTCAGGTCGAGGGCTTTTATACCGGACAAAATCCGTCTGCCTTCGGGCAGAGGAACGGGATCCGTTTCCGCAAGCTTGTCAAGCTCAATGACAGCAATCGTTGACAAATATCGTCCTTGCTCATGGCGCGCCCATTCGGATTGGTTGCGGACAACGGCGGCACAGGCACCTCGTTGGGAAAGCTCATCCTCCAGATCCGCCGCGTTATGCTCGACGGTTGCCCGCGCGATTAACTCCCGCTTGTTGGGGCACCTAAGATATTCAAGGATGATTTCCCTCAAATGAGGATAGGCTCCATTGTAGATGACGTGCCGACCATCCGCGGTCGGAAAGAAACCATTGATATCGGTGTGAACTGCCGAGAGATCGAGTTGATACATGTTTTGAAAATGCCAGGCGATGCTATTTAACGTGTTTCCGGCGTGTCGGCGGTCTATCGAAACGGATTGTGACGGCAACCCCCTCATTTTTCCCAAAGTTGCAGCTAGTCCGCCGAAGGTGGCGAAGATGCCGGCGGCAACGTCATCGACGGCAATCGGGGATGCGACCGCCGGGGCTCTAGTGTTGTCGATGGTAATCGTGATTTTTGGATCAATTCTCTCGCCCAGGTCGGAAAGAATGGCTTCTATCACTGATCGCTGTATCTCGTTCATTCGCCTCTCCGATTGGCGGTGCTAAAGCGCGATCTATTGCGCCGATCTGACCGGGATAGTTCCTCATTCTCGACTCTCATCGCCCTGCACATAAACCAGACGGCCCCGATTATGCTAGTAAATACCGGCAAAGCGTCCCAAACGTTTGTGAAGTAGCCGCTGCGCTTGTTGTTTCAGTATTGCTGAGGGCGAATCGGTCGTAACTCCGTCCGGCAGGCTTCGCTAAAATCGCGAAGCGGATCGAGCGATCCGCTAATCATCATCTCTCGCAACTCGGGAAAACTCTTATTCGGCCCCAGATAGGTGTCGACAATCATTCTGGCGATTTTATCGGCGCGTTCGATAACTGCCGCCGAGGACAGGACGCGCATCCTGCTTATCTTTGCGTAAAGTCCGACCAGGGAGGATACGTCCGCGTTGTTGTGCTGGAGCGCGTCCCCAAACCTCGCCCCAACAATATTCCGTCGCCAGCCGTTGGAAATCGCGGTTGAAGTCATCGAGGTGCTCGAGCGCGCGGTCCACATACGCGTCGCCTAGCACCTGACGGCGCTTGGCGAGACCGCGGTCGTAAAGCTTCTTGTCCATGATGCTTCATCCTTTAAAGTTGATGCTCTACCTCACGCGCCTACGACCTCGATTTCAACTTCGACATTGCCTCGGGTGGCGTGTGAATATGGACAGAGTTTCTCGTGCGCCTCTTTCGCCAATATCGCGAGATCAGCTTGCGGCACGGATTTGTCCTCGACGTGCAGCTTTACAGCGAGGGCAAAGCCCCCGCCGTCACGACGGCCAATCGACACCGCACATATGATTTTGGCCTTGGTCGCGTCTTTCTTGTGCTGCGTGGCGACAAAGTCCAATGCACCGCCGAAACAGGCCGCATAGCCCGCCGCGAACAGATGTTCCGGCGTTGAAGTGCCCGGCTTGCCTGGGCCGCCCATAGCACGCGGCACGGACAAGTCGACTTTGACCGATCCATCATCAGCTTCCGTGTGTCCGTTCCGTCCGCCGGTCGCCGTCGCGACTGCGGTAAAGAGCGGCTTGATCCTGTCCATGGAGCGGTCTTCCTCGCATTGATGCGTGCTCGCCCAATTTCTTCGCCGTCATGCAGTCAAGCGAGTGAAGCGTCACAAATTTCTATAGCTTTTCACTAAGCGGAAGACATGCATTCGATGCGCCGGATTTCGGAAGCATTTGGGGCGCTTTGCGCGGTTTTATTCGCACGATCGGCCCCACCTACTATGTGATCGAGCATCGCAGTTGGAGCTCGGCTCAAGGCAGTACGAATCCGGTGATTGCCTGATGAATGCGTCAGTTATAACCGCCCTCGCGGCCTTGGCCGGAGCCACCGTCGGCGGACTGACGTCCGTCATCACGTCATGGCTGACCCAGCAAATGCAGGCGAGGACGCAGCAGCTCGCCCGGGACCAAGGTCGCCGGCAAAAGCTGTACAGGGATTTCATCGACGAGGCTTCGAAATTCTATATCGACCGACCAGACCCTTTCGCCTCGCGAGCACAGCATCCTCACCCTCGGCATGGTCGCTGCGATCGGAAAGATGGGAGAGTTCGGCAATCATTTCAGCGGCGCTCTAACTAACGGTCTGACGCCGAACGAACTGCGCGCGGTGCTCACGCAAATCACCATTTATTGCGGCATTGCGATCGGCGCGGACTGCTTTCAGGTTGCATCCGCGGTCCTGACCGAAGGCAAGGAAAAGTGAGAGCTGAAACCAACATCGTGAGCGAAGAATAGGAAGCTAAGTGCCATGCTGACACTGCTCCATCGGCCAAAAGATAGCATAGCGGGATTTGTTCTGAGCGTTAGCACGCTCTTGATGCTCGAGAAAAAAGGCACTCTACTCGATCATGAAACGGTCGAGATCGTAGACCAAGCTTTGGATATTCTGCAAAACTTTGACTCTGACGGCAATATTCAAAATCGAGATGCTTGGCAATTGGCTCACGGCCTTCTGACCAGGTTGCGAACATTTCTGTCCTCAGCGAACTATCGCCATAAAAATCGCAACGGTTGCTCTGCATAGAAGCGCCACGATAATTTCTCGCGGCGAGATGGCGCAGTGCACCGCGTCGTGACTAACTTTTTGTCGGCTGACATAATTATCTGTAAAATCTGCACAGCCAAACAACTTTGCGCAAATTTTCATGTTGCGGCGCGAGGCTCGTTGAGCTGGCTCAGCGCCGTACGCGGCCATTGTTCGCAAGTATTTTCTTGGATTTGTAGCGCTTCGCTAGCTCCACGATCATCAAGGACATACGCATCCGTCGCGGTCTCTTGGCCGACAAATCCTTCGTGGCTCTTGGGCGGGGCGGTAAACCTGATTGTCGGCAAGGCGATCACGGGGCTGAGCGCCTTCCTGTAACCGCCGGAACGAACGCTAAACAGAGGATATTTCCCAATGACACGACAAATTAAACGAGTGGCGATTATTGGCACCGGGGTCATCGGTGCCAGCTGGACTGCGCTCTTCTTGGCAAACGGCTTGGAAGTCGTGGCGACGGATGTTGCGCCGGATGCCGAAGCGGCGCTGAAGCGTTTCGTCGATGCGGCTTGGCCGGCTCTCAAAAGATTGGGTCTTGCGCCGAATGCATCACAGTCAAATCTAAGGTTCACGGCCGATCTGCCGACAGCTGTCAAAAATGCAGATTTTGTCCAAGAGAATGGGCCCGAGCGAATCGATTTTAAGAAGAAGGTCTATGGCCAGCTTGACGTGCTATTGTCGCCGGACGTGATCATTGCCTCGAGTTCGTCGGGTCTCACCATGAGTGGGATTCAATCAGGATGCCCTTCCCATCCCGAGCGATGCGTCATCGGTCATCCATTCAATCCGCCGCACCTGGTCCCGCTCGTCGAGATCGTCGGTGGCGCGAAGACCTCGGAAGATACGATCAAACGCGCCTCGGAATTCTATACGGCGATTGGGAAACGGACGGTTCGCCTCCACAAGGAGGTCCCGGGCCATGTCGCCAACCGCCTCCAGGCGGCCTTGGCGCGCGAGGTTTATTACCTCGTGGCGGAAGGTGTCGTCAGCGTCGCCGATGTCGATACGGCGCTGTGCTGGGGGCCGGGATTGCGTTGGGGCATCATGGGGCAAGTCCTTCTCAATCACCTTGGCGGAGGACAAGGGGGTATCGAGCATTTCTTCGCGCAGTTCACTGGTCCCGTAACAGCCTGGTGGAAGGTTCTCGGCTCACCGGAATTGACGCCCGCAGTCCAACAGATGCTCATCGATGGTCTCCATGCAGAGGTGGGATCGCGCTCGATCGACGAACTGGCGGCGCAACGAGACGAGGTGCTGTTAGGGCTTCTCGAGTTGCGCGCCAAGTCAGAGAAAGAGTCGACGGTCGCCAAGAGGACCGCCAGGGCCAGCTGACAATTCCGCTCCGGCGGCTCGCGTCACAGGGGAAGATCGTGAGCGCGCTAGCAACTCACTGCCGTGAAGAAGCGAGATCAATAATGAGTGAGACCCTGGCCGTTTCTCGACCTCAGGAAAAGTCGTCGACTGCATCGGAAAGCCCTCGCGGACGGCCACGGATCGTGATCGTCGGTGGCGGCTTCGCCCGGATATATGTCGGGAGTAGCAAAGTCGAAGGCGGCTTCTTCATCAGGAAGCCCCGTCTTTCAAAAGCGGCAAGCGCGCTTCACAGCGACGCTGATATCGATCAGCTTGTTCGCGCGTTGCGCGAAATGTGGGACAGACGCTAACTGATGTCCGTAGTGTATTGCGCGATCTGGCCGGATGGCTTTGAGATCGTCGCGAATCGACATTGATCTATACGCAAGGGCCCTCGATTCTTTTGCCGAAATTTGCAAGCCTTAAGTTGCGCGCCATAGCTGTGACGTGAGACTACGATTGCGTTCATTGAGCTTTGTTCAGCTCACGGAGAAAGCAATGGCAAATCCGTCCAACAAGGCCGCATCAGCGATGCCAATGTCACAAGAACGGCCGGGTCTCTCGGCCGGCCAAGTGCAGGAGTTCACACTTGTCAGCCGACTCAAGCCCGGCGGCGCGCAGCGCATGCGCCAACTGTTCAAAGGCGGATTCACAGGCGAGCGACAAAAGAACACGGATCGCATTGGCACGGTGCACGATTTGCGGTTCATTATCTTCGATAACGACACCCGCGTGATCTTCGCTTCCACTTTCGACGGCACCTGGGATACCTACATCGACGATTTCGGCACCAAGATTCCGGATGAAATCGATTTGCTCTTCCACGAGTGTGAGGGCTATCCCGGTATCCACAGTCCACAGATCAAGGACTGGATTGTCGACCAGCAGGTCACAGCAACCGCGTTTTACAGTGCGTATCCTCAGGCGACGGTGCGCGACGTTTGGAAGGCGCTGAAGGCAAGAAGCGCGCTAGGGGCATTGCTCGACCAGGCGTAGCGCCAAGGCGACGTCATGCTTATCCCTGCCGTTCCTGTGCTCGACGTGAGCGACATACAGGCCACGGTCCTGCGCCCGCGTCCGTCTCCGTATCGCGGAGAATACGTCGTTCTCCGCATCGACGACGCGGCGCAGGGACGTGAAATGTTGCGCCGAATGATTCCGCGCGTCGCGCCGGCTGATGAATGGTGGTTGCCCACGCTTCCCGGCTGGTTGGGCATCGCTTTCACCCATGAGGGTCTTAAGGCGCTAGGCGTGCCTCAGGAATCCTTGGACAGCTTCCCTGTCGAATTCCGGCAAGGCATGGCAGCGCGAGCGGCCATTTTGCATGATTTTGGTGATGATGCACCGCCCAACTGGGAATATCCGTTCGGCACCGCAGACATGCACGTCGCGTTGGCGATTTACGCGAACGACGAGCAAAATCTGACAAAAGTTCTGGAACGAGCGCGGCAGTCTCACGCCGATCTTCCGCATATTTCGGTCGTCTACCGTATGCAGTTCGGCGAGCTTCCGGGCGGACGAAATCCGTTTGGCTTCAGAGACGGACTCCATAACCCCCACGTCGAAGGAAGTGTCGCCGAAGGCGCCGTCACTCCTACTCGCAATGCCTACGAAGCGGCGATCAAGGCTGGCGAGTTCATCATGGGTTATCCGGACGAAAGTGGGGCGACTGCCACAAGTCCGGTTCCCGAGGATTTGCGGCACAACGGCACCTTCCTGGCGTTTCGCAAATTCCACATGGACGTCGCCGCATTTCGCAAATATCTGCGCTCAGTGGCATCCTCGCCGGCGGAAGAAGAACTGATTGCCGCGAAGATGGTGGGCAGATGGCGCAGCGGCGCCCCCTTGGTGCTTGCAGCAGAAAGCGACGATCCGAAGCTGGGAGCCGACCAAAACCGCAATAACGATTTCAGCTATCAAACCGACATGAAGGGGTTGAAGTGCCCATTTAGCGCACACATGCGGCGCGTGAATCCACGCGATGCGCTTAAGGATGACATCGTCGCGGTCAATCTCCACCACTTCTTGCGGCGCGGAACCAATTTCGGGCTTCCGCTTCCAGACGGTGTTCTGGAGGACGACGGTGCCGAGCGCGGCGGCGTCTTTCTCCTGATCGGCGCGCATCTGCGGCAGCAATTTGAGTTCGTGCAATCGCAATGGGCGACCGACGGCAATTTCATCAGTCATGGTACCGAGCAGGACCCTCTCATCGGTAATAACGAAGGCGACGGTGTCTTCACGATCCCGCAAAGGCCGGTCCGCCGGCGCCTCCACGGACTTCCGCGTTTCGTCACTGTGAGCGGAGGAGAGTATTGCTTCATGCCCGGTCTACGGGCTCTAGGATGGTTAGCCGCGCTAAAATCGTAGTGCCGCGCAGCGACGCCCGTCCTTAGTTACAATTTGGATCGTTTAGCCAGCCTTCACTCGGTCAGAGACTTGAGCTGGATTAACTAAAAGGCCGAGATTTTAGATTGAAGGAGAATCATGTGCTCATCGACGTTCGCACCTATCGCATCAGGCCCGGTAAGCTGCCGCAGGATCTCGACCTTTACGCCAAGCATGGCCTTGGCGCACAGACGCGCCATCTCGGGCCACCGATCGCCTACCTGCACGCCGAAAGTGGAGACCTCAACACACTCATGCATCTATGGGCGTTCGAAAGCGCCGGTGACCGTGCGCAGAGGCGGGCCGCGATGATGTCCGATTCGGAATGGCAGCACTACCTGAAGCTCGCCGACGAAGCGGGATATCTGGTGGAGCAGCGCAACAGTTTGATGGTGCCGGCGAGTTTCGCCCCGATCAAGCGGTAGGCCGACAATTCGATCGTCTGGAGATAGGCAAAAGGATTGCACCATGTCCGACCATTTCTCCGGACCTCGAGCGCTCTCGGATCCGGCCGCCGACATATCGGATGTATTCGCCTTTCCCGCGCCCGAGAACTCGCGGCATCTTGTCCTGATCATGGACGTGTTCGGCAAGGCCGGGCCGTCCGCTCTGTTCTCTGATGCGGTGATTTACCGATTCCGCGTGCGGCCGGTGAGCATCGCCTTGACCGGGCAAGCGGCGTCCTACGCCATCGGAGCCGACGAGGTTGCCTTCGACTGCGTGTTCGATCTCCCGACCGCTCAGCAGGGCGCCACAAGGCCGGTGCAGCAGGGCCATTGCTTAGCGCCGAACGGAGAGACGATTCCATTCCGTGTAAACGATGAAAGTGGCGGCAGCGGCAATGGCGTTCGTGTCTTCGCTGGGCAACGTTCGGAGCCATTCTTCCTGGACGTGAGGATGATCGAAAAGACCGTGGCGACGCGACAAATCGCGTTCAAAAAGGTCGGATCCGACACACTCTTTGGTACAAATGTCTTGTCAATCGTTCTGGAGCTCGAATGGGCAAAGCTGCTCAAGGGCGGCCCGATGTTCGCCGTGGTCTGCGAGACTTTGAGGTCCAGCAAGCCGCCTGTCCGCATAGAAAGAGTCGGCCGGCCCGAAATCAAGAATGTTTCGCTGAGCTGGAAAATGTTCGATCAGATCAATCGAGATCTAGAAATTCGCGACCTCTACAATAGCGAAGACGCCTTCAACGTTTCGCCCGACTATATCGGCGCGTATCGGGCGCGGATGAACGCTAATCTCGCGTTCTTCGATACGTTGGACGGGAAGGTGGACTGGCCGCTCGATAAGCACGGCAATCACCCCCTCACGGATATTCTCCTTGCGGATTTTCTGGTCGTGGACGTCTCCAAGCCATTCCGTGGGACCAGCTACTTTGAAATCGAGCAGGCGATGCTGAAAAGCAGCGCGCATGTTACTGCCGGAGGACGATGGCTGAACGAGGACCTGATGGACACCCTCTTTACTCTCTACATCAATGCCGGAAATGGCCCGCGCATCAATGACGGGATCGACGGGCCCATTGCCTGGTCATCCAACGTCTTCCCGTACTTGGCGCCGCCCAATCCGCCGAAGGGTTCCCCGTTATGATGGCCACCGCAGAACGCGCGACGCGACCGCATCGGGATGTTGCCGAGCGGCCGGTGACGGACGGGACTATTGCGCTTGCGAATCTCGAAGCGCAAATCGACGGTCTGCAATGGGATCGCGAACCGGACTGCCGGTCTGCCGAGGAAAGTATTGCCCTTGTTGATCTGCTGATACTTCGCGGTCTCATCCTCGGTCGCATCGCCGATTACGGGCGCGCCGAGGAGATTGCGGAGCAACTCGTCCACGAAACATCCAACAATGGGGTGGCTTTTCTCGCCCGTGCGCGAGTGCGCGCTGTCTTCCATCGCTTCACTGATGCCTTGAACGACCTTGCCGTGGCGGAGCGGCTTTCGCTCGGTGCGGGAGGAGTAAACGGCGAGCGTGCCGCAATTTTGCAAGCGCTGGGCCGCTACGATGAAGCGCACGTTATCCGTGAGGAAGCCGCGGAGCGCTGGCCGGACTTCGAGACCACTGCCGCCTTGGCCGGACTTTGCGCCGACCGCGGCCAAATTGAAGCGGCGCGGCGACTGCATGCGGAAGCGCGCTGGCGCTACTGCGGAGTGTCGCCGTTCCCTCTCGCCCTGCTCGAATTCCAGCTGGGACATATGTGGATGCATTGCGGCCAATGGGATGAGGCGTGCAACTCGTTCGGCGCTGCGCTGCGCCTTGTGCCGGCCTACGCGCCCGCGCTCGGCCACCTGGCCGAGGTGGAAGCAGGAATAGGCAACGTCGAAATGGCGATCGCACGGCTGTATCCGCTGACGCGCGCGTCCGACGACCCGGACTATGCCGCACAACTCGCGCGCATCCTTTGCGAGACCGGACGCACCATTGAATCCAGTCATTGGCGCAATTTCGCCGCCGCGCGCTATGACGAGCTGGTCGCTATTCACCCGGAGGCTTTCGCCGACCACGCAGCTGAATTTTGGCTCGGAGTCGGCGCCGATCCAAACAAAGCGCTTCCGTTAGCCAAAACGAACCTCGGTCTTCGCAAGACGCCACGCGCCTACGAGCTGTTTTCCCAAGCCATCAGTGCAAACGAGGCCGTGAAAGCAACGCGTTCTGCTACGTCCCCACAAGCGCGCGCCAAATTGGGACGGCGGCATAAGATTACGATCAATTAAAGGAAAGGAAATCCAATGCCTACGCAAGTGATCGAGAGCGAACGCACCGCAATGGCGCAAAAGATTACCCGTCAGCCCGATGGCCCCGGCAAGCGCATCGGAAAGAAAGGCGAGATTTCCGGGATCGGCAAGCTCGCTCCCGATGGCGCCCGCATCTTCCGCGAGCGCCTGCCGCAGATTCAGGCCGAAGCAGGCTATTGGGAAACGCGGGTTGGCACGGTACACGACTTCCGCGTAGCGCTCATCGACGACGACACGCGGATCCTGTTCACCATCGTTTTCGATGGCGATTTCAAGCCTTATATCGCAGACATACTTAGGGAAGCGGGCCCCTGGCTCGAGCAGATCTTTCTCGGGGTTTGGGATGGTTTTAAGGGAACGAAGGATCAAAAGTCTGTCGAGGCGCTCCTGGGTTTCGCCTTCGAATCGGACATCTTCTTTGTCGCCAATCCTGACGCCACTGTTCGCGATGTGGCGAAAATGCAGCGGCTCAGCCACGCGGTCGGCGAGCTGTTAGACGCCGCAAGCTGATCAAGTGAAAATAGCGTGTACACTCACCTCGGCGATATTCACGCGATTGTCATTCGCAACCGACCGATGCCGTTGCACTCCGAGAGTCCTCTCTATTTGGCAGAGACTTTAGTTGGCAAACTCCGCGATCTTGTCCCTGTTCGTGCCGGGTTGCTAGCGGCCGGTCCATTCCCTCCCCGATTTGGACCGGCCGTAACTTCACGCTGATAGGTCTGTCGCTAGGATCACCATCATCAGGTTCTGCCTAGGAGAGGCAGCGACTTTGGCGGCAAAGCCGTGATCCATTCTGAATCGTCGGTTTAATCACGCTCGCAATTCTGACGATGTGTGCGCTAGTTAAAAAGATGTAGGCGCGCGCATCTCTTTGCTCAGCATTTGCACGAATTTCGCAACTTTCATTCGATCTTCGCGGCCGCCTGCGATAACCAAGTGAGTTAGCCACACAGTACCGTGCGCGGAGGTTATTTGCTCTCATCCTGTCGAGATTTTCGATGATGCAACTGATCACACGTGTGCCGGCACCAATCAGGGTTAAGCTCTCGCTTCGCATCATGAGCTTTGCCGCCGCGCTTTGGGCGTCTTCGGTAATGGCCCGGGTTGACGCGCCCTCTTGCAGTCAAGTTTCTGAAGCCGCCGCGGCGCGCCTTCGTTGGGCGCTTGCGCACCGGAACAGTGCAGACGCCGCTCGGACGGAGGACAGTTGCTTTATATACCGTGATCAGTTTTATGAGGCGGCGGTAACGCGCCAGACCGCCTCTTTCTGCGAAGACAGCGGGGTTCGGCAACAAGCACTCAGTGTGCTTGATGCCGAGATTGACGCTTTTAATGACCTCATTGCAGCGCATTGCGGCAACCTGTGACGTTTGAATAGCTCGCGGCAGGATCGTTGGCGCCATTGGGCTTTCTATTTAGCTGCCGAAATTCTCGATGCCGAGTGCTGACTCTCATCACAATCAGCCGCTATCGACTTGCTTCACAAGGATTTGCCTAGATTTGGCAGCCTTCATTCCGCTTCTTGCGCGCCCCGATGTAACCATTGCAGCGGCAAGTTAACGCGCGCCCGATCCGGCTTCGCATCTATGTGGGACAGGCGATGAGAATCATTAGGCCCAACCGGCTGCTGAGATTTCTTTCACTGGGGGCTGCGGCGCTTCTCTGCGGCTGCGACGCGGTCGTCCTCAACCCGCAAGGGCCCGTCGGGATTGCAGATAAGACGATCATGATAGACTCGCTCGCTATCATGCTCGCCATTGTGGTGCCGACGATCGCCGCGACGCTTGCCTTCGCCTGGTGGTTCCGGGCGTCCAACACCAAAGCAACCTACCTGCCGGGTTTCGTCTATTCAGGGCGCATCGAGCTCATCGTCTGGGCCGTACCCCTCCTCGTGATTATGCTTCTGGGCGGGGTAACTTGGATCGGGTCCCACGACCTCGATCCCGCAAAGCCGCTGGCAACGGATACGGCGCCGCTTGAGATCCAAGGCGTTTCGCTAGATTGGAAGTGGCTCTTCATTTATCCGAACCAGCAAATCGCCAGCGTCAACCAGCTTGTGGTTCCCGCAGGCGTGCCTATCCATTTTTCGCTGACGTCTGCGAGCGTGATGAATGCGTTCTTCATACCGCAGCTCGGCAGCATGATTTACACGATGAACGGAATGACGACGCAGTTGAATCTGCGCGCAGACTCACCGGGCACGTTCCACGGACTGTCGAGCCATTATAGCGGCGATGGCTTCTCGGACATGCATTTCGACGTGCAGGCGGTGCCGGCAGATCGGTTTGCCACGTGGATTGAGGCCACGCGCAATAGCGGTCCAACACTCGACAACGCAAGCTACGCTGCGCTGGCTAAGCAAAGCATGAATATAGCTCCATTTACCTTTCGTGCAGCTGATTCCGGGCTGTTCCAGAAGATCGTCACGCAGCAATTGCCGCCTGGACCTGGCCCGCAAGCCGGAGTGCCCGAACTGAGCTCATCCTCCCTGTTCGCGATGGCTCAGTGCGCGGCTCCCATCAAGTACACCACGGCAGTCAACGCAACCCAGCGAATGGAGCCCTAGCATGTTGGGCAAGCTGACCTGGGCAGCCATTCCACTCGACCAGCCAATCCCGTTGTTCGCGGCGGCCGTGGTCGGCGCGGTGATCATCGGCGTCCTCGGCTGGATCACGCTGAAGGGTTGGCTCCCCTACCTTTGGCAGGAATGGATCACCAGCGTCGACCACAAGCGGATCGGGATCATGTACATCCTGCTCGCCATGGTGATGCTGCTGCGCGGCTTTTCCGACGCGATCATGATGCGCTCGCAACAGGCGCTGGCGTTCCGGTCCGAGGGCTACCTGCCGCCCGAACATTACGACCAGGTCTTCTCGGCCCACGGCACGCTGATGATTTTCTTCGTCGCCATGCCGTTCGTGATCGGACTGATGAACCTCGTCATGCCGCTGCAGCTCGGCATTCGCGACGTTGCATTCCCGACGCTGAACTCCGTTAGCTTTTGGCTCACCGCCACCGGCGCGCTGCTCGTCAACGTTTCACTGGTAGTAGGCGAGTTTGCGCGAACCGGGTGGTTGCCGTTTCCACCGCTGTCCGAGATTACCTACTCGCCCGGCGTCGGTGTCGACTATTATCTTTGGTCACTCCAGATCTCCGGCGTAGGAACCCTGCTGACCGGCGTCAATTTTGTCACCACAGTCCTGAAGCTTCATGCACCCGGCATGACATACACGCGCATGCCGATCTTCTGCTGGACGACGCTCGCCACCAACCTGCTAATCGTCGCCGCCTTCCCGATCCTGACGGCGACGTTGGCGATGCTGTTGCTGGACCGCTACCTCGGCTTCCATTTCTTCACCAACGAAGCCGGCGGCAACATGATGATGTTCATGAACCTGATTTGGGCGTGGGGACATCCGGAGGTCTACATCCTGATCCTGCCCGCCTTCGGAGTATTTTCGGAAGTGATATCGACCTTCTCAGGCAAGCCGCTGTTCGGCTACCGGTCAATGGTCGCCGCGACGATGACCATTTGCTTACTCGCCTTCATGGTGTGGCTGCACCACTTCTTCACCATGGGCGCGGGCGCCGACGTCAACGCGGTCTTTGGCATTGCGACGATGATTATTGCCGTGCCGACGGGGGTCAAGGTCTTCAACTGGCTGTTTACGATGTATGGCGGCCGGATCGTCTATTCCACGCCGATACTGTGGTCGATCGGTTTCATGGTCACATTTGTGATCGGCGGCATGACCGGTGTCCTGATGGCAGTGCCGCCGGCTGACTTCGTGCTGCACAACAGCCTGTTCCTCGTGGCCCACTTCCACAACGTCATCATCGGCGGCGTGTTGTTCGGCTTGTTCGCTGGCTACACCTACTGGTTTCCGAAAGCGTTCGGCTTCCGGCTGCACGAAGGGCTGGGCAAGGCTTCGTTCTGGTGCTGGATCATCGGCTTCTATGTCGCCTTCATGCCGCTCTACGTCCTCGGCCTCATGGGAATGACGCGTCGAATGCAGCATTACGATGTCGCGGCGTGGCGCCCATGGTTGCTGATCGCGGCCGGCGGCGCGGTCATCATCCTAGCTGGAATAATCCTGCAGATCGCGCAACTCGCCGTCAGCATTCGCAGGCGTGAGGAGCTTCGCGACGAGACCGGCGATCCCTGGAACGGGCGCTCCCTCGAATGGGCGACACCTTCCCCACCGCCGGCCTTCAACTTCGCGGTGCTCCCCCACGTCGAAGGCCGAGACGCCTACTGGGCGATGAAGCAGCGCGCGCGCCAACTAGGCGAGCTCAGCGAGGAGCCCGGCTATACGGACATCGAGATGCCAAGGAATAGTCCAACGGGTTTCATCTGTGCCTTCTTCGCCACCTTCATGGGTTTCGCGCTGATCTGGCACATCTGGTGGCTCGTGGCCTTGGCAGCATTGGGGGCGTACGCAACCTTCGTCGTCTTCGCCTGGCGGGACAGGGTCGAGTACATCATTCCGGCAGACGTAGTCGCTCGTGTCGATCGGGCTAACCGAACCATGCGCGGCGATGCGCTTGTCCACATGCAGGCAGCGCAATGAGCACCTTCGAGGCGGCCGCCGGCCGCGGCAACTTGGATCGCGTCGAGCACGATCAGGAATCGCGGCATTACCGGCGCACGCCAGAACAAGCAGCCGCTGCGCTTTTGTCGAAGCGCATTATTGCTGGTTACGGCTTCTGGATCTTCCTGATTAGCGACATCATCATGTTCTCCGCCTTCTTCGCTACCTACGCGGTGCTGGTCGGGGCGACGGCGGGCGGCCCGAGCGGGCGGGAGCTGTTCAATCTGCACAACGTCGCAATTGAGACGGCATTCCTTCTCCTCTCGAGTTTCACCTGCGGCCTCGCAAGCATCGGCGCGCGGATGCAACGCGGGTCTTGGTTTTATGGTGCGATGGCGGCAACCTTCATACTGGGAGCGGCCTTTCTTAGCATCGAGGTCCACGAGTTTGTGGGCATGGTCGCGCAGGGGGCGGGCCCAACGCGAAGCGCATTCCTCTCGGCCTTCTTCACACTGGTCGGCTGTCATGGCCTGCACGTGACCGCAGGCCTGCTGTGGTTGCTGACGATGATGGCGCAGGTGTTCGCTAAGGGCTACCGGGCCGATGTTCTCAGGCGCATCCTCTGTTTCAGCCTGTTCTGGCACACCCTCGATATCATTTGGGTTGCGCTGTTTACCGTGGTGTACTTGATGGGAGCCGCGCAATGAGCCATTCCGATCTGGAAAACGACTCGCATTACGCGGACATCGCGCCGGGCGACAATCGTTTCGACGGACACGACGCTGCCGAGGCCGCTGGAAGCTACCTGGTTGGGCTCGCGCTCGCGATGCTGCTCACGACCGTGTCTTTCTTTATCTCCGGCACCACGCTGGTCTGGGGTCCGAGCATTCCCGTCGCGCTGGTCGTTCTTGCGATTGCGCAGATGGGTGTTCACCTCGTCTTCTTTCTCAATATCACGACCGGCCCCGACAACGTCAACAACGTCTTGGCGCTCGCCTTCGGCGTGCTGATCGTTCTGCTGCTGCTCACCGGATCACTCTGGATCATGGCGAACCTGAATCACAACATGATGCCGATGAATCAAATGATGCAGATGCAATGATGCAGCGCTGAACTTACCGCCTCGGTCGCTACATGAAGCTGACGCCGATGGAATGAATGACCCTGCGCTGAGGCCGTTGAAGAACGCGCACACAAGACAGGGTCTTGGTTGATTGACGACGGGACATTTAATCATGTCGATCGCAAGTCAAGGTGCCGATCTTACGCAAATCGACCGCGCTGCTTCTCTGCGGAGGAACCGGGCGCGCTTGGGTGATTTCGCCGCACTGATGAAGCCGCGCGTCATGTCGCTTGTTGTGTTCACGGCGTTGGTCGGGATGTTGGTTGCGCCCGGTCACCTTGTTCCACTCACCGCCTTCGTCGCGCTCCTTTGCATTGCCGGAGGCGCCGGCGCCGCGGGCGCACTTAACATGTGGTACGACGCCGATATCGACGCTGTGATGACACGCACCGCCATGCGCCCGATTCCGAGTGGCCAAGTGTCGCCCGTAGAAGCGCTCGCATTTGGGCTGATACTTGCGGCGGCCTCCATCCTCCTCCTGGCTCTTTCGGCAAACACTGGCGCGGCAGTTCTGCTCGCGTTCGCGATCTTTTTCTACATCATCGTCTACACTATGCTGCTAAAGCGACGCACGCCGCAAAACATTGTCATAGGCGGAGCCGCGGGAGCGTTACCGCCGGTAATCGGTTGGGTTGCGCACAGCGGCAGCATTGCCGTCGAACCGCTCATACTGTTCCTGATCATCTTCTTATGGACGCCGCCACATTTTTGGGCGCTGTCGCTCAATCGAACGGGCGAATATGCGCTCGCTGGCGTCCCCATGCTTCCGGTCGTTGCCGGGAGACGAGAAACCAAGCGCCAGATCGTGATCTATAGCGCCCTCCTCATAACGATCTCTGTCCTGCCCTGGGCCCTCGGATTCGCCGGCGCAATCTACGGCGCGACCGCGGTTGGCCTTGGGTCGGTGATGCTTCTGCTCGCGTTGCGGCTGCGCAGAAGCCGTATCGGCGGGCAGCAGACTGCACGTCATGTGTTCGCGTTTTCGATCCTCTACTTGTTCCTGCTTTTTGCGATGCTGTTGGTGGATACCCGCTAGCTACAGCAGTGTTCGGAAGGACGACCAGGTTTCTTGTATTCAAGCGCAAAGGTGAGGCAATTATGGACCGATGGCTCCGCGGCTATGTCCCAACCGTTGTTCTAGCTCTAACCTTCGTCGCCGTTGTCGGTCCGGCTTTTGCCCAAGTGCCGCCGCCGCGGTTCCACCGGGCTGTACAAATCAATCTGTAATCCCTCGGCCCGTTTTTTCGCTGTGTCGGTGAAGCCCTTTGGGCACACCAAAACGCCCTTCTGTGCGCCGACGTCGCGTAGCAGGCCTTCAAACTCTTCGACGCCTTTCACATACTAACAGGGAATAATTTCGGCGGAACAGGGAGACCGCGACCCGAAAGCAGCAAAATTAGACGCGCAGCCAATGTCCCGCGTTGACCATCTTGCTCACCCACTCGCGCGCGCGAGGTGCTGATGATCGCGGGCGCCGGCGGCGCGATGCGAGCTACGGGGCGGCGCGCGACAGCCATACGGTTTCGCCCGCGTTGACCATCTTGCTCACCCACTCGCGCGCGCGAGGTGCTGATGATCGCGGGCGCCGGCGGCGCGATGCGAGCTACGGGGCGGCGCGCGACAGCCATACGGTTTCAACAATTCGGTGA
>Ga0182024_10001553_pt1 | contig 58942 bp, 56 predicted proteins | sample P32metaG_FD_120480 | JGI IMG/M metagenome (GOLD analysis project Ga0182024, IMG submission 120480) | Permafrost microbial communities from Stordalen Mire, Sweden - P3-2 metaG (Illumina Assembly) | ecosystem: Environmental > Terrestrial > Soil > Wetlands > Permafrost | place: Sweden: Stordalen...
CGATGTTGTAATACCACTTCGCATCGGCCTCGAATCGCCCGGAATGCTGGAAATTTAGCGGCGGCAGAGAGCCACACGGATCCTCACTCGCCTTCCGCAACGTGTGATAATCCCTGTACGCGGTGAATGGACGCACGCGGAGATTCACCGCTCGATCCGCGCGATACCGCACCACCACTGCCTGCTTTCCCTCGATCAGATAAACCTGTTTTTCGAGCCGCACGCCGCCCAGATCGTACACCCACGTCGCGCAGGGCGCCGCATGAAAATCTTTCAAATACGGGTTCGACGGCGTAACGCCCGGATACTGGCAACAACCAATGCCATACCTGTGCCCGTCGACTTCTTCCTCCACGCGCGACAGCAGCACATACCGCTCCACCGGTGGCTTCAAAGATGCCACCAGCAGCGCGTGATACCGGCGAGTATTGAGGCCCTCCGCGGTTCCCATGGCGAATGCGCCGGTCCCGTTGGTTTGGAGCCACTCACCTCTTGGCATCGCGGTGAGTTTCCTTGGTCCGATAGCCTGCCGCCGCCAGGCGTTTGCGTATCTCGCTCGCGATCAGGACGCTGCGGTGATGTCCGCCTGTGCAGCCGAACGAAATGGTGAGGTAGCTTTTCCCCTCGGCGATGTAATGCGGCAGCAGATACACCAGCAGATCCGTGATGCGCGAGATAAACTCCGCCGTCTGCGGGAAAGACCGGATGTAGCGCGCCACGCTCGGATGCTTGCCGGTCAGGTGTTTGAACGCCGGAATGTAATTCGGGTTGGGAAGAAAGCGCACGTCGAACACCAGGTCGCTATCCGCGGGCACGCCGTGGCGATACCCGAAGCTGTTCAACTGCACCAGGATCCCGGTCGACTCTTTTTCCCCGTGAAAAATCCCGTGGATGGTGTCCCGCAGTTCATGTACGTTGAACTTCGAAGTGTTGATGATGGGATCGGCCAGGGCGCGGATCGGCGCCAGGCGCTCGCGCTCGTGCCTGATGCTCAAGGCCACGCTTTGCTCCGTTCCCAGCGGATGTGGACGCCGCGTCTCGCTGAACCGCCGGATCAGCACCGCGTCGTCGGCTTCGAGAAACAGCAGGCGCGTGGGAATCATGCGGCGAATTTTCTTGAACAGCGCCGGAAACCGCTCCAGCGCCATCCCTTCGCGAATATCCACCACCAGCGCCGCCCGACGCACGTTCGGCGCGTCCTTCGTCAACTCCGCAAACTTCGGAATCAAATCGATCGGCAGATTGTCGACCGAGTAATAACCCAGGTCCTCTAGCGCCTTCAGCACCGTCCCCTTGCCTGAGCCGCTTAAGCCGGTGATGACGACCACTTCGGTGCGGGTGGGGGCGGCAACGGCGGTCGGCTTGGCCATCCTCTAATGTTATGACTCGATCAAGTCGAAATGTCCGTCCCGCCGCCGGACCAGCACCGCGATGCACTCTTTCTCCGCGTCGCGATAGACCATGTAGTCGACGTCCTTGCCCATTTCGAGCAGCGCTTCTTCGATCGTCATCGGCTTCTGCTGGTCAAGATGATTCACGCGGTAAACTTTTTGCGCGACCTTCCCGCTCTCGCTAGACGCCACCACGCCCACCAGTTCGCCCTCGCCGTTCCCGGATTCCTTGTCCGACGCCGGCCGCCGCGACTTCGCCCGGTACTTCGAGCAATTCTTCACCGCCTGCTTGTCCAGTTTGTCGAGCGCCCCGCTCAATGCCGTGAACAGGTCTGTATCGGTGGCGATGCCCACCAGCGGCTGCCCGTAAAACTGCATCGTAATCTCGGCCTTGTGCAGGTGGTTTTGGGAGGTTACCACCACGTGGGCCTCCTTTTCGCCGCGCTTCTCGACCAGCTTTGAAATCTTCGCGAACTTCGCGTCCAGCTTCTCCTGAAACTTCGGAGACAGCTCTTTCTTGATGCCTCGATAACTGACGTTCATTGGAAAACCTCCGTGGAGATCCGTCTTATGTACGAACCCGTCTTTGATGCGTGGACGGGATGCGCATATCTTCGCGATATTTTGCGACGGTACGGCGAGTCACTTGAATTCCTTCCGATTGCAGACGCTCGGTAATGTGTTCGTCTGTAAGCGGGTGGGAGGGGTCCTCCTCTTCAATCATTTTTTTGACGCGGCGCTTCAGGATCAGCAGCGGCAGCACTCCTCCGCTGGGTCCCTGCACCGCTTCCGAGAAGAAATACCGTAGTTCGAAAACGCCCTGCGGCGTGTGCGCGTATTTGCTGGAAACCGCGCGGCTCACGGTGGACGGGTGCACGCCGATCTCCTCGGCGATTTCCTTGATCATCATCGGCTTCAGATAGTCGATGCCGTGCTCCAGAAACTCCATCTGGCGCCGCACCACGCTCTGGCAGACACGCATGATGGTCTGCTTCCGCTGCTCGATATTTTTCATGAGCTGGATCGCCGACGCGTAGCGTTCCTTCACATAATTACGGACGTCCTTGTTCGGCTCCTCGTTCCGGTCCAGCATCTTTCTGTACTGCGAGCTCAGCCGCAACTGCGGAATATCGTCGTCGTTCACCGTGATCAGGTAATCGTCGCCGTCTTTAGAAATGTAAACATCCGGCTCGACGACGCGCGCGTTGGCCCCCGAATACCGCAGCCCCGGACGGGGATCCAGGTGACGGATTACGTCCACCGCGATCTGGATATGCTCGATCGGCCGGTGCAGCACCCGCGCCAGTTCTTTGACCTGACGCAGCTCCACCAGCTTCAGATGATCGTGGACAATCTGCCATGCCACGCCGCCCTTGCCGTTGCGGCTGTCGATTTGCAACAGCAGGCATTCCCGCACGTCCGCGCATCCTACGCCCGCAGGGTCCAGCGTGTGGACTACGCGCAGCGCTTCCTGAACGTCCTCCAGCTTGTGACCTTCCGAGGCCGCCATCTCTTCCGGCGTCGTCATCAGGTAGCCGTTCTCGTTCAGATTGCCGATAATGCTCTCCGCCGCATCGCGGACCTCTTCGGTCAGCGACACAAGCGCCAGTTGCGACCGCAGATGATCGGTCAACGTCACGGGCGAGGAAAGGAACGTCTCGAACGACGGCTTTTCGACGTTTTCCGACGCTGGGCTCTTGTAGCCGGGGTCAAGATAATCGTCGAAGTAGCTGCCGAAATCGATTTCGTCGAAAGGGTCCGTGGCTTTGGCATCGGCCGCGTCCGGCGCGGTCGCCGGTTCGGACGATGGCTCCAGAGTCGCTGGCTCCGGATTGCCCATGTTCGCGGCTTCGAAGTCCATGCGGTCGGATTCGACCGCTTCCATTTCGCCCGCCGCGACCTGGCTGTTCTCTAAAATCGCCTGGTCCGCCGGGTCGCTCACCCGCTCCGCTTCCAGTAGAGGCCGCAACTCATCGGCCGACAGTTCCTCCACGCCGTCTGCCGATTCTTCCAGAACCGGATTCTGGGCGACCTCGGCCGAGATCATCTCTTTCAGCTCCAGCCTGTTCAGTTGGAGCAGGCTGACCATCTGCACCAGCCCGGGCGTGAGTATCTGCTTCTGTTGGACCCGAACCTGCAGTCTGGGCGAAAGCGAACTCATTCTGGTTTCAGTTTAACACCCGCCGAAATCCGATCCGCTCTGATTTTCGTAGCACACAATAGAAAATTGTATTACTATGAGTAACACGAATGGCATTTCCGTAGCACTAATCAACCGGAGGCTGATTGGGTCATGAAGCGGAAATGTGCGGCTTTCATACTTTCTTGGGTGCAATACCTCGTCTCTGCCCAGGAGATTTCTCTCAAGGGACGCGTCCTCGATCCGCAGGGCAAGGCCGTCCCCAAGGCAGACATCCAACTCATTGACCACAAACAACCTCTGGCGAGAGCGGCTTCCGGGCCAGACGGAGAGTTTGAGCTGAGAATCAATTTCGCGGGCGAGTTCACGGTAAACGTGGACGCAGCCGGTTTCCGCCCCGTCAGCCGCTCCGTGGTCGTACGCCCCAGCGCAAACGAAGCCATCGAAATCCGTATGGCCGCCCTTTCCATCCATAGCGAGTCCGTCACCGTCACCGCCGATTTGAAGGATGTCGATGTCCAGTCGCCCGATCCGGCGATGAAGGTTTTTGCCAGCGAGGACCTTCTCGATGCGAACCCGGGCCGGCCCGGAGCGCCCATCTCGATCCCCGGTTACCCGATCGAGACCGCGTCGAGCGGCATCAAGGCGCCTCAGTATTTCGCGCCCGGCGTGGCGGGCGACCACGGCGAGCCAATCGCGCAGTACATCCAGGTGGGCAGCTACCTGGTGCCCAACAACCTTTCGGCGAACGCGCACGGCAACGGATACACCGATCCGAACATTTACATTGCCAGCGTGATCGAGAGCGTGCAGGTGGACGGCGGCGCATTCAACGTGCGCGAAGGCAACCACGCATTGAACCTCGCGACAACCTATGCGCTGCGCTCCCATCTCGATCCGTTCTTCACCTTGACGGGTGACCAGCGAGACATAACCGGCACGGGAGGGTTCAGTCCAACGGAGCATTCGTGGCTCGCCATGGAAGTCTCCTACGGGAACGGATTCCTGGACCGCCTGGAACACCGCAAGCAGTTCAAGCTCAATGGCGGACAGGTCTTCCATGCCCGGAATCATACGCTGACGCTGTTCGGAGTCGGATATTACGGCTTCTCCTACGTGGCGGGGTTGAGCCCCATCGGCGGCTTCAACTCCGTCGATGCCGCCGCCGGCTGGACGCAGTATCCGGACACGATCGACCCTCGGCAAAAAGACCAGACACACACCGCGCTCATCGCCCTAAACGATGTGTGGTCGCTCGGACAAAATCAGGAGCTTCAGCTCTCTGGATTCTTTCGCACCTACAACCTCTCTCTCTATTCCGACTTCGGGGACGGCCTGATCCGGCAGAGCGAATTCCGCACCGTCGGCGGAGGCAGCGCGGCGTACATCAGGAAGTTTTCGAAGGCCTTCACGCTGCTCGCCGGCACCGATTACCAGCGCGAGGCGCCCCGCCGCGACGATCTGGATCATTATAACTTCTACAACCCTTCCCAGCCTTATTTCTACGGACAGTTCAGCAAGGTGGACGGAAACAACGTGACCATCAGTCCGGTCTCGCCCTACATCGCAGGGGAGGGTGAACTGAGCCCGTATTTCCGCTATTACCTGGGCTTTCGACGCGAGGAGATCAGCATTAGTAACCAGGATCTGGTCACTCCCGCGAATTCCGCCAGCGCGCTAGTGGGGCTGAATCTGCCGAAGGCGACGATCACGTTCTTTCCCAAGGAATCGTGGTGGATCCCTGAAGTTGCGTTCAGCTTCGGGAAGTCGTACTTCACGGAAGATCCTCGAACGGGATCGGCCACGGGACAGCAGATCGGGACCGTCGATCCGGTGGAGACCGCAACCTCCTATCAGTTGGTCGCCAGCAAGCGCATCCACAACACCGATCTGAAAGTGACATTCGGAAACGAGAAGCAAAGCGCCGAATACGGCAAAATCGATCCGGATACCGGCTTGCAGTTCGACCTGGGGCCAGGCCGCATACGCTATGTGGCGGCTACGCTACGCCAAAGTTTCAGCTTGGGATCGTTCCAGGCGACCTTTGAGCAGGCCGACGCGCGCGATCTGGACTCCGGTCAGGTGACGCCGGAGGCTCCCAGATTGATCGGCGATTTTTCCTGGACGTATCAAAAGCTTCCCTTCCACTTGCAGGCGAAAGGCGAGTTCGAATACGTGGGAAGGAAGGTGGTGGGGAACGGGTGCAGTGAGAGCAACCCCAACGATCTGGACTCCTATTGTCTCGGCGTCCCGAATAAGGAGTTCCGGCTTTCGGTGGTGCGGCCATTTCTGAACGGCAAGATCAACGTCGGCGTGAACATGATGATTGCCCGCGGCTACACAGGCCAGACGGTAGCGAACTTCGCCGCCGACGTTCGACCCGGATACGTGGGCCCTCTGCCGGTTCCCCAGAATCCGATTGCGGAAGTCGTCGGAGTGCGCATCCCTTCGTACGCAAGCGCAAGCCTCACCTACAGGTTCGGCCGCTAAGCCCCCTGCGTCAGCTTGGGGCTATAGTGGTGGGACTTATTTCGCCTTCAGCACAATATCGACCCTCGCCGGCTGCATCTCTCCCGCCTTCACGCCCTGCACCCGGACTTCCTCAAACCCACGCAGCGTCAGCGAAACCTCATAGGTTCCTTGCGGCAGCCCCGTAATGCGGTACTGCCCTGTCTGATTGCTCTCGACGCTATACGTCTTCCCAGTCTCGATATTCCTCGCGTCGACGGTAGCATTCTGTACCAGCCGCGCCTGGGGATCGGAAACGATTCCAATGATAGATCCCTGATCGCTCTGTCCAACCATCAGGGAAGCGGCCGCAGCCAGACAAGTCGTCAGCAAAATGGGTCGTATCATGTGCTGAGTCTATTGGCAGAAGGTGCTGCTGTCAAGGCCAGACTAACGTTACAATTAATGGAAATGCAGCTTTCCGATATCTTCCTCGGCCTGGGCGAGGAAACGTTCCAACAACTGATGCGCTCCGTCTCCATGGGCCGCCTCCGCACCTATCAGCTTTTCGACCGCGTCAAAATCCGCTTGCACCTCCATAAACTCAGCTCGGAGACCCTCCGCAAAGCCGCTCCACGCCTCTGGGAGCATTTCAAAGTGGAAGGCGCCGACGAGGACCTTGCCACCGACCTCGCGCAAGCCATCCTGGTCTCGCATCTGGACATGATCAAGGCCGTGCTCGACCACCTCGGCGTGCCTCACGAGGACGGATTTTTTCAAAAAGACGCCGACGTATCAGGATTCCTGAAAGAAGGCTGGCAGCAGGACGTCTGGTCGAAATTCCAGAGCACTTATTCGCCCGCCGCGCTGCTGTTCTATATCAACCATCTCGCCTGGGAGATCGCCAAGGCCGAACAGGTCTTCGCCCCCGCCGCATGAAAGACCTTTTTGACGCCGTCCGCGCCGGCGATCTAGCCCGAGTAAAAGAACTGGTGGCAGCCGACCCGTCGCTCGCCATCTTCGCCGCCGCGATCCTGGGCGACACCGAACAGCTCACCGAGTTGCTGACCGCCAATCGCTCCTTAATCGGGCTGTTGTCGCCCGACGGCTGGACGCCTCTGCACCTCGCGGCCTTCTTTGGCAAAACGGACGCCGCGCGCCTGCTTCTGAATAAAGGCGCGATCGTGAACGCCCGCTCGACGAATCAAATGGAGAACATGCCTCTCCACGCCGCCGCCGCGGGCCGCCATGTCGAGGTCGTGAAGCTGCTCATCGAACACGGCGCGCCGGTAAACGCCCGCCAGCACGGCGGCTGGTCCCCTCTGCACGCCTCCGCGCAAAACGGCGATATGGAGATGGCCAAAGCCCTGGTAGACGCCGGCGCGGACGTCAACGCCCGAGCCGAAAACAACCAGATGCCGCTGGACCTGGCATTAACCAAAGGCCAGCAAGCCATGGTCGAGTATTTAGAGCCCAACGGAGCCAAGCTGTAATGCGCGATTTGCTCCTTCGTCCCGTCGGCCGAGCCCCATGCGTCAGCTTGGGGCTATCCGGGTGGCGGAGCGAAACCCCAAGCTTGCGCATGGGGCTAGCCTCGATACAGGGAGCCGGGCTTTGCTAGACGCGAAGATCCAATCGCTTCATGCGTCCGCGCTGGACGAGCTAGCCTCCGCGACCACCCTGGAAGCAGTCGAAGCCGTTCGCATAGAAGCGTTAGGCCGCAAGGGCAAGCTGGCCGAACTCAGCAAGGAGCTAGGCAAGCTCCCTCCCGACCAGCGAGGGCCACAAGGCAAGCTCCTTAACGCCGCCAAGCAGGACCTGGAATCGAAAATCAACGCCCGCCAATCCGCGCTGGAAGAAGATGCCCTCAACCGGCGCCTGGACTCCGAGTGGATTGACCTAACCACCCCCGCGCCAGGCATCCGCCCGGGCGCCCTGCATCCCGTAACGCAAGTCCAACAGGAGCTGGAACAACTCTTCGCGTCACTGGGCTTTGCCGTAGTCGACGGTCCGGAAGTCGAAACCGAACATTACAACTTCGACGCCCTCAACATCCCCGCCGATCACCCCGCGCGCGACATGCAGGACACTTTCTGGCTGAAAGACGGCCGTCTCCTCCGCACCCATACGTCTCCGGTTCAAATCCGAGCGCTGGAGAAACTAGGTCCACCGCTAAAGATGATCGCCCCCGGCCGGGTGTTCCGCAACGAAGAAGTCGATCCCTCGCACGAGCACACCTTCTACCAACTCGAAGGCATGATGGTCGATCGCGACGTCTCCGTCGCCCACTTGATCTACTTCATGAAGACCCTTCTTAGTGCAATCTTTCACCGTGACGTGACCGTCCGCCTGCGCCCCGGATTTTTCCCCTTCGTCGAACCCGGCTTCGAGCTCGATATCCAATGCCTGATCTGCGGAGGCGCCGGCTGCCCGGTCTGCAAACAATCGGGATGGGTGGAACTGCTGCCCTGCGGCCTGGTTCATCCAGCCGTGTTGCGAGCCGGCGGCGCGGACCCAGAAAAATGGAGCGGCTTCGCCTTCGGCCTGGGCCTGACGCGCCTGGCGATGATGCGCTACGGCATCGACGACATCAGGCTGCTGAACAGCGGAGACCTGCGTTTCCTGCATCAGTTTTCATAGGAGCAAAGTTCATGATCTTTGGCGCGCATGTAATCGTGTACAGCAAGGATGCGGAAGCCGATCGCGCCTTCTTCCGCGACGTCCTCGGATTTTCGTCCGTGGACGCGGCCCGAGGCTGGCTGATCTTCGCGCTGCCTCCGGCCGAGGCCGCAGTTCATCCGGCCGATGAAAATGGCCGGCACGAACTTTATTTCCTGAGTGACGATCTCACGGCCGAGGTGTCAGCCCTCTCGAAGAAGGGCGTTCCATGCTCCGCGGTGCACGAAGAACGATGGGGTTCGATTACGAAGATAAAGTTGCCCGGCGGAGGCGACGTGGGTCTTTACCAGCCGAAGCATCCAACAGCATTTTCAAAATGAAATTCTCATACACCTGGCTACGCGAAATGGTCGAGGGCCTCGACGAGTCCCCCAAGGACCTGATGCGCCTCATCACGCTCAAGACCGCGGAGTGCGAAGGCGTGGAAGAAACCGGTGCTTTACTGGCCGAAGCCAGCGAAGCGCGCGTCGTCACTGTTGAACCGCTCGGCAAGAACGTGAAAGCCGTCGTCGCGACCGAAGATTACGGCATAAAAACGGTCGTCTGCGGAGCTCCCAACTGCCGTCCTGGCCTGCGCACGGTTTACGTCCCGCTCGGCAAGAAAACCATCGAAGGTGTGGAAAGCGACGGAATGCTTGCATCGCCCGCCGAACTGGGCATCAGCCGCGACCATTCCGGCATCGTCGAACTGAAAGAAACGCTGCGTCTGAAACCAGACTGGGTGATCGAGGTCGATAACAAGTCCCTCACCCATCGCCCTGACCTGTGGGGCCATTACGGCATGGCCCGAGAAGTCGCGGCGATCACAGGAAACAAGCTCCTCGACCCTGTGCGGGAAACGCTGACGGTGGACCCGCGAATCGAAGTAACTATTGCAGATTATTCACTTTGCCCGCGTTACTCGGCCTTGGTTTTCGAAAACGTGACCGTCCAGGAATCGCCTTTGTGGCTGCAATATCGATTGGAAGCCATCGGCCTCAACCCGATCTCCAACATCGTCGACGTCACCAACTTCGTGATGGCCGAGCTCTCGCAGCCCATGCACGCCTTCGACGCCGACAAGCTCAACGGGGGCCAAATCATTGTTAGAACAGCACATCCCGGCGAGAAACTAGCTGCGCTCAACGGCGAAACCTACGATCTCGATCCATCGAATCTGGTTATCGCCGATCCCGCGGGAGCCGTCGCCATGGCCGGAGTCATCGGCGGCGCGGGAAGCGCCATTTCCTCGGCCACTACCCGCATTGTCCTGGAAAGCGCCTGCTTTAACGCCTCGAGCATCCGCAAAACCTCGTCCAAACTGAAGCTTCGCACGGACGCTTCCATGCGCTTCGAAAAAGCGCAGGACCCGCTTAATACGGTTCGAGGTCTGGCCCGTGCTCTGGAACTCCTTCACGAAGTCTCGCCAGGGATCCGCCTAGTCGGCGGCTTGGCCGACGCGTATCAACCTCTAAGGCCATTGGAACCAATTCAGTTGGACCTCACCTGGCTTAACCGAAAACTCGGCTGCACGGTCGCTCAGTCCGAAGTTCGTCGCATTCTGGAAGCTCTGGAATTCAAAGTCGACGAAAATTTCAACGTTACCGTCCCAAGCTGGCGGGCCACGAAGGACATTTCGATTAAGGAAGACCTGGTGGAAGAAATCGGCCGAATGATCGGCTACGACAACATTACGCCCGTCGCGCCCCTGTCGGCCGCCCGCGTCCCCCCTGCCAATCCCGAACGCGAATTCCATCACAGAGTCCGCGAAATGGCTGCCGCGCAAGGGTTTACCGAGGTTTATAACAACTCGTTTATCACCGAAGAATCCGCCCGACTCTTCGGCTTCACGGATCTGGTACAAACCGACCACGATTATCTCCGCCCCAGCCTTTTACCGGGAATTTTGAAGAACATCGCGGACAACGCCCGCCACTTCGATTCGTTCCGGTTCTTTGAAATCGGCAATGAAGTGCATCGCGACCACGAAGAACCTCACTTCGTCGCCGTGATCTTCTCGAAAGGGACAGAACTCCTGGAGCTAAAAAGACTAGCCGACTGCCTTCTGCCCGGCCTCGAGGTTCGTCCGACCGCCGCACATCCGTGGGAACATCCGCGGCGTGCCGCATTGGTCGAATCCCCGGGCTTACGCCACGGGGTTGTAACCCCGCGCGTCAGTGCGGGGATTGGCCGTTTATTCGAATTTCATCCGATGCTCGTAGAGAACGGCCGCGCGGCGGTATTAGACCTTAATCTAAATCTGCTCAACGAAGCGCATGAAGTACGATACAAGCCATTGCGGCGCTTCCCGGAAAGCGCTTTCGATCTCTCCTTCATCGCTCCCGAGCGCACGCTCATCGCCGACGTGCAAGCTGCGATTCCCAGGTTGCCCGAAATCCTGTCCATCGAATTTCTGCGCGAGTTCGCCCTGCCGGACGCTCAGCGCAGCCTGACCTACCGCATCACGCTAGGCGCAGCCGATCGCACGTTGACTTCTGAAGAAGTCGCCGCGATCCGCGAACAAATCCTCACCACCGTACGATTCAGATCAACGCTTTAACACGTTCAAACGTATCTCCTTGTGAGTGTCCGAGGAGATTGCATTGGCGTTTTTCGAGCGGCTCGTGCGCCTGCATGAACGCATGGTGCTGGGCGTCGCCTACCGGCTGCTGGGGCGGATGGAGGACGCGCAGGACGCCGCGCAGGAGGTTTTTCTTAAGCTGTTTCAGAAACAAGACACGATTGAAGGCGACCCGAAGCCTTGGCTTTACCGGGTGACGGTAAACGTCTGCAACGACTGGTATCGCAAGCGAATCGTGGTCGCGCAACCGGATGAGCAAGCTGCCGATCCGTCGCGCGACGCGTTGACTGCCATTACGTTGGAGGAGCGCAAGCGACTGTTAAGAGACGGCTTAGAAACATTGGGCGAGCGCGAGCGGACCGCCATCGTGCTGCGCGACATCGAAGGGCTTTCCACGCAAGAAGTCGCGAAGATTTTGGGTGTCGAGGAGGTGACGGTGCGGAGCCAGATCTCCGTCGCGCGCGTGAAATTGGCGAAATATGTGAGGAAACACTCATGACCTGTCAGGAATGCGAAATCAAGCTTGGAAGGAGTGAAAACGCAGCGGAGCATCTGGCATGGTGCGCGGAGTGTCGGGGGCTGGCGGAAGATCTGCGGCTGAACGCGATTGCGTTGCGCGAGATGCGAGTGCGGCCGGGAATGCGTTGGGAGTCGGCGCTGGCGGCTGCGGCAGCGATTGTGATCGCGGTTGGGCTTTGGCGAGTGACGCCTCCGGAGAAGCCGCCTCAAAGGGCGGCTGCCGCCATAATTGGCGGCCCCACCAGGACGGTGGCACCGGTCAAACGTGTGCGAAAAAAGCGAGAGGCTGTGAAGCCCTTGCGCGTGAAAATGTTCACGTCCGATCCGGACGTGGTGATTTATTGGATTGTCGATAAAAAGGAAGGAAGCGAATGAAAATTATATGCGGACTGGTGGCGATGTCGCTGCTCGGGTGGGGTCAGGAGACGCCCCCTAAGACGGTGACAGTGCGGAAACTGATTCAGCTGAAATACGTGAGCGCGGACAGGGTTCGCAACCTGTTGCGAAACTACACCAACGCGAGCGTCGATGCCGACGACAACCTGCACATGATCGCGGTGCGGGGCACAGACGATATGGTGGCAGCTTTTGAAGAGGCGGTGAAGAAGCTGGATGTGGCCCCGCTCGACTTCGAGCTGACCGTCTATCTGATTTCAACTACTCCTCAACCGGGTGACCAGTTGCCGGACGCCCTGGCCTCGACGGCGAAGCAGTTGCATGGTGTGTTCGCCTACAAGGGTTACCAGTTGCTCGAATCGTTTGTGTTGCGCGGGCGCGACGGGCAGGGAGGAAACGCCGACGGCACCATCAGGAGCTCCACTTATTCCTTCCGCTATAACCGAGCGTCGGCGCTGGAGGGCCCTCCCAAGGTGGTCAGTCTGCAAAATCTTAATCTGACGATTCGAATGCCCACCGGGATGAGGAACGACAAAGGACAGATGGAGTATAAAACCACCGGCGTCAGCACCGATATCGACATTCGCGACGGGCAAAAAGTGGTCGTCGGAAAATCCGACATGAACAATGGAGAGAGCCCGCTTATCCTCGTCGTGACCGCGAAAGTGGTGGAGTAGTATCCTCGTAAGCGTGAGATCCATTCAACTGGTTGCGCCCCGAACATTAGAAGAACGCGAGATGCCGCAGGAGCGCGATCCTGGTCACGGCGAAATCACCGTGAAGGTTCGCGCCGTCGGCATTTGCGGGAGCGATCTGCACTGGTTCCTGGACGGACGCTTCGGTGAAACTCCCGCCGTTTATCCGCGCGTACCCGGACATGAGCCGGCCGGAGAAGTGATCGCGGTCGGCAAGGGCGTGGAGCATATCGCCGTGGGCGACCGCGTGGTGCTGGAGCCCAACCTGACCTGCGGACATTGCGAATTCTGCCTCAAAGGGCAGCACAACAACTGCATCCACAACGTGTTCATGGGAGGCTGCCAGGCCGACGGCATGCTGCGCGAATACGTGACCCTGCCGGCGTCCAACGCGACCCGTTTTCCGAAAGCCTTCGAGTACGCGAAAGCCACGCTGGCCGAGCCTCTGGCCGTGATGATGCACATGCTGGAGCTGGTCGACATCCACATGGGCGACACCGTTTGCGTCACCGGCGCGGGTCCGATCGGTATGCTGGCCGCCGCCACAGCCAAAGCCGCCGGCGCGAGCCGCGTGTTCATCGCCGACAAGCTGGCGTATCGCCTGAAGATCGCGCAGCAGATGGGCGCGGACGTGACCATCGACACTACAGCCGAAAAGCTGATCGACACGGTGCTCGAAGCGACGCGCGGGCGCGGCGTGGATAAAGTGCTCGAGTGCGCGGGCGCGGCCGAGACCGTGAACGCGGGCATCCGCATGGCCCGCCCGGGAGGCACAGTCATGATGATCGGCATCCTGAGCGAACTATATCCGAAGATCGACGTGCACTCCGCGATGGGCAAGGAGGTGCGGCTCCAAACTTTGAAACGATCGAATCATCGCTCGCAGGAAGCGCTGGATATGATGTCGTCCGGACGCGTGCCCACGGCGCTGCTGACGCATTCGCTGCCTCTGGAGGAGACGCCGAAGGCGTTCGACATGATGACCCATTATACGGACGGCGTGGGCAAGGTTGTCGTCGAAATCAAATGAAAGCCCTTGCCATCGACCTCGGCGCCACCAGCGGACGCGTGATGCTCGGCGAGCTCGAACAAGGCGTGTTGACGCTCGAAGAACTGCACCGCTTCGCGAATACTCCCGTGCAGCTTCCAACAGGCCTCTATTGGGACACTCTGCGCCTGTTTCACGAAATCCGCCGTGGCCTCGCCATCGCCGGGCGGGAGCGTAGATTGCTGATCGAGGCGATCGGCGTGGACACCTGGGGCGTCGACATCGCTTTCCTGGGCGAAGATGGCGCGTTGGTCGATAATCCGCATCACTATCGCGACGCACGCAACAACCGCGTTCCAGAGAAGGCGTTCCAGGTGGCGCCGAAGGAGGAGATTTTCGAATCGACTGGCATTCAGTTCATGCAGATTAATTCGCTGTACCAGTGGTACGCGATGAAACTGGCGTCTTCGCCCGCATTGCGCGTGGCGAAGAAATTGCTGTTCATGCCGGATCTGTTCAACTACTGGCTGACGGGCGTGGCGCGCGCGGAGCGGACTATCGCCAGCACGTCCCAATTTTACGATCCGCGAAAACGGGCGTTCGCGACGGGAATTCTGGAGAAGCTCGGCCTGGACGCGTCGATTCTGGCCGAGGTGGTCGATCCCGGCACGAAGCTCGGCCCACTGCTTCCCGATATCGCGGAGTTCAGCGGTCTGGGCGCGGTTCCGGTCTACGCGAGCGGCGGTCACGATACGGCCGATGCAGTGGTCGCGGTTCCGGCGCACGGGAAAGACTGGTGTTTTATCAGCTCCGGCACCTGGTCGTTAATGGGCGTCGAGCTTGACCAACCCGTGATCGACTCGGCGACCTTGGCCGAGAATTTCACAAACGAAGCGGGCGCGGCGGGCAAGATAAGGTTCCTGCGCAACATCGCAGGCATGTGGCTATTGGAAGAATGCCGCGCGGCATGGGCGCTCGAAGGTCACAACTTTACGTACGAAGAATTGATGGAGAGCGCGGCGGCAGCCAAGCCTCGCACGGCGGTCATCGATCCCGATGCGTTTTTGGAGCCCGGCCGGATGCCGCAACGCATCGCGGAGTTTTGCAAGAACTCCGGCCAGCGAGTGCCGCTCGATCCGGGAGAGATGACGCGCGTAATTCTCGAAAGCCTCGCGGAACGCTACCGGCAGGTGCTGGTCAGCATCGAAAAACTGACGGGGCGCAAAATCCGGGTGATCCACATCGTGGGCGGAGGATCGCAAAACAGATTGTTGAACCAGCTCGCGGCGGATATCACGGGTCGAGTCGTGATTGCGGGTCCGGTGGAAGCGACGGCGATCGGCAATGTGCTGATCCAAGCCATGGGCGCGGAAGTGGTGCGGGATTTGAAAGAAGCTCGGGAGATCGTGGCGAGGTCGTTTCCGGTGGAGAGGTTTGAGCCGGCGAGGGGAGCCAGTAGCCGGTAGGCAGGAGTCAGAATGATCTGGTAACGTTGGAAGTCATCCACGGACAACTGCCGGGACGTGGTTTGAGCCTCGTCCGCGAATGGGCGATGATACATAGCGAACTGCTGAAAGATTGGCGGCTCTGTCGCGAGAACACTCCGCCGGCCAAGATCGATCCGCTGCCGTGAGGTTTTATGTATTGGGACGTCGTTGAGGTGAAACCGGAGCCCGGCTATAGCCTGTTGGTCCGATTCAAAGACGGACTATCCGGTCGTGTGCAGTTACGGCCGGAGGAACTGACAGGCGCGCTGGCACCCCTGCTGGACGTGGAGTTTTTCGAACAAGTTTTCATCGATTACGGCGCGGTCGCGTGGCCCGGCGAGATCGATCTGGCGCCGGACGCAATGTACACCCAGGTGGCCAGCCAGCGCGAGCGCCCACGCAGGGCTCTGTAGACGAAGTCATGCTTAGGAGCTAGTGGCCTGTCGCAGAGAAATCGTTACTACGACATCCCCTCCATTACTGTCGGGGTTCCGTTGGAAATGCTGAGGGCGGGCTCCGCTTTGATACGGAACCCCGACTGTGAAGGAGGGGATATGCTAACGTTCTGGCTGCGACACGCCACTAGCAGCCTAGAAGGCTATCCTAGACGGAGTGAACGACAAACGCGGATTAGATCGAGCCTATGCGGTTCCGCGACTCAGGTCGCGTGTCCTCTCGATCTGGCGGCCCTGATTCAAGCCAAGATGCAGGACGCCATCGCGCGAGGCCTCGCCGATGCCGATTGGAGCGCCATTCAGGAAGCGACGCGGGCGCGCGCTGGTTTGGGATAGAATGAGTGCCGCTGCCAATCTGGCGGCGGGAGGTCCAGTTCGTGAAAATTAAGGAACTGCTCGATGATCTGGTGACCATCGCGTCGGATCTTGCCGTTTTGCTTAGAGATGTATGTATTGTCGCGCTTGTCGGTATGCTGTTCTTCGCGCCGGCTAGATTTAAGTCTATGCTGACGGATATCGGTATTACACAGGTTTCGGCCATGGGTTTCGATATCAACGTCGCCGGCACCGCAACCGATACGGTCAACGATCTCGACCATGGCCTGAACACCAGCGTCGACGCTGCGCAAAAGATCCAGGCTACGGTCACCGATCCGCAGGCAAAAAAGGACGTTGGGGACCTCGTCGAATATCTGAAGAGCATGCAGCAGGACGCGCAGATAACGGATACGAAAATCAAAACGAGCCTCGTCGCAAAAGCCGCTTCGGGCGATCCCTCCGTGCCGGCGGCGAAAACGGGATGGGTCTTTGCCGGGAGTACCGATAAAGACAAGCTGCATTGGACCAGTACGACCGTGGTCCCCGCCGGCGTTACTCCCGCCTTAACGGTGAATCAGAAATTTGTAACCACCGCGGCGGCGTATCTTCGCGATAACTTTGACAAGGGCAAGATCATTGGCGTGGTGCGGGCAAGTACGCAAGTCCAAGTGATCGCTCCTCCTCAATGCCCGGTATCCATCGGCGGCGGACATACTTGCTGGTTACAGGTGCAACTGCCGTAGTCTCACGTCTTGTGCTTCGCTCCCGGAATGCAGTATCCTAACCCTCCAACGAGGCCCACTCGATGACTCCTTCACGTTTTCTCAAAATCTCTCTCTTCTCGTGTGCTGTGATGCTGCACGGCCAGATCACGACTCCCGAAAAGTTCTTTGGCTTTCAGCTCGGCGCCGACAACAAGATGGCTCGCTGGGACAAGATCGTCGAGTATTTTTCCGTCCTCGAAAAAGAGAGCGGCGGAAAAATGAAGGTCAACAACATGGGCCCCTCGACCATGGGGAACCCGTTCCTGATGGTCGTCATCACGTCGCCGGCCAATCAGGCGAAGCTGGAACATTACCGGCAGGTGAATCTACAGATCAGCGATTCGCGCGGCCTCACCGAAGCGCAGGTGAAGGGGCTCGTTGCCGAAGGGAAAGTGTTCTGCGTCCAGTCGATGAGCCTGCACGCCAGCGAAATCGGCGGCTCGCAGATGGCCCCGGAGCTGGCTTACGATCTGCTCGCCCGCAACGACGAAGAGACGAAGCGCATTCTCGACAATGTGATTTTCATCGAAGTCCCGTCCTTCAATCCCGACGGCCAGGTGATGGTGACGGACTGGTATCGCGAAAGCCTGGGCAAGCCCTGGGAAGGGACCAGCACGCCGTGGCTGTATCACAAGTACGTCGGCCACGATAACAATCGCGACGCGTTCATGACGCAGCAGGTGGAATCGAAATACATGGCGGAGCTGTTGTTCACCAAGTGGAGGCCCGAATCCTACGTCGATCATCACCACATGGGCAGCTACGGCGCGCGCATCTATCTGCCTCCGTACGCCGAGCCGGTGCGGCCTTACGCGGACCCGCTCATCTGGCGCGAGCTCAGTTGGTACGGCGCGCACATGGCGTATAAAGAGGAGGAAGGCGGCGAATCCGGGATCTTCAATATGGGCGAATATTCCGGCTGGGGCCACTTCGGCTTTCACTGGATCACGCCGTTCCACAACATCGCCGGGATGCTGACCGAATCGGCCAGCGCGCGCATCGCGTCGCCCATGTTCATTCATCCCGAGCAGTTGCAGGGCGGCGTCCGCAACATGCCAAAATACGAAGAGGAGACGGTGTTCCCCAATCCGTGGCCGGGCGGATGGTGGCGCTTGCGCGATATCGTCGACCGGCAGAAAATTTCCGCGTGGGCGGTGCTCGACGTCTCAGCGCGCAATCGCGAGACGGTGTTGTGGAACGCATATCTCAAAGGCAAGCGCCAAACAGAGCGAGGCGCGGCAGGCAAGCCCTACGCGTACGTGATTTCGGCCAATCAGCACGATCCGCTGACGGCGGATTTGATGATTAACAAGCTGCTGGTGCAGGGCATCGATATTCACCAGACCACGAAACCGTTCAGCGCCGCGACGGGTGTCGATTACCCGGCAGGCTCGTTCGTCATCTCGCTGGCGCAGCCGAAAATGGGTCTCATTCGCAACCTTCTAGGCCGGACATTTTTCCCCGATAATGCTTGGACCAGAAACGGCGACGGCACGCCGATTCGTCCCTACGATATGTCGACCGATACGATGGACGAGTTCATGGGCGTGCGCGCCGATCCTCTCGACGAGCCCGTCGATATGACCAATTTGAAGAAGCTGACCGGTCCGGTCGAGCCTGCTGGAAAAGTCAGCGAAGGCAGCGCGGGCTATGTGATCGATGGCCGGCTCAACAACGGATTCAAAGCAGTGAATGAACTGCTGGCGGCGGGTGCGCCGGTTTCGCGAGTCGATCAAGCGCAGCCGGGATTGCGCGTGGGCGATTTCATCGTTGCGAAAGGTGCGGCCGTCGCGCCCATTGCGAAGGAAACCGGAGTCTCGTTCAAGGCGTTGAATGCCGCGCCGAAAGCAGGCTCGACGCACGAGGTGAAGAAACTGCGCATCGGATTGCGGCAACGTTATTCCGGCGGAAATATCGACGAAGGATGGACGCGGTGGCTGGTGGAGGATTTCAAATTCCCGTCGACTCCTTTGATGGACAAGGACATCAAGGCCGGGAACCTGATCGACAAATACGACGTCATTGTGATTCCCGATGACAGCATCGCGATGATCACTGGTGCGGGCGTCGCTGCTCCCGCGGCGGCTGGAGGCGGTGGACGCGGAGGTCGCGGCGGCGGCGGTGCGGCGCCGGCGGCAGCAGCCCCAGCCGGTGGACGCGGAGGAGGCGGCGGCGGGGAGTTCGGCGGTGCGACAAATTATCCGCCGGAATATCGCGCCGGCATCGGCAATGAAGGCGTGGCTGCGCTGAAGGAATTTGTCAATAAGGGCGGCACGCTGGTCGCGCTCGGCGGCGCGAGCGAATTCGCGATTGAACAGTTTTCCCTGGGACTAAGAAATTCTCTCGCGGGTTTGAGTACGAAAGACTTCTGGTGCCCTGGCTCGACTCTCCGGCTCGATATCGACAACACGCAGCCGGCGGCGTACGGGATGCCCGGCCGCGCCTTCGGCGTGTTTCTGCAAGGCAACATGGCGTTCGATTTATCGAATACGGCGAACGAAAATTATCACGTGATCGCGCGCTACGCCGATCGCGAGATTCTGCAAAGCGGATGGTTAGTAGGCGAGCAGAATCTTTCGAAGAAAGCCGCCATGGTAACGGCCGGCGTGGGGAAAGGACACGTCATCGTGGTGGGTTTCCGCACGCAGCATAGAGCGCAAACTTACGGGACGTTCAAGCTGCTTTTTAACGCTCTCATCGGCTAGACCACCCGCGAAATGAACGCCATCCCGACAACCCCTTTTGAGGATCAGCGGCCCGGCACGTCCGGCTTGCGGAAGAAGACCCGCCGGTTTTCGGAGCCCCGGTATGTCGAGAATTTCGTACAGTCCATTTTCGACGTATTGCGAGAAGATGTGGCGAAGAATTTAAGCGACAAGACGCTGGTGATCGGCGGCGACGGCCGGTATTACAACCGGACGGCGATTCAGACCATTCTGCGCATCGCGGCGGCGAACGGGTTCGGCGCGATTATGGTCGCGCGCGGGTGCATTCTTTCGACGCCTGCCATGTCGGCGGTGATTCGCAAGCGGTCCGCACTGGGTGGCCTGATCCTCTCGGCCAGCCACAATCCGGGAGGCGCGGACGGCGATTTCGGCATCAAGTACAACACGCATAACGGCGGTCCCGCACCGGAATGGCTGACGGAGAAAATTTATCAGCGGACCCTGAAGATCGATCGCTACCTGACGATCGATCATCCCGACCTGGACCTGGATCGCGAAGGGACGGTGACGCTCGGCGAATCGAAGATCGTAATTTTCGATCCGCTGGAAGATTACACGGCGCTGATGGAATCGCTTTTCGATTTCGATGCGCTGAGCGCCTATCTGAAGAGCGGATTTCGCATGATTTTCGATGCCATGCATGGATCGACGGGACCCTACGCGCACCACATCTTCGAGCGTTGCCTGGGTAATGAGGAGCTCGAAATCGTGATGCGCGGAAATCCTCTGGAGGACTTCGGCGGTGGGCATCCGGACCCGAACCTCGTGTATGCGGCCGATTTCGTCGCGAAGCTCAACACGCCCGGCGGGCCGGATTTCGGCGCCGCGTGCGATGCCGATGGCGACCGCAACATGATTCTGGGCCGCAATTTCTTCGTAAGTCCGGGCGATTCCCTGGCCATCATTGCGGAACACGCCGCCAACTGCATTCCGGGATATAAGAGCGGGCTTGCGGGCGTGGCTCGATCGCTGCCGACCTCGACCGCAGTGGACCGCGTGGCCGCGGCGGGAGGGATCAAGTGCTACGAAACGCCGACCGGCTGGAAATACTTTGGCAATCTTCTCGATGCCGGGTTGTGCACGCTCTGCGGGGAAGAGAGCTTCGGAACCGGGTCGGTTCACGTGCGTGAAAAGGACGGCCTGTGGGCCGCGCTGTGCTGGCTGTCGATTCTGGCGCACGCGAAAAAACCAGTGTGGGAGGTCGCGCACCAGCATTGGAGGAAATTTGGCCGCAGCTACTTCCAGAGGCACGATTACGAGGGGTTGGAGCCGGTAGCCGCTTCGCAGATGATCGATGAGCTGCGCGCGAAGCTCAAGTCCCTTCAGGTCTTGTTGGGGATGCAGGTCGTGCTGGCCGACGATTATAGCTATCGCGATCCGGTGGATCAGAGCGTGACCGAGCGCAGCGGGATTCGCATCGTGTTTCACGATGGATCGCGCATGGTCTGCCGTTTGTCGGGAACAGGGACTGAAGGCGCGACGGTGCGCCTGTATCTGGAGCGATTCCAACGAGACGTGATCGACGAGGATTTGGGCTTGGCGCTGAGTCCTTTATCCCAGGCAGCTCACGACCTGATGGAAATCAAGAGAAGGTTCGGAATGAACGGGCCGACACTGGTGACTTAGAGGAACATTTTTGGGTTCGAATGCGTTAAGGGGCTTATGTACACACTTGCTCTCTTGCTGCTGTTTCAGGCGCCGCCAGACGACCTGTATAAGACGATCGCGGCGCTGGATACCGCGCTGTTCGACGCGTACAACAAGTGCGAGCTCGAAAAATTCGCATCATTGCTCGCCGACGATCTGGAGTTTTATCACGATGAAACCGGCCTCAGCCGAGGGGCGCAAAGCACGGTTGATGCGATAAAGCAGAATATTTGCGGCAAGGTGCATCGCGACCTGGTTCCAGGCACGCTGAAGGTATATCCGTTGAAGGGCTACGGTGCCGTCGAAACCGGCATTCATTTATTTTGCGATCCCAAAAAGGGCAAATGCCCCGACGGCAGCGGCGTCGCGCGGTTCACGATGTTGTGGGAGTTCCGCGACGGCGTGTGGATGCTGACGCGGGTGATCAGCTACGACCATTGCAACGGCTGCTCTTTGGCGACGGCGCCCGACTTTAGGAAGTAAAACAGCATTATCATGTTGGGGGAGGAGTAGCCTTCATGATTGAACTGCGCGTAAACGGTGCGGCCAGGAAATTCGATGGGGATGTCGACATGCCGCTGTTGTGGTTTTTGCGGGATGTCCTCGAACTCACCGGGACGAAATTCGGTTGCGGGTTGGGATTGTGCGGGGCATGCACAGTCCACGTAAACGGCGCGGCAGTGCGAAGCTGCCAGACCACCATGAAAGCCGCGGCGGGGAAATCGATCACCACGATTGAGGGCCTCGCGCACCACGCTGTACAGACGGCCTGGGAGCACGGCAATGTTCCGCAATGCGGGTACTGCCAAAGTGGGCAGATCATGCAGGCGGTGGCGCTGCTGAAAGAGAAGCCGAAGCCTACCGACAAAGACATTGATGAAATCATGCAAGGCAACATCTGCCGCTGCGGCACGTATCAACGCATACGGGCGGCGATCAAGACCGCCGCGGGGGTGAAGGCATGAACAGCGTCGAATTAGTAGTCTCGCGCCGGGGATTTCTCGGCATTTTCTCTGCTGGCGCGTTTGTGCTGGCGACGGATTTGAAGGCTGATGCGACCACCTGGCAGCCCAGCGTGTATCTGGGCATGGAGCCGTCGGGCCTAGTGACGATCGTCGCGCACCGGTCGGAGATGGGGACGGGAATCAAGACATCTCTGCCGATGGTAGCGGCCGATGAGTTGGATGTCGATTTCAAAAATGTGCGCGTGGAACAGGCGATTGGCGACGCCAAGTACGGTTCGCAGGATACGGACGGGTCGAACTCCATTCGCAGTTTTTATGAGCCTCTGCGCATCGCCGGCGCGACCGCGCGCCTGATGCTGGAGCGCGCCGCGGCAGCGAAGTGGGGCGTTCCGGCATCGGAATGCAAGGGCCGCAATGAGCAGGTGACCCACGCGCCGAGCGGGCGCAAGATCGCCTACCGCGAGTTAGTAACGCTGGCAGCGTCACAGGCTGTCCCCAAGAAGGAAGAGTTGACTTACAAGTCTCCTTCCGAGTATCGCTACATCGGAAAGGCTCAGCCGATTGTCGACCTGGGCGACATTTGCACAGGTAAGGCTATTTTCGGCATCGACGCGAAGATGCCCGGGATGGTGTATGCGTCGATTGAGCGGTCGCCCGTAATGGGAGGGAAGATTGCCTCCGTCGACGATAGCGAGGCTCGCAAAGTGAAGGGCGTTTCGCAGACCGTAACCATCGATGCGATGAAGCCTCCCTACGGATTTCAGGCGCTGGGCGGAGTGGCGGTGATCGCCGACAACACCTGGTCCGCGATGCAGGGCCGCAAGAAATTGAAAGTCGATTGGGACCTGGGCGCGAACGCAGGCTTCGATTCCGGTGCTTTCAAGAAGACGCTGCGAGATTCGGCGCGTCAGCCGGGCAAAGTGGCTCGCAACGTCGGCGACGTGGATGCCGAATTCGCCAAGGGCGGAAAAATTCAAGAGGCCGAATACTACGTGCCCATGCTGGCGCATGCCCCGATGGAGCCTCCTTCGGCAGTGGCCGAGTTTAAAGACGGCAAGGTGATCGCCTGGACATCGACGCAGAATCCGCAAGCCGTGCAGGCGACGGTGGCGGCCGCGGTCGGGATCAAGCCGGCCGATGTAACGTGCTATGTGACGCTGTTGGGCGGAGGCTTCGGACGCAAGTCGAAACCCGATTATGTGGCCGAAGCCGCGCTGCTGTCGAAAAAAGTCGGTAAGCCGGTGAAGGTAGTCTGGAGCCGAGAGGACGATATTCATTTCGATTATTTCCACTCCGTCGCTGCGATGTATATGAAGGCGTCGACCGATGCCAAGGGCCGTCCCACCGCGTGGCTGCAACGCAGCGCGTTTCCTCCCATCGAAATGATGTTCGACCCCACGGCCAAGTATGGCGGTTCGCAGATGGCCATGGGCTGGAACGATCTGCCGTACGATCTGCCGAATCATCGCGCGGAAAACGGGCCGGCGACGGCTCCGGTGCGCATTGGATGGATGCGGTCGGTGGCGAATATTTTTCACGCGTTCGGGGTGCAGTCGTTCACCGACGAACTGGCGGCGGCGGCCAATCGCGATCGCGTCGAGTATCTTCTCGAAATGCTGGGATCGCAGCGCGTCATCGACCTGACCAACGGGCGCGGTGGCGCCACTGCATCAGGCATCGATCAGCGTTACCCGCTGGATGTCGGCCGGTTGCGGCGCGTGGTGGAACTGGTGGCCGAGAAATCGGAGTGGGCCAAGAAGAAATCCGGCGCGGGACGGGGCTTCGGCATCGCGGTGCATCGCAGTTTCCTGTCTTACATAGCGGCGGTGGTCGAAGTGGGGGTCGATTCGAAGGGCAGGGTGACGATTCCGCGCGTCGATTTCGCGGTGGACGCGGGGATGGTGGTGCATCCGGAACGAGTGACGGCGCAGTTCGAAGGCGCGGCCGTGTTCGGCACCAGCCTGGCAATGATGGGCGAAATTACACTGGGCGACGGGCGCGTGCAACAGGGGAATTTCAATAATTATCCGGTCGCGCGGATGCCCGAGGCCCCTTTGATGACGCACGTCCACATCGTGCCGAGCAACGCCGCTCCGGCCGGTGTGGGCGAGCCGGGAGTGCCAGTGATGGCGCCCGCGATTTGCAACGCGATTTTTGCAGCGACTGGCAAAAGAGTGCGGGATCTTCCCATTCGCAAGCAGCTCGCGTAGATTTTGCATCTTGGCTCCGCAGGGTGCGTTGAATCTACTGGCATCCGCGGTCTGGCACGACGCTTGCTAGCTAGTGGTCCTATGGGACCGCTTCCCGTTCTTCTTTTCTTCGTCGTTGGCCAGTCGCAGGATGCTCCAGCAAGCGTACCGAATGATCCCGCAGCTCCGATCACCGGCATTGGCCGTTTGGATTGGGCAGTGAAGAGCACCATCGGTCCAGCCAGTTTGTGGACGGGCGTGTTGAGCTCGACCTGGGGCACCGTCGTCGATCATCCGAGAGAATATGGCGAAAGTTTCGACGGATTTGCGAAGCGCTACGGGCTGCGTATGACCGGCGTGGCAACCAGCAACGTGACGGAGGCGGGGTTGGGAGCGATCTGGGGCGAAGATCCGCGCTATCACCGCGACCACCCGCAACCGTTTCGAAGCCGTTTCAATCGCACGTTGAAAATGACATTCCTGTCGGAAAATCGCGACGGCCGATTGACACCTGCCTATGCCCGCTACATCGCCATCGCCGGGACCAACGTGCTTTCCGACGCCTGGCGTCCAAATAGCGACAGGGGCCCGGTAAATACCATCGACCGCATCGGCATGGGGTTCGGCGGACGACTGCTGGGCAACATGTGGGAAGAATTCTGGCCTGACGTGAAGAAACACATGTTCTTCATCAAGCACTGATTGAGGTATCATGCGAGATTGTCTCGCAAACCTTCTTCTTACTCGGTTCTACTCCTTTTGTTCGCTGGCAGCGGGTGCGCCGCGCTCATTTATGAAGTGGTCTGGTTCCAGTTGCTGCAACTGGTCATCGGATCGTCGGCGGTGTCCTTGGGCGTCCTGTTGGGCACCTACATGGGAGGGATGTGCGCGGGCAGCCTGCTGCTGTCGCGCGTGATTTCTCGGCGCGAGCATCCTCTACGCGTCTACGGCCTGCTGGAACTTGGCATTGGATTCTTCGGGGTCGCGGTGTTGTTCGTGATTCCCATGTTGAACGGACTCTATACGGCGGCGGTGGGTGACGGTCTGCCGTCGATTCTACTGCGTGGCTTGGTCGCGGGAATCTGCCTGCTGCCGCCGACGGTGCTGATGGGCGCGTCGCTGCCGGCGATCGGGCGATGGGTGGAATCTACGCCGGACGGCGTATCGTGGTTGGGATTATTCTACGGAGGCAACATTGCGGGCGCGGTCTTCGGCTGCCTGTTCGCGGGATTTTATTTGCTGCGCGTTCACGATATGGGCGTCGCGACGTATGTGGCGGCGGCGATCAACATCGCGATAGCGCTGGCCAGTTTCGCTCTTCGGTCGCGAGCGCCGTATTCGCCTTCTGAAGAAACGACGAAGAGTGTCGCGCGGCCACAAGGAGCCTGGCCGGTTTACACGGCGATTGCTCTTTCCGGGCTCTGCGCGCTGGGCGCGGAGGTGGTGTGGACGCGTCTTCTCGCGCTGATGCTCGGTGCGACGGTCTACACCTTTTCGATCATCCTGGCTGTGTTTCTGATCGGCCTCGGCATCGGCAGCAGCGGAGGATCGGTATGGACGCGCAGCCTGAAGAATCCTCGATTGGCCCTGGCGGCCAGTCAATTGGCGCTGGCTTTCGCGGTAGCGTGGACGGCCTACGCGGTCTCGGACATTATTCCGTCGTGGCCTTTCAATCCATTGGCCGTGAAGGACCCGTGGCATCTTTTCAGAGTCGATTTCATGATGTGCCTGTTCGCGATCCTGCCGCCCGCGCTGCTATGGGGCTTGAGTTTCCCGCTGGCGCTCGCGTCGCTGGCGAACAAAAAGCAAGATAGCGGCGCGCTGGTGGGCGAGGTCTACGCCGCGAACACCGTCGGCGCGATTTTGGGCGCGGTCGGATTCAGCATCGTGCTGATTCCCTGGGTGGGGACGCAGGGATCGCAGCAGGCTCTTATTGCGTTATCGATGGTTGCCGGGCTGATGCTGTTTTATAAATCCGGGCTCAGCGGGTCGCGCTATTTCGGCGTGGCTGCGGCGACGCTGGTGGCGATTTTCTTGTTTGCAACGGTGTCCGAAGTGCCGTGGCTGGCCATCGCCTACGGGCGAAGGATGTCCTTGCAGACCGACCCCGGCAAACCCCTCTATATCGGAGAAGGACGCAATTCGTCCGTAGTGGTTTCGCGGCTTCCCGGAGGGCAGATTTATTTTCACGTCAGCGGAAAAGTGGAGGCGTCCACCGAGCCTTACGACATGCGCCTGCAACGCATGCTGGGGCACATTCCGGCGCTGATTCACCAGGGGCCGAAGTCGATTTTGGTGGTCGGATTCGGCGCGGGCGTTACGGCCGGAACGTTCGTCGTGCACCCGGAGGTCGAGAACATCACCATCTGTGAGATTGAACCGCTGATTCCCCAAGCTTCATCGAGATACTTCGCGACGGAAAACCACAACGTGTTTCACGATCGGCGGACCCACATGGTGTACGACGACGCGCGGCACTTCGTTCTTACAACCAATCAGAAGTTCGACATCATTACCTCGGACCCGATTCATCCGTGGGTGAAAGGTACGGCGACGCTGTATTCGAAGGAGTATTTCGAGCTGGTGAAAAAGCATCTGAACCCGGGCGGAGTGATCACGCAATGGGTGCCTCTTTACGAGAGCGATTTCGAAACGGTGAAAAGCGAGCTGGCGACGTTCTTCGACGTTTTCCCGAATGGCACCATCTGGGGCAACGACATCAGCGGCGAAGGGTACGACCTGGTGCTTCTTGCCCAGACCGAACCAACCAGAATAAACATTGACGCGTTAAAAGAGCGCCTGAGGCGCGACGACTACAAATTAGTCGCGCAGTCGCTGGCCGAGGTGAATTTTCACAGCGTTCCGCAACTGCTGGGAACCTACGCCGGGCAGGCATCGGATTTAGAAGAGTGGCTAAGGGGCGCGGCGATCAATCAGGATTTGAACCTGCGCCTGCAATATCTGGCTGGAATGGGCCTGAATTACGATAAACCGGGATACGTTTACAGCGAGATGCTGCTGCGCAGAAAACCTGCGCCGAATATTTTTTCCGGTTCGCAGGAAAACATGGCCGCGTTTCTAGTGTCGCTCGGTCAGCCTTGAGTTTTGAATAGCAAGCTCATGCAAGTAACGCCCGCCTCGGCCTTTTGAAGCTCTGAAACGTCGATGGTGCGGATTTTCATTCCAGCAGCCGTAAGGACTTCCGAAGTGTGAACGAAGTTCGAAGGCACCAGCAGCTTCCCGCCGATGGGAAGTACGTCGGCAGCCGAAGGTTCGTCGCCCGCCACGTCGATGATCCTATAATCGCGGAACGCTGTGGCGTTGATCCACTGGCGATTGGCAAGAATCATGTCGCCGCCGGCCCAGCACGCTCCGCTCTTGAGATGCAGGCAGCCGTTGACCTCCACCGCGACGACTCGATAGTCGAAGGGCTTCAGTAGTTCCGTCAGTTGCGCGATGCCTTCGCGGTTGGTGCGCTGCGACAGGCCGACGTAGAGCGTCTTGCCGATATGGACCACGTCGCCGCCTTCGAGCGTTGCCGGAGGTTGAATGTGGCGCAGTTCGCGAAACGGCGCGAGTGCTTGCGCGATGGTTTCCGTTTCGCCGCGCCGCGATTCGGCGCCCGGACGCGTGATCACCGCGACTTCGTCCAGCACAACGGCCGGGTCTTCGACGAACACGCCGTCGGGAAACTGAGGATCGGCGGCCAGAGAAATCACATTCGCTCCCAGTTCAGCGAGGCAAGTCTTATAGGCCCGATGCTGTTCCATCGCTTTCGCGACGTCGATCGGCTGCCGGTCTAAGAACGTCAGCTCGCATACGGCAAAGGTGGGACTCACTTGTCTGGTCAACGCCCGAAGCATTCAGGTCACTATCATAAGATAAGAGTGCTCATTCGCTGGCTGATTCGTCTGGTCAAGTTCTCTTTGCTGCTCGTCGCGGCGCTTTATTTGTTCTGGATTTCGTCGCTGGTGATGTTGAAATACATCGATCCGCCGACCACCGGCGTCCAGATGCAACGCTATATCGAAGCGAAGATCGACAGCAAACCGTATCACAAGAAAATCTTCTTTAAGCCGATTTCGCAGATCTCAGTGCAGTTGCAACACGCGGTGATCGCGTCCGAGGATGGAAGGTTTTACATCCATCACGGCGTGGATTGGATCGAGACGCAAAAGGTCGCCGACGAAAGCCAGGAGAACGGGAAACTGGGCCGCGGCGCATCGACGATCACGCAGCAACTGGTCAAGAATTTGTTTTTTACGACCCATCGGAATCCGGTGCGAAAGGCCTTCGAATACACGCTGGCGCCGTTGGCGGATACGATTCTCGGCAAGCGTCGTGAACTGGAGCTTTATCTCAACATCGTCGAGTGGGGGCCCGGCGTCTGGGGCGCGGAGGCCGCATCGCAGTATCACTATCACATGCCGGCGGCGAAACTGGATCGCGAAGAGGCGGCCAGACTCGCAGCGTGCTTACCGTCGCCCCGGCGCAGGAGGCCGGCCCGGATGAACGACATGAGCGCATCCATCATGGACCGGATGCGGATGATGAACTGGTAAGAATGAATTGGCCGCTGATGAACACGGATGAACGCGGATAAGATGCACTTTTTTGAAATCTGCGTTTATCTGCGTTCATCAGCGGCTATTAATTTCTTCTTCAGCCTACTGGGCTGCTCCTGCTCTCGGACGTTGCGCAGGGTCGGCTTTGCCCGCGTCCAGATGGTTCCAATTCAAAATCGCGTTGAAGGCGAGGAAATAGGTTCCCTGCGTCTGCCAGCGCCAGAAGGGACGCAGGGCGAACATCACGATATGGCCTTTACCGGCGTTGACGTCCACCGCGAGCGCTCGATTTGCGAGAGCCTGTCCGCCGGAGAGATTGCCGGACAGCAACATGTCGTTCGGATTCGCGGGAAATTGCATTACGACGCGGGGACGCGTCTCGTCGAGAGAGATGCCGAAGGCTCGCGCCTGCTGGCGCATCATGGCCATGCTCTCGGCTTCCGAAGGCGCGGCCGGACCGGCTGCCACGGGCGTGGAATCGTAGGGCGAAATTTGTACCGGCACGGCATTCGGCGTCACATTCTGGCCCAGAGGCGAACCGCCGCGGCCGCCGCCGCCGAATCCTCCACCGAAACCCGCCGCGCCCGCCATCAACACTGGGTCCTGATTAAAATACACGGGAATATCCTTCTGGTCGTAGCCGTAGGCGATGGGGCTCTTGCGATCGGTGAAGGTGCCGCGCAGAATCGAGCCTCGGACGAATAATGCCGCTGGATGTTCGACGGTTACGCCGCTGGTCAGGCCGTAGTCGGAAAGGAACGCCGCGGTGGAGCCTTCGGTAATGAGAGTGCCGCCTTCCTGCACGAACTTCGTCAGTTCGGCCAGACCTTCGATGCCCATGCCGCCCCGGATATCTTCACTCGAATCGTTGGCGCCGAGGTTCGGAGTGAGAGCCGATTTCAAGTAGGGAACCGGGTCCTTGCCGGTCATCGGAATGCCGGTCAAATGCGATGCGGAATTGCCGCCGACGTGCGGATAAATGATGACGTCGTACTTCGCGCGCAGATTGCCGTCGCGCAGTTTCTGATCGGCGAAGTACGTGTACGGCACGCCGTAATAATCGAGCGCGGCTCTTACCCATCCTTCATCCTGGGTGCGTTGCCAGGCGTGAATGTAACCGATGCGAGGGATGTCGAGGTCGTGCATTTTGACCGAAGGCACGCTGGAGACGGCCATGGCGTTGAGGCCCAGATCGCGAAGGACGGGTTCGATCTTCGCGCGGTCAGCGTTCGGGATCACAAATGCACCCGCGCGGAATTTGTGCGAATTCAGCTCGAAATCGTCCTCGGCAGCTTGCATCCTCACGTCTTTCAACTTGAAGCGGAAGGCCATCAGCGCGTTGTCGGTGGTGTGATCGACCACCAGCGTGCCACCGGAGCCGTCGATTCCACCGGGGGCTTTCACGTCGGCGGTGATGAGAGTCATCTGCTTTTCGTAGACCGCTTTGTCGGTGACCGGATTCAGCTTCACGTTGCGCATGTACTGCATGGTCCAGCCTGTGTCGTCGTAGGGGGCGGGATTGGCGATGGGATAATTCTGCACGCTGAAGTACATGTCGGCGAGCGTGTGATAGGGCTGGTCGGCGCGTATGACGTAATCGCCTTCATTCACGTCGAGGGTCCCGGCCTTGAACTTGGCGACGGCTTTGTGAATCTCCAGGCCCTGATGGCGGAGGTCGTTCACCATGTCGGCTGCTTCGCCGCGACGGCGCTGATCGGCGGGGATGACCCAGGCGTAGGTGGGACCGTCCTTGCCCTTGTCGATCGCCCGCTTGGTCTTGATCCAGTAGTTTTCGAGATACAGTTCCTTTTCCTTCGCGACTTTGTTCATCGCCAGCAGCAGAGCCGATTCTTGAATGTTGGTGTTGTTGCGCGGTCCCCATTTAATGGACGGCAGAGGGGGATTCGGGCGAAACCATTCGCGGCTGGTCGCCGTAGGTTGCAAACGCAGATTTTCGTTGATGTCCGGGCCGTAGCTTTGCACTTCGTAAAAACGGCCGAAGGAATTGTGAGTCAGCGCAATCCAGAACAAATAATTCGGGACCCAGCCGTCGTAGAAGCCGTAGGTAAACACGCCGGGGACGCCGCGCTTGGCCATTTCCATTACCTCGGTTTCGGCCAGCAACCACCACTCGTCGATGGCGATGGGGTCGAGCGAAGTGTTATACGGGCCGGTGCCAGTCGATACGTATAGATACGACTGCGCTTCGTGCAGATCGTGAAGGATCGTCGGGTGCCATTCGAGTACGTTGTTGGTAATGTTCTGCGTGAGCTTCAAATACTGGCCCATGCCGTCGCGATTATTATCGTGGGCGACGTATTTGCCCCAGTACATCAGAGGAGGGCGGGCTTTGCCGGTCTTCTTGCCGTAATAATACGTGTCGACCTGTTTTTCGCGGCCGTCGACTTCGACCACCGGAGTGATGAAGATGATCGCGTTGTTGCGGATGGTCTGAATGAAGGGCGTTTCTTCGACGATCAGGCGATAGGCGAGCTCGATGAGCATTTCCGGTCCGCCGGTTTCGGGGGAATGGATGCCGCTGGTGGCCCAGTAAATCGGCTTGCCGGTTTTTATGATTTCCCGCGCTTGCGATTCAGTGGTCTTACGAGGGTCGCCCAGCGCGGCGAGCATGCCTTTGTACTTGTCGAGAGACTTGATGGTCGCCTCGTCGGCGATCGCAAGGACGACCTGGTCGCGTCCTTCCTCGGATTGGCCGACTTTCCAGAACTTGGCGCGCGGAGAGACCCTCGCCAGCTCCTCGTAGTATCGATTGATGTCCTTCGAATAAGTCAGCTCACCGGGCGTGCCGGGGATGCGGCCGAAGAATTTCAGCGGCGAGGGCACGGTGTCGGAGGCAGGCATGTGATCGACAAGCTCAGTGGTGACGCGCGAGTCTTGCAGATACTGCTTGATGAGTTTGGTGTACTCTTCGTCAACTTTCTGCGGCGCGGGAGCGGCTTCGGCGGCGGGAGCTGGCTTCGCTTTCTTGCTTTGCGCGTACGACGGCGCGATGGAAAGAGCGGCGGCTAACAGAAACGCTTGGAGTCTCATAAAGGGCCTTTCAGGGTGGAGAATCAGGATACCGCAAATTGCGTTATGCGAGCTTGCGGCGAAGAAAATCGAGCGCCGCCTGGGCGGCGAAGGTTCGCACGCGGGCGCGATCGCCGGGGAGTTGGAGGCGGCGGACTTCGGTGGGGAAGGGGCCGGAGATGGCGATGAAGACGGTTCCTACCGGCGCTCCGCTTGCGCTCTCCGGACCCGCTTCGCCGGTGACGGACACAGCGTATGTCGAGCCGGTGCGCTGGCGCGCGGCTTCGGCCATGGCGGAGGCGACCTCTTCGCTGACCGAGGTGCGGGCGTTGATCAGCTTGCGGTCCACGCCGAGCAGCAGTTCTTTGGTGAAGTCGTTATAGACGAGAAAGCCGCCGACGAAGTATTTCGAGCTGCCGGCGACCGAAGTAACGCGTTGGCCGAGCAGTCCTCCAGTGCAACTCTCGGCGACGCTCAGCGTGGCGCTGCGTTCGGTGAGCAGATGGCCGACGACGGCTTCGAGCGAATCGCCATTGCGGGAATAAATGCGGTCGCCGAGCAGGGCTTCAATGGGAGGGCCGACTTCGGCGAGCAGGGCTTCGGCTTCCCCGGCGGTTTCGCAACGGGCGCGCAAGTGGATCTGGATGTCGCTGGGCGCGGCGAGGATGGTCGTGACGGGGTTGGTGTATTTCGTGTAGACGGGCGCGATCAGTTGGTCGAGATCGGACTCGCCCATGCCGGCGACGCGATAGAAGAGAGTGCGAATCACCTGCGCGGGAAGGCGCCGCGTCAGGCGCGGGACGCACTGGTCCACGAACATCGGCTTCATCTCGTGGGGAGGGCCGGGGAGCAGCATGACGACACGGTTTTCGTGTACGAGCCACTGGCCGGCGGCGGTGCCGTTGGGATTGGGAAGAGCTTCGGCGCCATCGACGGCGTAGGCCTGGCGCAGATTGATTTCCGCCATTTTGCGATTCATGCGCTGGAATCGCTCGGCGATGGCGTCGCGCAGATCGTCGCGGAAAATGAGTTGCCGGCCGGTGGCGGAGGCGACGGCGTCGCGGGTGAGGTCGTCTTCGGTGGGGCCGAGGCCTCCGGTGAGGATGACGATTTCGACGCGGTCGAGCGCTTCGCGAATGGAGGCAGTGAGGAGGTCGCGATCGTCGCCGACGACCATTTTGCGGCGGACTTCGACGCCGAGAGCGTTCAATTGGTCGGTGAGGAAGAGAGAGTTGGTGTCGACGCGCTGGGAGGTGAGGAGTTCAGAGCCGACCGCGATAATTTCAGCTTCCATTCGCTTTTATGATCGCGCACAACCCGAACGGTGCGCGATCTGGGAAGCTAGGGCCATTTCTCCTCGAGTGTGTCAGCGTATCCCCTCCATGACTGTCGGGGTTCCGTTAGCGGCGCAGTCGCGTGCCACAAGCGCCGATATGGAACCCCGACAGTTATGGAGGGGATAATATTATTCTGCTAAGGGGGATGATGGTTTACGTTAAGAGCGTCCTGGCGGGCCTGGGGGCCGCGATCCTTTCGCTGGTCTTGTTGGCCGCCATCGCGGTTGTCATTAACCTGCGCCAAGAACAATCCACCGGTATCGGCGCAATTGGCGTGTCGGCATCCAGTATTCTGATTGTCGTTGTCGTCGGGTTCGCTGTCGGCTTTGCCTGGACGTTTCGCCGGTTGTCAAGACAGTCACGGTAGCCGGCGGCCTTCTATGCCTACGCTCACTCGGTAGATGGAGTTGTTGGTGGCCAGGATCATTGCCTTCGACGGGGCGAAGGCTACGCCCACTATCGCGGGGCCGGAGAGGAAGAGTTCGGCCGTCGCGTCGGGCGTGATACGGACTACGCCGCGTCGGCCCTCCAGCGATGCTGAGACGTACAGATTGCCTTTGGCATCGAAAGCCATGCCTTGCGGGCGACCCAGGCCTCGGTAAAAAACCGAGACGTGGCCGTCCGGATCGACGCGCTGCACGGCATCGAAGCTGGACGTGTTGGGGCCGGTGACGTAGAGGCACTGGTCGGGACCGAAGGCCAGATGGTAAGCGGCGATGGACGGCTCAATGGTGGCGAAGACGTAGATCTGGCGCTCGCGGCTGATTTTGAAGATGGTGCCGCTACGGTCGCCGACGTACAGAAAATCTTGCTGGTCGAAGGCGAGTCCGGTGGCGACGCCCATTCCTTCGACGTAGACGGCGAGGTTGCCGCCGGGCGAAACCTGGTACACCACGCCATCGTGACGGCTGGAGGCGTAGAGCACTCCTTCGGCGTCCATCGCAAGGCCGGTGGCGTTCATCAGATCCGAGACCAGGGGGCGCGCGTGATGATGAGTGTCGATTTTATAGATCGACACGGGAACCTTTTGTCCGGGCGACCCGCTGAAAGTGGCGTAGATGTTGCCGTGACGGTCGACCACGGGATTGGAAACGGGATGCAGGCTGTCGGCGACCAGGATGCCGATTTCGCATTTATAGGGCGCGCTGCCGACGGTCATTTCTCCGGCCGGCGCGCCTTCGGGCACGCGGGCGATGACGAAGGAATCGGAGCCGATGATGATGGGCGCGGAGAGCTCGCCGAATTTGACGTGGGGGCGGTCGGCGCCGGCCAGGCCTTTTCCGCGAATCTGAAATTCGCCGCCGGGTATTGCCGCCACCGGCGTCACATCGGAGATCTGCGGGCCGTTGGTTGATTTACGAAATGCCATATAAAAACTTGCTAATTGAATTGTTCCATCCGGCGAGGTACAACACAAGCGCGGCGTAAATGCCGGCCATGACGTCGTCCATGACGATGCCGGTCCCGCCGGGCAGTCGTTCGAGCTGGCGGATGGGCCAGGGCTTCCAGATGTCGAACGCGCGGAAGAGCAGAAAGGCGGCGATCCATGCGGCGGGCGAGTACGCAAGAGCGCCGGCGAGGGCGATCCATTGGCCGACGACTTCATCGATCACGACAATTTGCGGGTCTTTTTTCCCGACTTGCAAAGCGGTGCTTCCGGCCGACCAGATGGCGGGGGCGAGGAGGATGAGCGCGAGCGCGGCGAAGAGCCATGGCGGCTGATGGCGCAGGGGCCAGGCGGCCAGCAGGGCCCCGAGGGATCCTGCGGTGCCTGGTCCTTTGGGCGCGTAGCCGCAGCCGAACCAGGTGGCGAGCACGCGCGCAAACGTCTTCACTCTTCTTCGTCTTCCAGATGGGAAAGGTCGGCGGGGGTGGAGATGACGTACTTTTCGGTGGCCCAGTTGCCGAGGTCGATGATGCGGCAGCGGTCGCTGCAAAAGGGCATTTCGGGGTTATCGAGGGTTACATCTTTTTGGCAGATCGGACACTTCATACTCAGTCATTTTGTCAGCATAGGAATCCCCTGGCTCACGCCAGGGGTTATAACCCCGTCCCGTAAGGGCGGGGATCCTGCTATTTGAAGAAGCCTTGAAGTTTTTTGCGGCGCGTCGACCAGTTCGCCGGTCAGATCGTAATCGTGAGCCTCGGTCACGCGCATGGTGCGCATTTCGCCGGATTTAAGGGGCGCCTCGCCCGGGTCGGAGATGTAGCAGACGCCGTCGATTTCGGGCGCTTGGGTCGAGAGACGGGCTTGCCAGACGAGTTCGGAATCAGCGGAGGGGCCTTCAATGAGGACGCGGAATTCGCGGCCTACAGCCGAGCGGTTTCGTTTGCGCGAGATTTTCTTCTGAATCGACATCAGGTGGCGCTTGCGATTATAAATCGTCTTGCCGTCTACTTTTTGGTCGAGCTCGAAGCTTTTGCTCGTATCTTCGTCGGAGTAGGAGAAGACGCCCAGGCGGTCGAATTGCGCGGCTTCGACGAACTGGCAGAGCGTTTCGAAATCCTTTTCGGTTTCGCCCGGGAAACCGGCGATCATACTGGTTCTGATCGCAACGCCGGGGATGGTGGCGCGGATGCGTTCTAGCAGCTTGAGGAAGATATCGCCGCTGGCGCCGCGCTTCATGCGCTTCAGAACCGGAGCGCTGGCGTGCTGCAAGGGCATGTCGATGTATTTCACCAGCGACTGGTGTTCGGCGATGGTGTCGAGTAGCTTTTGGGTGATTTTATTGGGGTAGCAATAGAGGAAGCGGACCCACTTTTCGTGAGCGGTTTCTATTTGCGCCAGGCGCGCGAGGAGGGTCGCGAGGCCGTCCTTCATACCGAAATCTTCGCCGTAGCAGGTGGTGTCCTGGCCGATGAGGTTGATCTCGCGGACGCCTTGCGAGAACAGGCGCGTCGCTTCGCTGATCACCGATTCGAAGCGGCGGCTGCGAAATTTGCCCCGATATTGAGGGATGACGCAGAAGGTGCAGGGATGGTCGCAGCCCTCGGCGATTTTGATGTAAGCAAAGTGGCCCGGGGTCGACAGAACGCGCGGCGTCAGATCATGATACAGGTACGCGTCGAACGGATTGTCAGCCGGTGTTACGCCTTCGCAGAGGGCCGTGATGCGCTCCAGTTCATTGGTGCCGATCACGGCGTCGACTTCGGGCATGTTCTTCTGAATGTCGGCGCGGTAACGTTCCACCAGGCAACCGGCGACGATCAGGCGCTGGGCGCGGCCGGTTTTCTTGTACTCGGCCATTTCGAGGATGGTGTCGACAGATTCCTGCTTGGCGGGATCGATGAAGCTGCACGTGTTGACGACGATGACATCGGCGTCGGAGGGGTGGGGTGTGAGTTCGTGGCCTCCGGCGACAAGCTGGCCCATCATCACCTCCGTATCGACGAGGTTCTTCGGGCATCCGAGGCTGACAAAACCGATTTTCAAAATAGATTCCTGCTGGGGTGGGCTGTTTTTATGTTAGCACTGCGCGTCGGTCCGCATGCTTCACGCAGGGCGGTTCCGATGCGGGCGCGCCGATGAACAGATGCGTCAGCATGCGGACAGGCCGTCAAAAATGACACTGTGAAAGGCCGCGCTTTTCCAGGTACTGCTGATGATACTCTTCGGCGCGCCAGAATTCCGTTGCAGGCGCGATTTCGGTTACGATGGGGCGCGGGAAACGGGTTTGCGCCGCGTCGCGCGACGCTCGGGCTGCCGCTTCCTGCTCGGAGGAATGATAGAAAATGGCCGAACGGTACTGGGTGCCGACGTCGGGGCCCTGGCGATTGAGCGTGGTCGGGCTGTGATTGTCCCAGAAGACTTCGAGGATGTCGTGATAGCTGATCACCTCGGGGTCAAAGGTCACTTCCAGGACTTCGGCGTGGCCGGTGGAATCCGTGCAAACGTCTTTATATGTGGGGTTTTTCAGTTTGCCGCCCATGTAGCCGACGGCGGTGGATTTTACGCCGGCCAGTCTTCTGTAGGTCGCCTCGACACCCCAGAAACATCCAGCGCCTAGCGTCGCTTTTTCCTCTGCCATGCCTACTATTATGGCGCTTTAATGGTGACCACGACAGGGGAGCTGCTCTGTGCGGTAGCGAGCGACCGGACTTCCATCACCACTTCGCCGGCGCGCATTGTGGCTGGGATCTGCGCGGCGATCGATCCGCTGGCGGTCTGGAGCAGGGGAATCGCGACGTTGTTCATTACCACGCAGGAGCCGCCCAAAACGGTGGGAGTGGGCAGCGTATTGGCGATGGCGACCGAGGCCAGGCTCGATCCGCTGATGGTTACAAACGAGCCGGGCTGGAAGTTGGCCGTGCCGTCCAGCGAATTGACGATCGGCTGGGTCGTGGAGATCGCCGGGGTGGTGGCCGCGCTCGAAGGAGCCAGCGGAATCACGCTGAGGCCGGAAAGAGTGATGGCGTAGGCGGTGCCCTGCGCATCGATGACCATCTGGCGCGGAGGCGTCGGCTGGCGGGTGGCGCCGAAAACGGAAACGACAGGATTTTCCGGGACGCGGAAGGTCGAGGTAATCGCGCCGGTCAACACGTTCACCACTTCGAGAGTGGTGTGCGTATCGGCGGTGGTGGTGGTGGTCAGGTTGGTGCGAACGGCGGTGGTGAGGCGGGCGAAATCGTTCTCATCGATCGGCGCGATGGAGGCCACGTTGCGCAATCCAGTACTGGATACGCTGACGCCTCCGACGCCTCCGCCGGGCGCGGGCGGAGTGATGGTAATGGTTCCGGGGGTGGCGGCTCCGCCGATGGCGGTCAACGAATTGTTCATCACGAGACCGTTGGCGAGCAGGAAATTCGCATCCGACGCGGCGCCCGCCGGACCATAGTATCCGATAATCGTCGTGCTTCCGAACTCGGAAGCGGAAGCGCTATAAGCGTCGGTGAGCGCGTTGTACAGATACACCGTCCCGGTTCCGCCCAGCAGGACGATGGAGGTGCCGTCGGCCGAGGCGATCATGCTGGATTGATTCGCGGTCGAGAGCGCGGTCTGCGCTCCAGTGGAACTGATGCCGGTAACGGTAGTGCCCACGCGCGGCACGGCGTTGTTGCCGATCACTTCCCACAGGGTGCCGCTGATGGTCGTCTGGGTCGGGCTGGTAGGCTGGAGCAGCACGAATTGCAGTCCGCTGAGCCCCATTGCCATGGTGTGCACGGAATCGACGGTGGCGTTGCCGAGGCGCGGGATGGGCGGGAAGTTGACGTAGCCGGTTATCAACTGTTGATTCAGGTCCACAATGGCGATCGATTCGCCACCGGTGTTGGCGACGTAGAGCGTGTTGCCATCGAGGCCCATCGCCATCTGGTGCGGCAGTTGGCCGACGGTGATCGGCGTGAGGAAGACGCGGTTCACGGTGTCGAAAACCTCGATGCGGTTGTAGCCGGAGTTGGTGATGTAGAGCAGATTGCGCGCCTGGTCGAGCACGATGTCCTGCAAGCCTTCGGTGACGGAGTTGGGGGCGGTGGGAACGGGATAAATCTGCCCGCGCTGGGTGGAGTCGCGGTAATTCATGAACACGCGGATGGTGTTGGGGATATTGATCGCGTTCGGTGACACCAGATTCACGGCCAGGGCCGTGCCGGTGTTGGTGGCGACGGTTCCCGTTCCGGCACCGGTGTAGAGATTGGTGCCCGGCGTGCGGACGACGCTCGATCGGCCCGGGTCCATGGTGAAGGTGATGGTCGAAGGCGCCAGTCCGCTGGACGCGGTGGCGACGATGGCGGTGGCGAGCGACTGCGGCACGGCGAAAGTGAGCGTGCCAGCACCGGCGTTATTGATGTTGAGAGTCCCCGTCGCCACGCCCGGATTGCAGTTGTCCTGCGCCAGAAATACGGTGGTCGATTGCGGCATCAGGATCGGGTAGGTGTACAGATTTCCCAGCGGCAGGTGGATCATGCCGGAACTGGACAAGGCCCAGGCCTGCGAGCCGTCGGCGGTGATGACGATTTTGGACAGCACGCTCTCCGGAAGATTCAGCCCCAGCGAAATGGCCAGCGTATGCGGATCGGAAACCAGCAGCGTGGAGGCGCTGATGGCGGTGGTCGCGCTGTTGTTGAACGCGCTGTAGAGCGTTTGGCCGTCGGCGGTGAAGACGCTGCCGCCGAGGTTGGTGGTGGTGGAGAACGCTCCGGTCATCGGGAAAGGCGCGTTGGCGATATTCTGCTGCGCGATGACGTTCAGATTCGCGGTGCCGTAGAGCGTGAAGCCGGCCATGAAGGACGCGCCGTCGGGAGCCATGGCCATGATGCTGGACTGGCCGGTGACGGTGCGGCTTTGGAGAATGGTTCCGGAATCGACCTCATACTGATAAACGACGGTCGCCGTGTTGCTGGTGATGGAGCTGACGCCGATGATGTACTTGCCGTCGGGGGTGGTTTGCAGCTTCCCGTTGAATTGGGTGGTGGGACGAGGCAGCGCCGGGGCGGTAAGCGCAGGAGGCGTCGCCGGGAGGGGAGGAAACTGCACCGCGATCACCTGCTGGGACGCGGCCTGCGTGCCGTCGAAAATCAACAGCGTGTTCACGGTGGTGGTGGCGCTGGCGCCGTCGGTCGAGATGACGGCGCGCCCGTCGATTCCCACCGCGACGCCTTCCGGCTGGCTGGGCAGCGACACTGTATTGCTGACGCCGCCGATTCCCGAGCCCAGGCTGATCACGCTCAGCGTGGAGCTGTCGTGGTTGGTGACGTACAGACGCGTATTGTCCATCGACATCGCGGCGGCCAGCGGACGGGTGCCCACGGTAATTGATCCGAGCAGGGCTTGCTGATTGTAGTCCCACACTTGCACGGTGTTGGCGGAGGAGTTGACCAGGTACAAGCGCTGGCGGCTCTCATCGAGCACGATATCGCTGGGCGTATTGCCCAGCCGCACCACATCTCCGAAGGTAGCCTGCGCTTGAGCCGTTCCCGCGAGAAGAGAAAATATGAAGGCTGAACGAAAAATATGATTCAATTGCTAACCGGCCTCTACATAAGATACGCTAATTCGAACAGTTCACCGCAATCCTTTTCCCGGCGCCTACGTTAATAGTAATTGACGAGGTTCATGGCTGCAGGTGTACCTGAAGGATCTTGAAGACGTTGGCAAAACTGCGTGTCGCAAACCAGACGAAGGGGCGGGTGCTGGCGGATCGTGCGGATATCGCCGATACCAGCGCCAAGCGCCGTACCGGATTGCTGAAGCACACGGGGCTCCAGCCGGGCGAGGGGTTGTGGATCGCGCCGTGCGAGGGTGTCCACACGTTTGGGATGAAGTTTCCCATCGACGTGCTGTTTCTCAGCAAGAAGAAGAAGATCCTGAAGGCGCGTCCGGATATGGTGAAGGGCCGGATCGCGTTCAGCTTGCGGGCCTACTCCGTTCTGGAATTGCCGGCAGGCACGCTGGCCGAGACAGGCACCGTTGCGGGAGATCAACTCGAGTTTGAGAAATACGATGGATAAACGGCTGATTCGGCGTGGCGTAGATTCGCAGGCGGAACCGCCTGCGCCACCAAAGCACATCAGCACCTTGCAAGCAGGTGGGGCAGGCGGTTTCGCCTGCCAGCTATTTTTTCAGCGATCTCTGCCGGCCTGCGCCGCAATCGTGATGATCGTCGCGTGCATCTCCTGCACCCACGAGGTGCAGCTTGCTTCGCAGGCCCCTCCTCATACGAAGACCCATGCGGTGATGGCGAGGCAGGTGGAAAACGCCGTTGATTTGGGCGATGCCGACGTCGAGGCGCGGCGCTGGCGCAAACGGCTGGCCGCGAACGCCAGCGACCTGGACGCGCGGCTCGCGCTCGCAAGGCTTTACGTGAATCGAGGGCAGCCGCAGTTGGCGGTGGAACATTACCGGCTGGCGGCGGAGCTGAATCCGGATCTGCCGGGGGTGACGCTGCTGCTGGCTAAGTCGCTACGCGACCTGGATGAGGCGGCGGAAGCGCTAAGTGTAATCGCTGCCTTTATTTCCAGGCATCCGAAGGAGAGCTGGGAATTGCTGTCGTTGGGCGGGATTCTGGAAGACGAGCAGGGATTTTTCAAGAAGGCCGAGGCGGCCTACCGGGCGGCGTTGGCCATCGATTCCACACAAAGCTCCGTGCACAATAATCTCGGCTATAACCTTTTGTTGCAAGGGAATGCCGAAGCTGCCGCAGCGGAATTCCGGGCCGCGCTCGCGATTGATCCCAAATCGGTGATTGCCCATAACAACCTGGGTACGGCGCTGATGTGGACCAAATCGGGGAAATCGGAACAAGCGTTCGCCGAGTGGCGGAAGACGGGCGATCCGGCGGCGGCGCACAACAATCTGGCGGCTATCTTCCTGGAACAAGGGCATTATCCGGAGGCGCGGCAGGAACTGGCGTCGGCCCTGGAACTTCGGCCCGATTATCCGGCTGCGCTGGCGAATTTGAAAATGGTAGCTGCGGCCGACGGTGGTCCGTCGACGCCCACGCCCCTCGCGAAGGTAAACCTTTGGAAGCGGATAACGTCAGGTTTCACTAAGGATAAAAATGGGACTATGATTGATAAACCCGCCGGTGCGGGGGATCCGCCGGTGATTGCGAAGAAATAAGATACAAGTTCTAAGGGGGTTTTCGTGAAGGACTTATTCATACGGCTGGCAAAGGATGAGCAGGGTCAGGACCTGGTCGAGTACGCGTTGATCGTCGCCGCCGTTGGGCTCGCGCTGATTACCACGGTAAATCAGCTTTCCTCCGCCATCGTCAGCTTGTACTCAAGCATTACGACAGGCCTGGCGAGCATTGGCACCGGCGGCGCCTAGAAACGCCGCGGCGGATGTGGCGGCCAGAGCCGCACCGTTTGCGTTGCCGGACATGGCGACCCTGATGGCGGCGCTGACGCTGGTCTTTTGCCTGTTCGTGTTCAAGGGCGGAACCAAGCTGTTTCGCGATTCCGACACAGGTTGGCACATACGCACCGGCGAGCGGATACTCACAATGCACGCCCTGCCTCGCAGCGATCCTTATTCATTCTCCCGCGCTGGCGCGCCCTGGCTCGCATGGGAGTGGGGTTCGGATGCGTTGATGGGACTCGCGCATCGCATCGACGGACTGCGCGGCGTCACAACTCTATTCGCGCTGGCGATCGCGGCATGCACCTGGCTGTGGTTCCGGCTGCACTGGGCGGCGGGCGGGAATTTTTATCTGGCTTGTATCCTGATGCCGCCTATGATCAACACCGCGAGTTTGCACTGGCTGGCGCGGCCTCATGTGTTCAGCTGGCTGTTCCTGATCGGCGGGATTTGGTACGCCGAGCGGGCGCCCGCGCGTTTCGGGTGGGCGCAAGCGGCAGTCATCGCGGGCGCGACGGCATTGTGGGCGAATCTGCACGCCAGTTTTTTCTTCGCCCCGATGATCGCGTTGATTTACGCGGCTGCCCATTTCGTCCGGCCTTTGATCTGGAATTTCGACAGGGTGTCTGAATTCGCGCGAGGCCGCTGGTTTCTATTCGCCGCCGCGGCAGCGCTGGCCGGGAGTTTCGTGAATCCATACGGATGGCGCCTGCACACACATGTCGCGTCCTATCTGCTGGACAGCGAGCTGTTGGACCGGGTGGCGGAGTATCAAAGCTTCAATTTCCACACCGCGGGGTCGGCGCAGATTCTGGCGACGCTGGCTTTGGCGGCGATGGGCGGGACGCTGGCGCTGATGCAGAAAAACGTAGCGCATTTTTTGCTGGCGGCGACGTTCTCGATTGCCGCGCTGCGGTCGGCCAGGGCGCTGCCCCTGGTCGCGCTGTTGATTCTGCCCTTAGCCAACGCTGGATTCACCAACGCGCTCCGCGCGCTCGACGGACTGAGGCCGGCGGTTTCGCGATTGCTGGATCATGCGATGGTTTACGCGCATCGCACACTGACGCTGGACCGGCGGCTGAACGGCGCGCCGTTCGCGATCGTGGCCGTCGCGCTCACATTGTTGGCCTTGCGAATTCCGGCAGCCCCGCGCATCGGGTTTCCGGACGACGAATTTCCGGTCGCCGCGGCGAGCGCGGTGGAGAAACTTCCCGCCGATGCCCGGCTGTTCGCGCCCGATAAATACGGCGGCTATCTCATCTATCGATTTAACGGCGCGCGGAAAGTTTACTTCGACGGCCGGAGCGATTTCTACGGCGCGGCGTTCATGAAGCAGTACCTCGACATTCTGGAAGTGCGGCCGGGCTGGCAGGACGCGATGCGCCCGCTTCATTTCACGCACGCACTGCTGCCGAATCGTTATGCGCTGCTCGCGGCGCTCGAACAGGCCGGCTGGAAAACGCTTTATAAAGACAACGTCTGCACGCTTCTGGAGGCCAGATAGTGGATCGTCAAAAGATAGTTTTGATCTTCGTCGGCGCATGGATCTCCGCGGCAATACTGACCTGGTTTTTGTATGCGACCACCAAGGCTCCGCACGCCGAGAAAATGGTGGCGATCACTGCCGCGGCGCGTGACATGCCCGCCGGGACGCGTTTGCAGAAGGCCGATCTGAAGACGGTTCGGGTTCCGGAAAAAGACGTTCCGAAGGCGGCCATTCTCGATCAGAAAATGGCGATCGACCGGCCGCTGCTATTTCCGGTAGGCGCGAATGAAGCCATTATTTCGAACAAAGTGGCCAGTGCGGCGGGGGCCGAGGGATTGCCCGCGCTGATCGATGTGGGCAAGCGCGCGGTCTCTGTCCCCATCACCGATTCGAGCGGCGTGGCCGGCTTGATTCAGCCGCGGGCGCACGTCGATGTGCTCTTTACCAAGCCCGGTTCAAACGCCGAAGCGGTTACGACGACCATTCTTGAAGACATCGTCGTGCTGGCGATGGGCCGGACCACGGAGGTCGCGAATTCGTCCTCGGTAACCGCGGTGAGCGCCGCGCCGCGTCCGACCGCACAGGCCGCGACGCTGCTGGTCAGTCCGGAGCAGGCCAGAAAACTGGAACTCGCGAAAAACCAGGGGAAGATCAGCCTCGCGCTGCGCAATCCTCTGGACCATACCAGCGCCAAGGACCAATCGGCCACCACGTCGGAGCAGTTGTATGCGGGCTTCCACCCGAAGCAAACAACCCCCAACCTGCGCGACGACCGGGCGTGGACGCAGTTGATCGCCAAACCGCCTGAGAAAAAGGAGATCCCTGCGCCACGGCACGTCATCGATGTCTATCGCGGCGACAAACACGTGCAGGAAATTTTTCAATGATGGTGCGCTCGCTCGCGGTACTTTTCATTTTCTGCGCCAGTGCCGCGGACATAGCCCGCCAGGTATCGCTGGTCGTCGGCAAAGGCGAGCTGCTTCAATTCAGCAACGACCTGATTAAAGTGGTGGTCGCCGAGCCTAAGATCGCCGACGCCGTGGTGGTCTCGCCCAAGGACGTCATGGTGACCGCGAAGGGCGTCGGCCACACCACGTTGGTGATTTGGGAAACGGGCTCGTCGCCGATGCGCTACGAAATCACGGTGGTCACCGACACCAGCGAACTCGATCACATGCACGCGGTTCTGGCGGGTGAGCTGAAGGCGGCGGTGCCGGACGCCACGGTGCAATTCAGCGGCAATGCGGAGATCCTGGTGCTGACGGGCAAAGCCGGGGCCAGCGATCAATCGAAGCGCGCTGAGGCGATTGCGTCCGCGCACACGAAAAAAGTGGTGAACATGATTACCGTGCCTCCTCCGGCCGAGCCGCGGCAGATCATGCTGTCGGTGAAGTTCGCGAGCGTGGATCGCACGGCGCTATCGCAGCTTGGCTTCAATCTGTTCAGCAAGAATGGAATCACCATCGGGTCCACCAGTACGCAGCAGTTCACCGGACCTCTGTTTTCGCAGTTGAACAGCGGCGCCTCGCCGTCGGTGAACGTGTCGAATCCGCTGAACCTGTTTTTGTTCCGCCCCGACCTAGGGATTGGACTGACGCTACAGGCTCTGTTGCAGCAGAACCTGGCGCAGATTCTGGCCGAGCCGAATCTGATCGTGCTGGAAGGTTCAGAGGCGAATTTCCTCGCCGGCGGCCAGTTTCCTTTTCCCACCATCACGTCCACGCCCACCGGCAGCGGTATCGCGCCCGTCGTGACCATTCAGTTCAAGAAGTATGGCGTGCAGCTCAATTTCACGCCCACAATCACTTCTTCGGGAGCCATCAACTTGAAGGTGAAGCCGGAGGTGAGCACGCTGGACTACACCAACGCGGTCACGGTGGATGGTTTTCAGGTCCCCGCGCTGTCCTCGCGTAGTGCCGAAACCGAGGTCAATTTGCGCGACGGCGAAAGCTTCGCCATCGCCGGCCTGATCGACAATCGCGTGACGCAGATCCTGAATAAGGTGCCAGGCTTGGGCGACATCCCGATTCTGGGGCAGCTTTTCCGCAGCCGGTCGACTGAAAAAACGTCGACCGAGCTGGTGGTGGTGGTGACGCCTCATTTCGTCAAGCCTCTGCCGCCGAGCGACAAGCCGAAACTCCCCGATATCGTGGTGCCGTTTATGCCGAGCGTGGAAGAGGACAAAGCGAAGAAGGACAAAAAGAAACCGGAGTTTGTAGGACCGCGTGGACACCAGGTTCCCAATTCGTAGAAGGAATTCGCAGCGTGGCGCCACCGCTCTGCAGATCCTGGTGATTCTTGTGCCCGTACTGTTTGGCCTCGCGGGATTCGCCATCGATCTGGGCATGATTTACGTCGCCAAAGGGGAGCTGAAGACGGCCGCGAACTCCATGGCGCTGGCCGCGGCCGGGCAGTTGATTGGGACCGACGTCGCCACGGACGCTGCGACCGCCTCCGCGCTACAGACGGTTCAGAACGGCGCGAACGTGGGTAATAAATATAACTTCAACGGGCTGGCGATCGGGCAGACGAACGGGAACATCGAAAGCACCGTTCCGACGCCCGCGTACTACTCGACGGCGGCCTCCGCCATCGCGGCCAGCGGCAATGGAGGCGTGGGCGCAGTCGGCGGTTCGCAGGCCAAATATGTGGTTTCCACCGTCACCGGCCAGGTCCCGCTGGTGTTCTGGAATTTCCTGCCCATCGTGACCAGCCGCAACATCACGATCGTCGCGACCGCGGTTGCGGGGATCAGCGCGCCGCTGTGCACCGCCTGCGCCATTGAACCTCTTGCTGTCGCCGCTATAGACCAGACCGACACTACGGATTTCGGTTACACCCTCAACGAGCTGTACGGGTTCACGTATCTGTGCACCGGGACGCCCGCGCCTCCTATCCCGACCGGCGCGACGCAGCAGATTAACTACGTCCTGCTGAATCGCCTGGACCCCAACGCGGTCGCATTTCCATCGGAGGATTCGCAGCTGTTTCGCGCCGGCGCGGGAGGCTTGCCGGGCAACACCAATAGCGCGGTCGCGTGCTTCTTCGTCAACAATACGGAGCTGATCTGGGTCAATGCCGCGCCCGTCGCCTGCTCCGCCGCCGCTCCGGCCGCGGATGTGACGGACGCGCTGTGCGGGCTCGATACACGCTTCGAGGTGCCGACCAACGGAGCTTGTACGGCCATTACCAGCTTCGACACGCTTTCCACCGCTTACGCTCCCGACATCGATCTGAACACCTACACCACCTATACCGATTACACCGGCGACGGCCGCCGCATCATCACCATCCCGATTGTCGACGCGATATCGGCCACCGCCAATATGACCGTGCTCGGCTTCCGCCAGTTCTTGCTCATGCCCAATTCGGGCGCGACCGCGCTAAGTCCGGACGATCAATACGGACGCTTCATCGGCATGTACATCGGCAGCGTCGCGCCCGTGAAGCAGGGCCGGTTCGACGGATGCCAGCAGACGGCCGGGCCGGGAAAGGTGGTCCTGCACCAATGACCGGTCGCAAGGGAGGCGCGCTGCTGGAATCCGTGATGCTGCTCCCGCTGCTGCTCAGTCTGCTGATCGGCACGGTGGAACTGGCGCGCGTTTTCTACACATACTACACGCTTGAAAAGGTGATGTACGATCTGGCGCGCTACATCGGCACGCAGCAGGGCGTCAATTTTTGCGATCCCGCCGACGCGTCGATCACTGCGGCGGAAAATTATGCGCTCACCGGATCTATCGATACGGCGGACAACCCGGTGGTTCCCGGCGTCACCCCGGCGATGTTTCAAATCGCGATCGAGCGCTACGATCCCTCGGCGCAGGCCATGGTTCCGTGCGATTGTTCGGCCGCCGGATGCGACGTGAGCCAGGGAGGGCAGCCGCCCGATTACATCCAGGTGTCGTTGACCGACGGCTACAGCGTGCAGCCTTTTTTCTGGGGTTTCACCATCGATCCGTTTCCGCTGCGGCCCACCGTGACCGTACCTTATGGAGGGACATAATGGCACGCGGAACCGCCATGCGTAAGCATGCGGATAGACGATCTGGCCAGGCGCTGGTCGAGTTCGCACTCGCTTGGGGCACCGTGATTCTGCCATTGACGTTCATGATCATTTATACGTCCGAGCTTCTGTGGATCTGGCACAGCGTGACCGATTTCACGCGCGATGGAGCGCGCTACGCCGCAACGCACTGCTGGCAGGGCGACTCCTCGAACGTCGTTACTTATATGAAGGCCAACATTCCGCCGATGCCCTACCAGGACCAATTCTTGACCGGACCGGCGGATATCAATGTCACGTATTTTTCACGAGACCCAGATTCGGGCGAGCTGCTTCCGTTCTCCTGTAGCGGCGATTGCAGCACCACTTGCATTCCCGACGTCGTCACGGTCAGCGTAACGAATTTTCAGTTTTCGACTTTTGTGACCACGCTGGGCATTCCTCCCATCAACATTCCCGACTTTCATACGTCGGTGCCGATGGAGAGCGCCGGCTGCGATCCTGAACAAGGGGTCTGTCTCCCGTAACATCATCATGTCGATCTCCTTACTCGTCGCCTCGCCGGACCCGCACTTTCGCGAATCGATCACCGAGAGCCTGCTCAACGTGCCTACCGCGAAGATGATTTCGGAGTATCCGGAGGTCTCGTCGAACCTTTACATCCGCGTTTTGCAGGACCTGGAACGTCATCCCGATGCGGCGCTGATTATCGATTTGGCCAGCGATCCCGAGGGCGCGTTGAAGATACTGGAGAAGGTGAAGCAGGCCGCGCCCGATCTTTACATCATCGCGTCGAATTATCATGCCGATGGGGAAACCGTGATTGCCTGTGTTCGCGCCGGAGCCAACGATTTTCTGGTGCAGCCGCTGAAGCGCATCGAGTTTCGCGACGCCATGACGCGATTGGAACGCACGCCGCGCCGTTCCTCGGTCACCGTCAGCCGGCTGGGGAAAGTGTTCAGTTTCCTCGGCGTCAAGGGAGGCGTGGGAACCACCACGCTGGCCGTCAATTTCGCCGGCGTGCTGGCGCAGCGCAAGCAGCAGGTGGTTTTAGTCGATCTCGATTTGACCGCGAACGACTGTGCCATGCAGACTGGAACGTCGCCGCAGCATTCGCTGACCGAGGTGGGCGAGAATCTTTCGCGCATGGACCAGGCGCTGTTCGAAGGCTTCGTCACGCGCGATCCTCTGGGCTTCTTCCTGGTGGGCCCGCCGGACCAGGTGGAGCAGAGGCCGGTGTTCACGGAACCGATGTTTCGCGAGTTCGCGAATTTTTTGGTGGAAAAATACGAATCCGTCGTGATCGACGCCGGCCGCTGGCTCTCCGACGAAGTGGCGCTGGCCGCATTGCAGAGTTCCAGCACCGTGTTCGTGGTGCTGACGCAGGATCTGCCGGCGATACGCAACGCGCAGCGTTACATCGCGGCGCTGATGCGGTTGGGCTTCAATCAGGATCAGCTGAAGATCGTCGTGAATCGTTATCAGAAGAAGCCCGGCCCGAACATGGCGAGCATCGAACAGATTCACCAGACGCTGAATCAGCCCGTTTTTTATGGGGTCCCGGCGTCGCCTGCCGCGATCGCGGCCGTGAACAAGGGCCGGCCGTTTGTCGCCGACCGGGAAGCCGCGGCCGAGCTTGATCGATCCTTTCGCGCTTTCGTCGACAAGGCGACCGGCGCGAAGCCGGCTGCGAAGATCGCTTAATTTATGGGATCTCGCATCACACCGCGCATCGGAACCGGAGCCGACCGATGGTTCGGGATTAAGTCACAGATCCATTTGAAGCTGGTCAACTCGCTGACGCCGGAGCAGCTTAAAACCCTCAATAAAGAGGGCGTCCGCGACCAGATCGGCACCGTGGTCGAGCGTCTCATCTCCGACGAGAACGTCCCTATGACCGTCGTCGAGCGCGATCGTCTGATCGAGGAAATCCTCGACGAAGTTTTTGGCCTCGGTCCGCTGGAACCTCTGCTGAAGGACCCGTCCATCAGCGACATCATGGTGAACGGCTTCGACAATATTTATATCGAGCGTCTCGGCAAGGTGGTGGAAACCAACGTGCGATTCAAGGATCAGGCGCACGTGCGCATGATCATCGACCGCATTGTTTCGAACATCGGCCGCCGCATCGACGATTCCTCGCCCATTGTCGACGCGCGCCTGGCCGACGGCTCGCGCATGTGCGCCGTCATTCCGCCGCTGTCGCTGATCGGGCCGGTCCTGTCGATCCGGCGCTTCGGCAAAAAACTGCTCACCACCGATGACTTGTTGAAGAACGAATCCTTCACGCCGGGCATGCTCGATTTTTTGAGCGGCTGCGTCGAAGCGCGCTTGAATATCGTCGTTTCGGGCGGCTCCGGCTCCGGCAAGACCACCATGTTGAACACGCTGTCGCGCTTCATCCCCGAAGCCGAGCGGGTGGTCACCATTGAGGACACCGCCGAGTTGCAAATGCAGCAGGAACATGTCGTGCGTCTGGAAACGCGCCCCATCAACATCGAAGGTGCGGGAGCCATCACGCAGCGCGACCTGGTGATCAACGCGCTACGCATGCGTCCCGACCGCATCATCGTCGGCGAGTGCCGCGGCGCGGAAGCCTTCGATATGATGCAGGCCATGAACACCGGCCACGATGGATCGATGACCACCACGCACGCCAACTCCGCCCGCGATGCGTTCGCACGCATGGAAACCATGGTCATGATGGCGACCAAAAATGTTCCCGATCACGTGATCCGCCAGATGCTCGCATCCGCGATTCAGATTGTGGTGCACTGCGCTCGTATGAGCGACGGCACCAGAAAATTCACCAGCATCAGCGAAGTTGCGGGAATCGTTGACGATCAGGTGGATATGCAGGACATTTTCACGCTGGAACGAACCGGCATCGGCCCGCGTGGAAATATCACCGGGCGATTCAAGGCCACCGGAGTGCGGCCGAAGGTGCTGGAGCGGCTGAAATCGTACGGCGTTCATTTGCCGAATTCGATTTTTACAGAAGTGCAGGAGTTGAAAGGATGATGGCGGAAACCGATCGCTCCAGAGCCGATTCCGAGCCGCGACCGGAGGGAGCGATCTAGATGTTTCTCTTCATCTCATTCCTGATCTTTACCGCCGCGCTAGGCGCCGCGGCTTACTACGTCTGGTATGCGCCCCGGGAGCACGCGCAGGAATTGCTGGCCAGCCGTTTGCGCGAACTGCGGGTATCCGGCGGCGCGCGCATTCGGGCCGCCGCCGATCTGGTTCGACGGGAGCAGCGCGGCTCGCTGGCTTTTTTGGGCGATTTCGTTTCTTGGCTAGGCGTACTGCGACGCCTCCAGCTTTATATCGATCAGGCGAATTTGAAATATCGCGCGGCTGAGGTGTTCGCTCTGTGCCTGATTATCGCCGTGGTGGTCTATATCATTCTTGGCTTCGTGGGCTTAAGCCTGTTGATCCTCCGGATCGGCATCGCACTGGGCCTGGGTGTGCTGCCGGTGGTGTACATCTCGCGGGTGCGCAGGCGGAGGCTTCACAAATTCGAGGAAATGCTACCGGACGCGATCGACCTCTTCAATCGCTCCATGAAGGCCGGGCACAATATCCATGCTGGTCTGGAGACCATCGCGCAGGAAACGTTCGATCCCGTGCGCATGGAATTTCGCAAGGTGGTGGAGGAACTGGCCCTCGGCTCGCAACTCGATCAGACCCTGCATAGCCTCGGCAACCGCGTTCCGATTATCGATTTGAAATTCTTCGTCACCGGGCTGATTTTGCAACGGCAAACCGGGGCAAACATGGTGCAGGTGCTCGAGAATCTTGCGCTGCTGGTGCGGGAGCGCCTGAATCTCTCCGAAAAAATGAAAGCCGCCACCGCGCAGCAGCGTTTTTCCGCCGGCCTGCTGTGCGCCATGCCCATCGTGGTCGGCATCGGCTTCTGGATTTTGAAACCGGAATATATCCAGTTGCTCTATACCGATGAAACGGGTCAAAAATTCCTGACCTACGCCATCGTTTCCGAGATCATCGGCATCCTGGTGATCCGCAAGATCGCGAACCCAAAAATATAATGCTCATCGACGCTACATTTTTTATCTGGACGTTTGTGACGATCGTTGCGCTGGCGTGGTCCGGCTACGAATTGTTCCGCGTGAAGGAAGATCCGCTGGGCGACCGCTTGGAGGAGTTGCAGGCCTACGCCATGGCCAGCAAATCCACCATCGAGTCGCGCCGACGCGGCGGCGGAGGGTTTCTCAACACCTTCCTTTACTACATCAGCGTCTTTCCAGGCGGCGATTCGTGGTTACAGGACACCGAAAAAGAGCTCGGGCAGGCAGGTGTGCGGAAGCGCGAAGGAATCGCGTATTACGCGCTGTTCCAGGTGATTTTCCTGATGTCGCTGGTGATCTTCATGCTCTGGGTGAACCGCAACAACGAGATCGCGCCCAGAATCGGCAGCGTGGTGGCGGCGCTGCTGCTCGGTTACTTGATTCCGCAGCAGGTTCTGCATCGGCTGGTGAAGCGGTATCGGAATAAACTGCAAGACGCGCTGCCCGACACGATCGATCTGCTGGGCATCGTACTGGGCACCGGACTGGCGCTCGATCAGGCGATGCTCCGCGTCAGCGAGGAGATGGAGTTTATTTATCCAGAGCTGGCGGCGGAATTTTACACCGTGGTTCTGCAAGTGAAAGCCGGCCAGGAGCGCTCCACGGCGTTCAAACAGCTGGTGCGCAGAACAGGAATTGAAGACGTGAAATCGCTCTCCGCGATGATTATTCAGAGCGAGCGGTTCGGCACCAGTCTATCGCAAGCGCTGAAGGTTTATGCCGATTCGCTCCGGCAGCGCCGCCGGCTGCGCTCGGAAGCGGCAGTCGCGAAAGCGGGAATCAAGATGCTGTTCCCGATCGTGTTGTTTATTCTGCCCGTCCTGTTCGTCATTACGCTGGTACCCGGAGTCCTGACTGTGCTGCACGATTTGAAGCAAGGCTTCGGCCCACCGCGCTAGTACGCTGTCCCAGCGATATCGTTAGCAAGAGTTTTCGCGTCTACCCGCATGCTCACGCATGGCGGCTCAGTATCGACGCGGAGCCGCGACCGTCAGGGAAACTTGCGAGTCCCCTGGCTGACGCCAGGGGTTATAACCCCGTCCCGTCAGGGCGGGGACTCTGGAGCGACCTATGGTCTTTCAAAATGCACCGGTCCATAACGACGTCGAGTCCCGCCGCGCGAGCGGTTGCGGCTGCCGCTTCATCGACTACGCCTTCCTGCATCCAGACAGCCTTCGCCCCGACGCGGATCGCCGACTCCACTACACCGGGCACGTATTGAGAGCGGCGGAATACGTCCACGATGTCGATTTTTTCGGGAACGTCTTCCAGGCGCGCGTAAGCTTTTTCTCCCAGCACATCGGTCTCGTTCGGATTCACCGGAATAATGCGATATCCGGCGCGCTGCATGTATTGGGCGACTCCGTGGCTGGGCCGCATTTCATCGCCCGATAATCCCACCACCGCGATGACGCGCGCTGCGCGCAGCAGCTCAGGAATGTTTGTCATTGTTGGTGCCGGTGCGCGTCTTCTTTGAAAAACGCGAAGAAGGAGCGGGATTGCGCTTCGGCGGGAATTTAGGTTTCGATTTCGGGGGGAATTTCGCCGGCGCGGGCTTCGCCGCTGGCTGAGGCTTCGAAGCCGCAATCGACCTCGGCACCGGCTTCGCGTTTAGGACTTTTTGAAAATGCTCCACTTCCTGGAGCGTCAACGCCCGATATTTTCCCGGCGGAATGTCCAGCTCCAGAAACGCGATCTTCACGCGGCGTAGTTTTTCCACCAGCTTCCCGAAATACGCGAACATCAGCCGGATCTGGTTCTGGCGTCCTTCGGTGATTTTTACTTCATACCAGGGATTGATGCCCGTCTTGATGCACTTGATCTCGGCCGGCGAAGTCCTCCGCCCATGGACTAAAACGCCTTCTCGAAACGAACGCTCCTGCTCGTCGGTCATCACGCCGTTGACCTTCACCACGTACGTTTTCGTGACGTGGCTCGCCGGAGCAGTCAGCTTATGCGCAAAATCGCCATCGTTGGTAAACAGCAGCAGGCCTTCGCTCTGATAATCGAGCCGGCCCACGGGGAACACGCGCTCCCGCACGCCTTTCAGCAGATGCATCACCGTTTCGCGGCCTTCGGGATCGGTCACGGTGGTTACGCAGCCCTTCGGCTTGTTCATCGCCAGATAGATATGACGCTTCGGCGCATGCAGCAGACGCCCGTCGACCTTAACGTGGTCGACCTCGAAATCCGCCTTCGAGCCCAATTCCGTCACCACCTCTCCGTTTACGGTGACGCGGCCCTCGGTAATCAGCTCCTCGGCTTTGCGACGGCTCGCGACACCCGCCTGCGAAAGGATTTTTTGCAGCCGTTGTTCAGCCATTTTCAGCCGGCTTTTCTGGCTCTTCCAAGCCGGGCGCGGCCGCCTCGGCCACCGGATCGACAACCGGCTCCAGAATCTCCTCGACGATTTCCAGCCGTCCCAGTTCCTCGAACTCTTTGAGCGTGGGCAACTCCGACACATCCTTCAATCCGAACTGCACCAGGAATTCTTTGGTGGTCTTGTAGAGAATCGGCTTGCCGACCACGTTTTTTCGTCCCGACTCCGCAATCAATTTGCGGTCCAGCAACGTTTTCAGCACGCCCACGCCCTGCACGCCGCGGATTTCCATGATCTCCGGCGCCGTCACCGGCTGCTTATAGGCGACCACGGCCAGCGTCTCGAGCGCCGCCAGCGACAATTTCAGGGGCGGCGTCAGCTTTTTCACGAACGCGCGCACCGCTTCGTGATGCTCCACCTTGGTGGCCATTTTGTAGCCGCCCGCGACTTCGCGGACGGCCAGGCCGTGTTCGGGCTTGGCGAACTCGACGACGATCTCGTCCAGCAGCCGCTTGATTTTGTCGATCGGCTGTTCGAGGGCCGCGGCCATCTGCTGGGCCGATAAAGGCTCGTCGGTGATATACACGACGGCCTCCAGAATCGCCTTCAACTGCGCATCTTCGCTGACGGTAGGACGATCCTCCGCCAGTTGTGTGACATCCATTTCTTCCACGTGTTTAGTTGTATCCTTCGTCAATCGCGGCCATCTCCTCGCCTGAGGCGAAGGCCGTTTCAAATCCCTTGAGCCGCTTCAGGCCGATCTCGCCGAAGCCTTCCTGCTGCACCAGTCCGAGGGCCTGCACTTTCACCAGTTCCAGCATTGCCAGGAATAGGCAGATCATCGCGCGGCGGCTGTGCTGGCGCTCGAACAGGTCGCGCGCGGAGACGCTCTCGCCACGCTCGTTTTCGAACACATGGTGCAGGTACCGGATCATATCGGGCACCGACAAGTCGTCCCTATCGACCTCGTAGGTGGGCCGGTTCTTGAGCCGCTCCAGCACGCCCTGAAAAGTTTTTACCAGGTCGAACAAAGTCACAGCGAGGCCCGGATCGCCTTCTTCCGACGATCGAAATTGCTCGATCTGCGGATTGGACCACACCGCTTCCTCCACCACTCGCTTCTGGTGAAGCATTTCCGCGGCGCTCTTGAACCGTTCGTGCTCCAGCAGCCGGTCGACCAGTTCCTTGCGCGGGTCTTCTTCCGGGATCAATTCCTGAAGGGTGGGATCGCGCGGCAGCAGCGTTCTCGATTTGATGTGGATCAAGGTCGCGGCCATGTAGATGAACTCCGCGCTCAGCTCGACGTCCATCTCGGCGGCGCGATTCATGTAATCGAGATATTGCGCCGTGATCTGTGCGATCGGGATGTTATAGATGTCGATCTCCTGCTTCCGGATCAGGTCCAGCAGCAGGTCGAGCGGCCCATCGTAGTGTTCCAGGTGAAAATTAAGCGGAGCAGACACTTTGTTTCAGGATAACACCCGGCCCGGAAAACCCTAGAACGCGGAGAAAACACATTTCACGCAAAGGCGCAAAGCTCGCCAAGAACACTCAAAAGAACTTTGCGCCTTTGTGTCTTTGCGTGCGAAAATGAGGCTTCTTCATGCCCGATACGCAACCGACCGCGCTGATTACGGGAATTACCGGCCAGGACGGGTCCTTCTTAGCCGAACTGCTTCTATCTAAAGGCTATATCGTCCACGGGGTGGTGCGGCGCGCTTCCACTTTTAACACGGAGAGGCTGGATGCGATCTACGCTGACCCGCATGTGCGCGGGACGCGACTCCATCTGCATTACGGCGATATGGCCGACGGCGCGTCGCTCAGGAAAATCGTCGACCACGCGCGGCCCTCGGAGATTTATAACCTTGCCGCGCAGTCTCATGTGCGGGTCAGCTTCGATCAGGCCGAATATACGGCGGACGTGGTCGCCACAGGCACCTTGCGGCTGCTCGAAACTGTACGCGAATACGCGGAATCCGGGAAGAAGGTGCGGTTTTATCAGGCCGGATCGTCGGAGATGTTCGGCTCGTCGCCGCCTCCGCAAAACGAGGACACGCCGTTTTATCCCCGCAGTCCGTATGCCGTCGGCAAGGTGGCGGCCCACTGGTTCGCGAAAAACTATCGCGAGGCGTACAAGCTTTTTATCGTCAACGGTATTCTGTTCAACCACGAATCGCAGCGGCGCGGAGAGACCTTCGTCACGCGAAAAATCACCCGCGCGCTGACCCGCATCAAGCTCGGGCTCCAGGAGAAGCTGTACCTCGGCAATCTCGATTCGTCGCGCGATTGGGGCTACGCCGGCGATTTCGTGGAGGCGATGTGGAGAATGCTGCAGCAGCCGGAGCCGGACGATTACGTGGTCGCCACCGGGGAATCGCATTCGGTGCGCGAATTCCTGAACGTCGCCGCGGCACGCTGCGGCCTGGACTGGAAAGAACACGTGGAGACCGATCCGCGCTACCTGCGTCCTACCGAAGTCGACGCGCTGTGCGGCGATGCGTCGAAGGCGCGCAAGAAGCTGGGGTGGACGCCTAAGGTGAGCTTCGAACAATTAGTTGCGATGATGGTGGATCACGACCTGGAGCTGGCCCGCCAGGAGCGCACGCTGGCCGAGGCTGGGCATAAGGTCGTCGCGCGCGGATTGTCGCATGGCTGAGCCGCGACCAGAGGGAGCGATCTCTTTGAATAAATCCTCAACCATCTTTGTCGCCGGACACCGCGGCATGGTCGGCTCAGCGATTGCTCGCCGCTTGACGGCCGAGGGGTATTCGCGGCTACTGCTGCGGACGCGCGCGGAGCTGGACCTCACGCGTCAATCCGCCGTCGAGGAATTTTTCGCGAAAGAACGACCGGAATATGTGCTCCTCGCTGCGGCCAAGGTGGGTGGGATTCTGGCCAATTCGACGCGGCCCGCCGAATTCATCGCCGAAAATCTGGCCATTCAATCGAACGTCATCGACGCCGCGTACCGCAACGGCGCGAAAAAACTGCTGTTCCTGGGCTCTTCCTGCATCTATCCGAAATTCGCGCCCCAGCCGATTCAGGAGGAGTCGCTGCTCGAAGGCGCGCTGGAGCCCACCAACCAATGGTATGCCATCGCCAAAATCGCCGGCATCAAAATGGCGCAGGCCTATAGAGCGGAATACGGATTCTCGACCATCGCACTGATGCCCACCAATCTTTACGGCCCCGGAGACAATTTCGATTTGCAGTCCTCGCACGTGGCGCCTGCCATGATCCGGAAATTTCACGAGGCGAAGTTGACCGGCGCGCGCGAGGTCACGCTATGGGGCAGCGGAACGCCTCGGCGCGAATTTCTGCACGTGGACGACCTGGCCGACGCCTCCCTGTTCGCCATGCTGCATCACGATTCGGCGCAAATTCTCAACGCCGGAACGGGCCAGGATCTGACCATCGCGGAGCTGGCCGAAATGATCAAGTCCATCACCGGGTTTGAGGGCGTCATCGTCTGGGACCGTTCGAAGCCGGACGGGACGCCGCGCAAATTGCTGGATGTCTCGCGCCTGGCGGCGCTGGGCTGGAAGGCGCGGACTCCGCTGCGCGAGGGCCTCAAAGCGGCTTACCACTGGTATTTGGACCAGAATTCCCCATGCTGATCGCTCCCCGTGGTCGCGGCTCGCAATCGGCGTTACGTGCAATCCAACGCCTGCCGAGCCGCGACCGCAGGGAGCGATCGTCTGAATATTAGCCGCATGGAAAATCTCTCCATCGTCATTCCCGCTTATAACGAAGAGAAGCGATTGCCGGCCACGCTCGACCGGATTCTCGCCTACGTGCAGCGCTCGCCTCTGCCGGTGGAGGAGATTCTGGTGGTCGACGACGGCTCCCACGATGCGACCGCGGCGCTGATCGAAAAGCGTGGTGGTTTGGTCCGGCTGGTCAGCAATCCGGGAAATCGCGGCAAGGGCTACGCGGTACGCAATGGAATGCTGGCCGCCTCAGGCGACTGGATCCTGTCCACGGACGCGGATCTTTCGGCGCCCATTGAGGAGTTGGAAAAGCTGATCGAGGCGGTGCGGCGTGAAAAAGCGGCGGTCGCGATCGGTTCCCGCGCGCTCGACCGGAAGCTGGTGAAGGTGCATCAGCCGATGATGCGGGAGTTTTCCGGCCGCGCCTTCAACGTGGTGATGCGGCTGGTCACCGGCCTGCCGTTTCGCGATACCCAGTGCGGCTTCAAGCTGTTCCACCAGGATGCGGCGCGCGAGATCTTTTCTCGCCAGATTGAAGAAGGATTCAGTTTCGACGTCGAGGATTTAGTAATCGCCCGGCTGCTCGGCTTCCGCTCGATCGAAGTGCCCGTCGAATGGAGCAACGTGGAAGGCACCAAGGTCAGTCTCGCGCAGGGCATGAAATCCTTCGCCGACCTGGTGCGGATTCGCGCGCGTGCGATGCGTGGGCGTTACAAATAAAAAAAGGGCCATCCCGGTTTATCCGGAATGGCCCGTGAGTTTAACTACTGCGCTGTCTAGTGTTGCAGCAGCGTCAGAATCTGCTGCGGAGCGGAGTTCGCCTGCGATAGCGCCGCGATGCCAGCCTGCAACTGGATCTGCGATTTGGTCAGGTTGGCCGATTCCGTGGCCATGTTGGCGTCCCGAATGCTGGATTCGGAGGCGGCCAGGTTGGTCAACTGCGAAGACGCCAGGTTGATGGCGTAGCTCAGAGCGTTCTCGCCGTTACCGACCGCGGCTTGCGCCGTGCCCAGTTTGCCGACCGAGATTGCCAGCGCGCTGACCGCCGCCGTTGCCGTGGCAATGTTGCTGATGTCCGCAGTGGCGCCGGCGCCGTTGGCGACGGAGGTAAAGACCGCGCCGCCGCTGAGACCCGTCTTCGCGTCGGCGATTCCGACGGATTGGGGGACCGAAGAAGTGCTGGCAGAGCTCAGGGGCGAGGCTCCCAAGCTGACTTTGAAGGTGCCGCCGGCG
>Ga0182024_10001554_pt1 | contig 58896 bp, 46 predicted proteins | sample P32metaG_FD_120480 | JGI IMG/M metagenome (GOLD analysis project Ga0182024, IMG submission 120480) | Permafrost microbial communities from Stordalen Mire, Sweden - P3-2 metaG (Illumina Assembly) | ecosystem: Environmental > Terrestrial > Soil > Wetlands > Permafrost | place: Sweden: Stordalen...
AAATCGCCCTTCCAATTCTAACAGTGTCCTCGGGTAATCCTCAGCCACGCCTTTCTACTACAGCTTGAGGTCGGTGGAGTCAATAGGATAGCCCTGCAAACCTAATCAAGTTAAAATCCGATTTCCCTGTCCTTCTGTGCGGGCTTGGCGGCCTCTAAGCGATCCCGTTCTTTTCACACAAAGGCCGCAGAGGGCGCAAAGGAAAGAACGCGGTTTCGCGGTCGGGAGAAATTCCACTTAAAAGCGCGCATCGGGGCTACGAATCTTTCCGAGGTAAACTTGCGCTAAATTGCGCTAAATTGCGCATGCGGAATTTTTGCATTCTTTGCCCTCCGCGCACCCCGGTTCCCCCCTTTGGCCTTTCCTTCCTCCCAACTGAAGGCCAAGGGGCGGTACCCAACGACAACCCATTTATAAGAAGCGAAACTTTGCCCGCACCTATTGTCTGATTTTTGCGCCTTGAACTTCGGCAGCGCCGCTGGCACGTATCGCGTATTCAATGCCCGTGCGTGAACAAGTCTATCTCGGCATCGACCTCGGCGCGGAAAGCGGCCGGGTCATGGCTGGGGCGTGGAATGGACGCACGATGCGCGTCGAGGAACTGCACCGATTTCCCAACGGGCCGGTCAACCTGGCCGGGACGCTCCGATGGGACGTCCTCCGGCTTTGGACGGAAATTCAAAACGGCCTCGCTACCGCCGCCAAGCGTTTCGGCAATGCCATTGTCTCTGTCGGCGTGGATACCTGGGGCGTCGATTTTGTCTTATTGACAAAGAATGGCGAAATTCTGGGGCAGCCGTACCACTATCGTGACTCGCGCGTAGCAGGCATGTTCAAACACGCTTTCGGCATCGTGCCGCGGGCGGAGATTTTTGCGCAGACCGGATTGCAATTCATGGAGCTCAACACTCTCTACCAGTTGCTGGCCTTGCGGCGATCCCACCCTGAATTGCTGGCTGCGGCAGATTGCCTGCTGATGATGCCCGATTTTTTCCATTGGTGCCTGTGCGGCTCGCGCGTGGCCGAATTCACCAACGCCACGACAAGCCAGTGCGTCAATCCTATCAAGCGCGATTGGGCCTTCGACATGCTAAAGAAATTCGGTTTGCCCGCCCGCATCTTTCCAAAAATTGTTCCTCCTGGGACGGAATTAGGACTGTTGCGGGAATCGGTTGCGCAACGCACCGGCCTCGCCCGCATCAAGGTCGTCGCGCCGCCGACACACGACACAGCGTCGGCTGTGGCGGCCATTCCAACTGACAATACCGGCCGAAGCGATTGGGCTTACATTAGTTCCGGGACGTGGTCGCTGATGGGCATCGAAACGCCCAACGCCGTTTTATCGGATCGCGTGCTGCAACTGAATTTCACCAATGAGGGAGGCGTTGACGGCACATTCAGGCTGCTAAAGAACATCACCGGACTCTGGTTGGTGCAACAATGCAAAAAAGTTTTTGAGAATCGCGGACGCAATTTGGATTACGCCGAGCTGGCGCGACTGGCGGAATCGGCCGCCGGACCGCACGCGATCATTGATCCCGACGACGCACGATTTGCCAACCCGTCAGACATGCCAGCCGTAATACAGGCATATTGTAGAGAATCGAATCAGCCGATGCCTGAAAGCGAAGGGGCGTTGGTGCGTTGCGCTTTGGAAAGTATCGCGGCCAAATATGGCGTGGTGTTGGCGGGCCTGGAGGAATTGGCCGGGCATCGAATCGACGTCATCCATGTAGTGGGAGGCGGCTCTCGCAACCCATTGCTAAACCAACTGGCAGCGAACCGTTGCGGACGCCGGGTTGTGGCCGGACCGGTCGAAACAACCGTCTTGGGAAATCTGCTTTCTCAGGCGCGGGCGGCGGGAGAATTGAAATCACTTGCGGAAATGCGACAAATAGTGCGATCTTCGAGTGAATTGCAGGTGTTTGAACCACGGGGTGAACGATGATACGGAAACAAAAATTCAGTTGGGCTATTCGACCAAAGCCGGCTAAACGACGTCAACCCCTGCCACGGTCCTTCAAGGACCTGACGCCAAGCAAACATTTTAATCCCCGCACTTTTTTCTATGAACTGGTGTGGAAGGCGCTGCTGACGCGGCGGATTGGCGAACATGTCCGGCCCAAATTCCCCAAGCTCACTCAAGGACAAGTGGCGCTGACATGGATCGGCCACGCTTCGTTCCTGGCGCAATTTACGGACTTGAATGTCCTGATTGATCCCAATTTTGCCAATTGGTTGCTCGTCATCAAACGCCTTCGACGATCGGGCCTGAAGATTCAGGATTTGCCGCCGATAGATTTGGTTCTCTTGACCCATGCGCACTTTGATCATTTTCACCGCCCTACACTGCGCCGCCTGCCTTCTCCCAAAATTGCCGTCATGCCTTGGGGTATGGGTGATCTCGCCAGCAACATCGGTTTCGGCCGGGTGATTGAACTCCACTGGTGGGAGAGTTTTTCGCACGGGGACTGGCGCGTGACTTTGACGCCATCTAAACATTGGGGCGCCCGGACATTGCGGGACCATCACCGCGGCTATGGAGGTTTCCTACTAGAACATCAAGGCCGCCGGTTGTATCACGCGGGCGACAGCGCCTATTTTCCCGGATTCAAAGAAATCGGCAAAGTCTGTCCGCCGGAAATCGCCATGCTTCCGATTGGGGCGTACTATCCGGATTCATTTCGAAGTGTCCACATGGGCCCGGACGAAGCCATCCAGGCTTTCGCGGACATCAGGGCAAAATGGCTGGTGCCGATGCATTACGGAACTTTCAAATTGGCCTTTGAAGCATTGGACGAACCTCCGCGCTGGCTAAAGGAACTGGCTCACAACAATGGAGTAAGTCATCACTTGCGAATCCTGCAAGAAGGCGTTCCTGCGGTGTTTTAGGCCACAATAGGATGGGGTTACAATCAGCTCTTACCCCCCTTATTGTGTTCTTGGGCAGTCAACGCAACAAATGATGATTTTTTTGCGTCTTTTGCCTTAAACGCAACATGCTGATTGTGAGTCACTTGCGTGTTTAAACTCCCGGAATGTGCCAAATATGACAAAAAACTAGTTGTCAAACCGGGATGGATTTCCTATTGTGCGCCTCAATGCACCGTTTGGTGTCCTGGGGGGTGGGATGGTTATCCGCCCCCAGGGCATGGAAAACGTATTAACGAAATACACAACACAACCTACATCTCAGGAGGAACATGAAAGTTGAAAAATGGACATTAGGGTTGGCCGCTTTAGGGCTGGTCACCCTGTCACCTGCGCTGCTCGCGCAGTCACCACCACCGCAGTTGGTTCCTATTCAGACAGCGCTAAGCGCGACCACTATTAGTGGTTACGTGGACACGTCGGCTGTATGGAACCCAGGCACAGGCAACGCCAATCCGGCTCCCTATGCCTTTAACGCAGGAAAACAAGACGGCTTCAACGTGAATGCCGTTGATCTCAAGATCGCCAAGGCAGAAGATGAAAGCCAATGGGCCGCTGGTTATGTTCTCGAACTAAGTTTCGGCCCGGACGCTACTGCTATTGATGGAGGCGCGGCCCCGATTCGCCAGGCATATGTTTCATTGCGGACCCCAATCGGCAATGGCATTGACTGGCAGTTAGGGCGCTGGGACAATCTTCTTGGGTATGAAGGCAGCGATTCATACAAGAACCCGAACTATACCCGGTCCTACGGCTACTCATTCGAGCCGACCGAACACACTGGTTTGCTTGGCACCTACAAAGCCTGTGACGCACTCACCATTCAATTGGGAGTGGCGGATACTGTGAACACCCTGGGGCTGAATACTCGTACCGATCCTGGCAGCGGTGTCATTGAGAGCAAAAAGTCTCTGATAAGTTTGGTGACCTTGACCGCTCCAGATAGTTGGGGCGCCTGGAAAGGCTCCGCCTTTTATGCCGGACTAGACTACGGCGAAGGCAACAGTGGCGGCGCTAACGGCATAGACGCGAGCTCAGGCCATGATCGCCAGGAAGTATATCTTGGCACGACCATCAATACGCCAGTCAAAGACTTGACCTTAGGCGCGTCTTGGGACTGGATCCATCATGTCGATGTGGTGATCCCCTTCGGTGGCACATATAGCTTCAGGTACGTGGATGCAGTCGCAGGCTATGCGTCCTACAAGGCGACCGATAAGCTGACCCTTAACGGCCGCGCCGAGTACGCCAACGGTCCTGGATTGACCGGCTTGCTCCTCGCTAACGACGGAGAAGCACCTGGACCGGGCGGCTCCGGGGGTGCCTTCAACAAAGTCGTGGCACTGACTGGAACCCTTCAGTATGACCTATGGGCCAACGTCATCAGCCGCCTGGAGATCCGTTGGGACCACGCCGCCGATGCGTCAACTCCATTCGGAGGCACCGTCGCCGGAACCGGCACCAAGAAGAACGAAGTCATGATCGCGGCCAACGTGATCTACAAGTTCTAACTGACAGAGCTTAATTCCAAACCCCTTCTGGAGAGCCGGAAGGGGTTTTTTGTTGGCTTTATTGGGGCCGTCTCCTGCTGCTAATGGTAATCTTGATCAATTCTGTTTTGGCACGACCGACGGGATCGCGGTTCATACCCACAATTTTTGGCTTTCCTTTTGGTTTCAATTCGTTATACCTGCCCTTGTGACCGCTGAAATAAGCCAAAGCGTCGCGTATAGCATCTGGGCTGCCGATAACATCGTCTATGGCCCAGTGGAATTGCCCACTTTAATCGCCTGGGTCAGGGACGAACGGGTGTTGCCGGAGACTTGGGTCTTTGACAGCCAGAACGATCGGTGGCGTAAAGCCGCGAGCCTTCCGGAATTGCAACTCTTCTTCCGTAAGAAGAACAATTCCACCGCTGACGGCGCCACCTTGGGATTATCCATCGCCGAATCCGGCATCACGACCGGCATGTTGCGTCGGGTCAAAGCTTTGGCCGAACTCAATGATGAGCAACTGGGACGATTTGCTGGTTTCATGGAAACGCATACCATACGCCAATGGACGCAGATCGTGAAACAAGGCGATCCTGATGACGGGATGTACCTGGTTCTCGATGGCGAACTGCGGGTGCGACTGATGATTGGCGGAAAAGAAACCATCCTGGCTAATTTGGGTCCAGGCGAGTGCTTTGGGGAAATTGCTTTGTTTGACCAAGGGCCAAGGTCGGCTGATGTCGTGGCCAACAAAGACAGCACTCTTTTGAAAATTTCCTCCGATGCTTTTGAAAAGCTTCGCTGCGAAGCACCCGAATTGTCCGCTCCCATTCTTTTTGCCATCAGCAAAACGCTGGCCGCGCGCATTCGCGCGGACAATAAACGCATCAAGGATTCTGTCAACTTCGCGCGCGCAGCCAGCCATTGACAAGTAAAAGGTGGCGTTTTAACCAAGCTGGACAGAAAGTGACAATCAGCCACAGTTTTGGCCATTACCCCCGTTGTTACAAGAGGCTTATCCATAGTTACTTAGAAATTAAGCCTTGCGTTTTCTCGCAGCTATGGCATCGCCTTTGCTTTGCAGGGTTTGTCCAATCCCGGGCACGCCCGGCTTGTCATCCAAATGAAAAAAATTGAAGCGATCATTAAACCATTTAAACTCGAAGAAGTAAAAGATGCATTAAGTCAAATAGGAATTGAAGGTATGACGGTAAGCGAAGTTAAGGGCTTCGGCCGCCAAAAAGGTCATACTGAAATCTATCGTGGCAGCGAATACAAAGTCGATTTTCTCCCGAAAATTAAAATTGAAATCGTTCTGCCGGACGCCCGCGTAGAAGGTGCGGTCGGGGCCATTGTCGCGTCGGCCAAGACCGGCAAAATTGGGGACGGAAAAGTCTTCGTCTCCGACGTCGAGGAAATCATCCGTATTCGCACCGAGGAAAAAGGCGAGTCCGCCATTTAACCCAAACCTAAAAGCCGAACTCGTACTGATTTCTTTATGAAACGACTTTTTCTTTTGACTCTTCTTACTGGCTGCCTGGCTGTCGGAATATCTTCCGCCAAAGCCATCGTCCCACCGGTCGTCAAGCGCGCCGAACCAACTTTGGAACAACGCGTGGCGGACTTGGAAGCTTATGTCAATAACGGGGCGCGAGGAGCGGACAATACCAATAACGTCAGTTCCAAACTGGGCTCCTACGATGACAAGTCAAACACCTTCACGCCCAATCCCGGCCCCGGTCCCAACGCCTGGCAAATGACCTCCGCCGCTTTGGTTCTCTTCATGACCTTGCCCGGCTTGGCTTTGTTTTACGGCGGCCTGGTCCGGCGCAAAAATGTCCTTTCCGTCATGGCCCAATGCTTGTTGATCACAGGTTTGGTCACAATTCTCTGGTACATCTGCGGGTACAGCCTGGTGTTCCATCGAGGCAGCCCTTTCCTGGGGAACTTCGACTTCGCTTTTCTTAACAACGTCGATTCCAGTCCGAATGGTGATTATTCTTTCTGGGTCTCGCAGAACGTATTTGCGATGTACCAATTGATGTTTGCCATCATCACGCCCGCTTTGATCATTGGCTCCATTGCCGAACGCATGAAGTTCTCCGCCATCTTCCTGTTTATGACGCTGTGGATGTTCGTCGTTTATTTTCCGCAGGCCCACATGATTTGGGGCATTGATGGCTTGATGAACGGCGTCTTCAATGCCGACGCCAAAATTCACGCCATAGATTTTGCCGGCGGAACGGTGGTCCACATGACTTCGGGATGGTCGGCGCTGGTTTTGTGTCTGATCCTCGGCAAGCGGACGGGTTTCGGTAAGCAGAACTTCCTTCCGCATAGCATGGTACTTTGCATGGTCGGCACAGGCATGCTCTGGGTCGGCTGGTACGGATTTAACGCCGGTAGCGCCGTCGCCTCGGACGTCATCGCCGCCAATGCGTTTACCACCACCACTTTGGCAACCGCCGTGGCTTCCTTTGTTTGGCCGATGGCCGAATGGATATTCCGCGGCAAACCAAGTGTCCTTGGCTTCTGTTCCGGCGCCGTGGCCGGCTTGGTTGTCATTACGCCTGCTTGTGGTTTTGTCACGCCCGGCGGCTCCGTTATTATCGGAATTTGCGCAGGGTTGATCCCCTGGTTCTTCTGCTACAAGGTCAAAGGCTGGTTCGGCTACGACGATGCATTGGATACTTTCGGGGTCCATGCCATCGGCGGGACCCTTGGCGCTCTCCTGACCGGCATCCTGGCCCGCAATTCGGCCAATGGCAATTTGGCCGCAAATCTTAAATCGTATGTCACAGACAAACCGCTGCAACCGCTCGTCTTCGAGCAATTTAAGGCCATCGGGCTTACGCTCGTGCTGGCTATTTCCGGTACTGTCGTGATCGCGTACCTCGTCAAAGCCCTCATCGGGCTGCGTCCAAGTGAGGAAGTGGAAACCGCCGGCCTGGATCTGGCTGAACATGAGGAGGAGGGTTACCACGGATAATTGAACGTGCCGTTGGGTCAATAATTGTGGACGAGAGACGCAGTTGGCCCAATAGCGCGACCACACCACCAAAAAGAAAAATGCACCAACAAAAATAGTATGAGCAATCCAAAAAGCGTGATAGAAATGGCCCGCAAACAAGGGGCCAAAATGGTCGATGTGAAATTCGTCGATACCTTCGGCACCTGGCAACATTTCAGTTGTCCGATTTCCGAATTGACCGAGGACGTTTTCACCGACGGGTTCGGTTTCGACGGCTCCTCCATTCGCGGCTGGAAATCGATCGAGGCCTCCGACATGCTGGCCATGCCCGATCCGGCCACGGCCTTCATCGACCCCTTCTGTGCCGTGCCGACTTTGTCGTTGACAACGACTATCGCCGAAACCGGCACCAAGGAGGCCTACAATCGCGATCCGCGCGGCATCGCTCAGCGGGGAGAGAAATATCTGGGATCCACCGGCCTCGCCGATGCGGCCGTCTTTGGTCCGGAAGCGGAGTTCTTCATCTTCGACAATGTGCAATTTGACGCCAAGTCCAACGGCACTTTTTATTTGGTCGATTCGGAGGAGGCCATCTGGAACACCGGGCGCGAGGAACAGCCCAACCTGGGTTACAAAATCCGGCACAAGGAAGGCTATTTTCCGGTGGCGCCCAACGACACCCAGCAGGACATCCGCACCGAGATGTGCCTGGTGATGGAGCAATTGGGCATCAAGATCGAACGGCAGCATCACGAAGTGGCCACCGGCGGCCAGGCGGAAATCGATTTTCGATTTGACACGCTGGTCAAGACGGCCGACAACATGATGCTCTACAAGTACGTCATCAAAAACATCGCCAAGAAGCACGGCAAAACGGCCACCTTCATGCCCAAGCCGCTCTTTGGCGACAACGGTTCGGGCATGCACACCCATCAAAGTTTGTGGAAGAAGGGCAAGCCCTTGTTTGCCGGCAAGGAATACGCCGGGTTGAGCCAGATGGCCCTTTATTACATCGGCGGCATTCTCAAACACGCCAAAGCGCTGTGCGGCTTGTGCAGTCCGACGACCAACTCCTATAAACGGCTGGTGCCGGGATTTGAGGCGCCAGTCAATCTGGCTTACAGCGCGCGCAACCGCAGCGCGGCCATTCGCATTCCAACCTTCAGCGAGAGCCCCAAGGCCAAGCGCATCGAGTATCGGCCGCCCGACCCCTCGGCCAATCCGTACCTGTGTTACACGGCCCTGTTGATGGCCGGCCTGGACGGCGTGCTCAACAAGATCGACCCGGGCGAACCGATGGACAAGAACATGTACGAGTTGCCGCCAAAGGAATTGGCCAAAGTGCCGCAAGTGCCGGCCAGTTTGGGCGAAGCGCTGGACTGCCTGGAGAAAGACCACGCGTTTCTGTTGAAAGGCGACGTGTTCACGTCGGACTTCCTGGAAATGTGGGTCAGCCACAAGCGCAAAGAAGCGGATGCGTTGCGCCTGCGCCCCCATCCTTACGAATTCTACTTGTATTATGATGTCTAAAATCTCAGGATGACAAGCAGTGCAAGCGGCGTGGATAAGTGTCCAGTGTCCACGCCGCTTTTTTTTATTCCAAGCCACGACTTCAAAATGAGTAGATGCGCCGCGACAAGCTGTGCCGCAGCATAAAGCAGGTCAGCGCCGCGAAGGCTCCGTAGCTGAGGAGAACAAGCATGGGGGGCGGGTCGCCACTGCCGGTTAAAAAAAAGCCGGTCTCTGCAGCCAGCATCGCTGGCGCCCCAAGAGCCACCCACGTCAGAACGGCGCCAACGACCAGGTTTTTCACTCGCAAGGCAAAATAGGTGGCAAACACAGGCAGGGTGAAAAATGCGCAGGCCATTACGAATAATTGCCGGAACACTTCATAAGGATTGAAGTTATAGGACGCGGCCGACCGCCCCCAGAGATCGCACACCGCGAACCCTGCCCAAATAACAGTGGCCGGCGCGAACTGTTTCCAGAGCCCCCACACGCGGCCAAAGATCAATTTGTTGACAGAAACCGGCGTTACCAAAAGCAGCTCCAGCGCGCCGCTGCGCTTTTCCTCGAGAAAGCCGCTCACCCCGACAAAGGTGCAAACTCCCGCGAGCATCAATAATAAGGCCGTCTGAACGATCTCGGAATTATCAGGGCCACTCAAGGTCAGACCTTCCACTGTCAAAAACACAGCGCACAGGCCCCATTTGGCCACGCGCGCCTTCAAGGAGTATTGTTGCAGCCAGGCGATGGGATTCCGGTCCATGGTCCGTTGCATTCGGCGGGCCCACCAACCGCGAAAGACGGGCGTGCAGTACCGCCGCGCCAAACCTTCACGCCGGCGCGAAGGGATTTTGTCCTGCCACGAACGCTCAATCCGCCACGCGGCGTATTTGGCGACGAAACAGAAAATCAACAACGCAAGCGGCGGTCCGAGAATGCAAAGCCATTTTATCAGTTCGGCCAGCCCTGGAATCATTCTTACCACACCCCACATATTGCCGTTCATACCAATTATCGCGGACAGGATAAACATGAGCTCAAGGCTCCCGTGCCACACCGACGCCGGTTTAGCGCCGGGAGGACCGAGCCACGCCACGGAGAACACGATGAAGAAAAGCTGCGCAAATGTGATCAAGAAAATGCCCGCGAGCGTAAAGCCGAGAAAAAATGCGGCGTTGCGTTGTTTCACCAACGAGGAGGAAAGCAGGCCAGCCGCCAGGCATAATACCATCGCGCAAAACTCCAGGCTCAGCTCCCTCAGCGCGTTGGTCATGGTCACGCCGCCCGTAAGAAATGGAATCGTGAGGATGGGCGCCACTGCCAGCCACAACGTAAAGGCGCGCAAGCCTTGGGCCAGCGCTTTTCCCGCCACAATTCCACCCGCGCTCAACGGTGTCATAAACAGCAATCCCAATGTTCCTTCGCGCTTTTCCCGCGCAATGCAATCGGCAGTCAACGAGGGCACGACCAAGAAGATCAACCACAACAGTAACGTGTGGAGCGCCCCTGACAGGTAAACTCCCAGCTGCGCCGTCGGCATCGGGACACGTGTGATGACCCAAAGCAAGAACGTGCCTACCCCCGCGCTCAGCAAGCGCAGGCGGCGATTCGCCGGGCGCCTCGATCCTTCCCGCAACTCTCGCTGCAGGACGGGCCATACGTCCGAAAATCGACCGAGTAGGTTGATTCCCGCTTTCATGGTTTGACTGGGTTTGACTGAGCCGTACTCAAATTGACCAATTTGACGACCGCACTTGCCTTAAACAATGTTGAACTATCCCGAATTATCATGGAAATCAACGAGTTAGACAAATTCGCCAGCTGGTCGTCACGCAACACTTTGCAGAAGATGGACAGGGAAACTGAGGGGAATGTTGGACAAGGGAATGAACCTTGAAATGCTTTTTCCCATTCCTCTGTCAAATATTCCTCTGCCCAAAATCTTCTGCTCACAACTTTTTTAAGTGCAAAAGGGTGCAATAGCCTGCAATAGGGTGAAATTTGCCGCTCCGGCCACGGCGCTTTGGGTAGCTCAGCCGCTTGCCGCTTTCCCCTGGCTTTTTCGTGGCCCATTCCATTGCAAAATTTCAAAGATCAAAGCGCCTGAGCGCCATGTGAGGTTATATTACCATGGTTCAATGGGGATGCAGCTACAAAATGAATCCCTCATACAGGCAGGGCTTTATGGAATTGACAAACTCCGCGCAGAAATGCCTTGAAGTCCTAAAGGCCCAGCCCCAACTGCGCCCCCTCAGGCCGCCGAAAGGCGGCCGTGGAAACTTCGGTGCGATCATCAGAGAAGCCGGCTTTCCGGCGCGCCACGTCAAATATTTGATAAATCTGTTCGGCGAAAATCCCCTCCCCTCGCATCCGCGAGCCAAATCGCGCATCGTTGAGCTTGCCGCTGCGAATGGCGCGGATCCGGTTCAACACCTTGTCTTTTTTCTCGGGAAAATTCTTTTCCAGCCACCGTAGAAAAATCGGCGCGACCGTCAGAGGCAAACGGACGATCTCCATTCCAGCCCATCTGCCACCGGCAGCTTTGACCGCAGCCAGGACTGACGGAATTTCGTGGTCATTCAAGGCCGGGATGATCGGGGCGACGAGCACTCCGACGGGCACGTCCGCCTTGGCCAAGGCTTCGACGGCTGCCATCCGCATCTTGGGGCAGGCCGCCCGCGGCTCAAGCTTCCGAGCCAGCTCGCTATCGAGCGAATTAATCGAAAGATTGACCACGACCGCATTGTGTGCCGCCAGCTCGCGCAGCAAATCAATATCGCGTGTGACCAGATGATTCTTGGTAATGATGCAGACCGGATTTCTAAATTCAGCCAGCACCGCCAGACAGCGGCGGGTCAATTGCAGGCGGCGTTCAACGGGTTGGTAGCAATCGGTCACGCCACTCATGGCCAGCATTTGCGGCTTCCATTTCGGCGAGGAAAGCTCGCGCCGAAGCAGCTCGGGCGCATTCTCCTTCACCATGATCTTACTTTCGAAATCCAGACCGGCGGAAAAACCCAAATATTCGTGGGTGTTGCGGGCGTAGCAATACGAACAGCCGTGCTCGCAGCCCCTGTAAACGTTGATGCCCGCGTTGAACGGAATATCGGGACTGTCGTTGTAAGTGATGATGGTCTGGGAGAGATCGCGCAAAAACTGTGTGCGCAGCGCGGGATCATCTTCCGGGTCCCAATCCGCATCCCGTTCCATCGAAATTTCCTCGAACCGATTCGGTGGATTGAACGTTGCGCCGCGCCCGTGCGGTGAAGGGCGGCTGGCCGCCTGCGACTGGATTGGCACTGACATGGCGCTATTTTCCCGCAACGGACAGCTTGTGTCCAGCCTCGTGCTTCGATAACACCGTCCAAAATTAAAAATCAAAGCCTCGGCAGTTCCATCCATATCCCCCACAAAAGACAGAGGAGAACACCGAAGACAGCGTGCCCTTTCTTCTGTCTCCAACACAACGCGCTACAAATCAATAACAGGATGATCGGAAACCACGTTGCGTCGAACTCCGTATGAACCCAACCGCGGACAATCCACGCCCATTCGAAATCGAAAACGAGCGAAAGCCAAAGAACCAAAACAACGAAGGACACATACAATTCAAGTGTCCAAATCCAAATTGTAAAGAACCTGATTTTCTTTTCGTTCTGCATTCAACGCCAACTCAATAGAGATATTTCCATATTACTGCCTCATCCGGTCAATTGCCGCAAGTAATCGAAAGAAAAAAGGCCGGAGCTGTGTCCGTCGGCCCAATACGGTTGGACGGCGTATCCGCCGACGAGTTCAATGCGGGCCAGTTGGAAAGAGCGCGGCGAGAGCGGCTTGTCCGGGCCTTTGTGCAATTGGCCCATGACATCTCGCTCGCCAATGCAACCCGCGCAAGGGCAGGCCCGGCGCAATTTTTCCAGCCCTATAAAGCTCTCCCCGCCGTCCTCCCATTTCATGGCCAATTCCACGCCGATTTGTTGAAGGTCCAATAGCAGCATATGCTTTTGTCCTAATCCTGCTCCTAATCTTAATCTTAATCTTAATCTTAATCTTCGGAGCGCGCTTAAACACAAAATTCGCGCCAGTCTTCCATGACCTGATCGCGCATCAGGCTGGCCGCTTTCAAGAGCCACTTGGCGGGTTTGCGCCGCAAGTCTCGCGCAATCGCCGCGCCCTGCCCGCTGCCAAGATGAACGTTGGCGGCTTCCCAGCCCACGCAATACAGCAAATACAACTCGTCGCGAATACGCGGCAGATGGGATAATTCGAGGCGAAAACAGTCCGGCGACAATCGCCGCGCGATCCAGACGCCGCGAATTTTCCAGAACGGGTCATCCACCCGGACAGCTTTTTTAACAATTTCTTCGATATGATTTGCGGCCCCTGCTTTTCCCTCGGCGAAGGCGCAAGCAGATGGCGCGGTTGCCTTGGCTTCGCGCGCAATCAATCCGGCCCGCCAAATGCCGGTGCCCGTGAACCGCTCCCGTCCGAGGCTGCCCAAGCCGGCAATGCGATGAGAGAAGCGAAGCGCAATGGGTTCCGCCGGCAGGATGGATTGAATAGCTTTGATGACCTCCGGCCGGGGACGTTTTTTGAGTGGCACGAAGCTCTGGATCTTTTTCCAGAATCTCTCAGGCTCCTCCAGCCTGTGCCGGGCCATGACCCGCAACGGCGTGCTGCGATCCACCAGAACGAACGGTTGACCCCCGGCTTTGAGAGCATCGCTGTAACCGCGCAAAATTTCGGCCGCCGCCTCCTTCGGCTTGACATCGAGTTCTTTCACCGCCAGAAACGCGCTGGTCGCCAGGCGAACCAGGTCGTTGGTGTAGGGAAGCGGATAAGCTTCGTCGAAATCGTTGACGCCCCAGATGAGACGGCCCTCGCAATCGCGCCAGGTGCCGAAATTCTCCACGTGCAAATCGCCGACGGAAAGGACCCGCGGGCCAAGGCCGAACTTCGCGCACGCTTCCGGCCAAACCTGCGCCCAGCGATAAAAAGTGGCGCGCAAAAATTGGAACGGGTCCTGGCGCATTCTTTGGTGTTTGAGATGCAGATCGGCGGGAAGAATGCGAAGGTGCGACGAAATCCACTCCTCGTATTGACAGGTGGCCTGGTGGATGTTCATCAGTGGAGTTCTTCCAGCGCCGCCGCCAACTGGTCCCGTTTGCCCTGCCAATCCGCCAGTCGCTGCCGATGTTCCTGCAACACTTCGGGCGGCGCTTTGCCAGAAAAATTAGGATTGGCCAATTTGGCTTCCACTTTCTGAATTTCCGATTCCACCTTTTGCAGTTCCTTGACCAGCCGGGCCTTTTCCGCCTGCGCATCAACCAGGCCGGCCAACGGAATGTAAATCTTTCCACCAAAGTCAGGATGCACCACCGGCTCGCCCTTGGCCGGCTCGTATTGAGACTGATGCACTATCGATTCTGCGCTGGCCAGCAATTCGATGACCCGCTTTTCTTCGCCATCCATGTCGCCCGGCGCATGATAGACAAGGTGAAGTTTTTTGTTGGCGGGAATTTTGTATTGCGCGCGGATATTCCTGATCTCAATCACCAACTTTTGCCGGGCGGCAATGGTTTGCAACGTTGGCTCTGACAATCCGTAATGCGCCTTGAAATCGTCATCGAGCGCCTTGGGCCAGGGCGCGAACATGATCGTTTTGCCGCCTTGATCTTCCGGCATGTCCGCGGCATAGCCCATGCCGTTCCACAATTCCTCCGTGATGAACGGCAGAAATGGATGCAACAACCGCAACGCGTGCGACAACACGAAATCAATGACCGCCAGGGTATTGCCTCGCCGCGCGGCATCGTTGCCTTGCAAGACTGCCTTAGCCGCCTCCACGTACCAGTCGCAGTATTCGCTCCAGAAAAAACGGTAAAGCGTCGCGGTGGCGTCGCTGAACTTGTATTCGGCAAAGGCGGCATCCATTTCGCGTATGGCAGCATCGAGATTGAGCAGAATCCAGCGTTCATCCACATTGAGCAGGCGCGGATCGATTTCGCCCTGCACCTCGCCGTTATGAAGCTGGCGAAAGCGGCAGGCGTTCCAAAGTTTGTTGCAGAAATTGCGACCCAGCTCCACTTGCAGTTCGTCGTAAAGAATATCCTGCCCGAGCGGCGCTGAGCGCATCACGCCAAAGCGCAACGCGTCAGCCCCGTATTTGGCGATGAGGTCCAGCGGATCGGGAGAATTGCCGAGGCTCTTGGACATTTTGCGCCCCTGCTTGTCGCGGATGATTCCAGTGAAATAGACGTTGCGAAACGGCTCCGCGCCCATGAACTCGAACCCCGCCATAATCATGCGCGCGACCCAAAAGAAAATAATGTCCGGGCCTGTGACCAGGTCGGTCGTTGGATAAAATTTTTGCAACGTATCCGTTTTTTCGGGCCAGCCCATCGTGGCGAACGGCCAAAGCCACGAGCTGAACCAAGTATCGAGAACGTCGGGGTCCTGCTGCCAGCCGTCTCCAGGAGATTCGATTTGACAACGCGTTTCGCCGCTTTTGTACCAGACAGGCACGCGATGCCCCCACCACAACTGCCGCGAGATGCACCAATCCCTGATGTTGGCCATCCAATGCAAGTAGGTCTTGCTCCAGCGTTCGGGATAAAACTTGATTAGTTCGGTTTCGACGGCTGACTTCGCCTTATCCACCGAGGGATAGCGCAAGAACCACTGCTCGCTCAGATAAGGCTCGATGGGAACCTGGCTGCGTTGCCCGTAGCCGACGCGATGAACATATTTCTCCACTTCGAGCACAAGGCCAAGAGCTTCGAGTTTCTCGACAACCGCTTTGCGCGCCTCCATGCGATCCATTCCGGCAAACGATCCAGTGCCATTGCTCATCGTGCCGTCGGGATTAATCACGACATTCAGCGGCAGATGATGGCGCTGGGCCATTTCGTAATCAGCCGGATCGTGTGCGGGCGTCACCTTGACGCAACCGGTGCCGAATTTGGGATCGACCAATTCATCGACAATGACGGGAATTTCTTTATTGACCAGCGGCAGCATGACTTTTTTCCCATGCAAACTTTCGTAGCGAGTATCGCTGGGATTGACCGCCACCGCCTCATCGCCGAGCATGGTTTCCGGGCGGGTCGTGGCCACAACAACAAATCCGCCGCCGCCGACCAGCGGGTATTTGAGATGCCACAGGTTCCCCTGCTCTTCGATCATCTCGACTTCTTCATCAGACAAGGCCGTCTGCGCAACGGGGTCCCAGTTCACCATGCGCTTGCCGCGATAGATCATCCCCTTCTTGAAAAGCTCGACAAAAACGCGCTGCACGCAACGGCTGTAGTCCGGGTCCATCGTGAATCGTTCGCGAGCCCAATCGCAGGAGGCCCCAAGTTTTTTAAGTTGCTGAATGATGATGCCGCCGTGTTTTTCCTTCCACGCCCAAACTTTCTCCACAAATTTCTCCCGGCCGAGGTCTTCGCGGTGCTTCATCAGGCCCTCCTTGCGCAAAGCCCGCTCGACCACCGCCTGCGTGGCGATGCCGGCGTGATCAGTGCCCGGCAGCCAAAGGACTTCGTGTCCCTTCATGCGAGCGCGCCGGGCCAGAATATCCTGAATGGTGTTGTTGAGAACGTGCCCGAGCGTCAGCGTGCCCGTGACGTTGGGCGGCGGAATGACCATGGAATAAGCCGGCTTGGGCGAATGCGGATCGGCGACAAAACATTTTTGCTCCAGCCAATACCGGTACCATTTTTCCTCGACCGATTGCGGTTCGTACGCTTTTGGGATTTCAGGCATAAAATTCGCGCTCGGCCCAAATGCTTACCGGTTCCACTTCATCAATCGGTAATCCATGGAATCCACCAGCGCCTGAAGGCTGGCTTCGATGATATTGTCGCTTACGCCGACGGTCCCCCATTCTTCCTGGCCGTCGCTGGATTGGATGAGGACGCGAGTCTTGGCCGCCGTGCCCGAACCAGAGTCAATAATACGGACTTTGTAATCGGTCAGACGGATGTCTTTGACGCGCGGATAAAAATTGGACAGAGCGCCGCGCAACGCTGAATCCAACGCGTTGACCGGGCCGTCGCCCTCCGCCACAGTATGGGCCGATTTGCCATTGACCTGCACTTTGATCGTCGCTTCGCATACGGACGATTTGCCTTGGAACCTCATTGAAACATGGTAAGCGCCCACTTCAATAGGCAAGGCGCGGTGATGGAGGATTTTGCGAATCAATACCGCCAGCGAGCCGCCCGCGGCCTCGAACTCATACCCTTGATGTTCAAGCGCTTTCACGCGCGTCAGAATTTCGCGCAGCTCCGGCGCGTCATTGGAAAGTTCAATGCCCAATTCGCGCGCTTTCATGACAATGTTGCTGCGGCCGGCCAGATCGCTGATGAGCACGTTGCGGGTATTGCCGACAGAAGCCGGGTCAATATGCTCATAGCTGCGGACGATTTTTTGCACGGCGTTGACGTGCGTGCCGCCCTTGTGGGAGAAAGCCGCCGAACCGACCCACGGCTGGCGGGGATTGTGCGGGAAGTTGGCGATTTCATCCACGAACTGCGAAAGATTTTTGAGCTGCGGCAGAGCCGAGGGCGGGACGCAACTTTTGCCAAGCTTGAAAACGACATTGGGAATGACGCTGGTTAAATTGCAATTGCCGGTGCGCTCGCCGTAACCGTTGATTGTGCCCTGCACGTGCGAAGCGCCCGCTTCAAGCGCCGCCAACGCATTGGCCACGCCCAAACCGGCGTCATCATGCGTATGGATTCCCAGCCTTGCCCGCAACGCGGCCCGCGCCGTTCCGGTGATTTTGGCAATTTCGCCCGGCAATGATCCGCCGTTGGTATCGCACAGCACCACCAGGTCCGCCCCTGCTTTTTCCGCTGCCTGCCAAGTCGCCAAAGCGTATTCGCCATTGTCCTTAAAGCCATCAAAAGCGTGTTCCGCGTCATACACGACGAACTTGCCGTTCTCTTTGAGGAACTTCACCGTATCGGCAATCATGCGGAGATTTTCATCCGCCGTCGTGCGCAAAACTTTCTTGACGTGCAACATCCATGATTTGCCAAAAATCGTAACAACGGGAGTTTCAGCCTCCAGCAACAGACGCACCTGGTCATCGTCCTTCACAGCGACGTCTTTGCGGCGGGTCGAGCCGAAGGCGGCCAACTTCGCGCGTTTGAATTTCTTGTGCTTGGCCTCCCCAAAGAATTCGATGTCCTTGGGATTTGAACCGGGCCAGCCGCCCTCGATGTAATGGACGCCGAAGGAATCGAGTTTTTCGGCAATACGCAACTTATCCGAGACAGAAAAGTTGATGCCTTCGCCCTGGCTGCCATCGCGCAGGGTCGTATCGTAGATTTCGATTTCGGGTTTCATAACTGGCCCGCCGGAGCGGGCTGGAATTATTACAACAGTGGGCGGATTTTTGCAAAACATTCCCTGCTGCTGGCAATGTGTCAGTTTGAATTTTCAATGGCTTGCCCGTAGTGTTTGGATCCATGCCACAACCAATTCCAGTCGTATTGGCGGCCCCTGATCCCGATTGGCCTCAAATGGCAGCCCGCTTTGCTGAACGCTTGCGGGTGCTTGGTCCTGCTTTGGTCACCGTCCACCATATCGGCTCTACCGCGGTGCCGGGACTGGTCGCAAAGCCGATCATCGACCTAATGCCCCTGGTAACTGATTTGGCTGACCTTGACCGAGAACGTTGGCGGGTTGAGACACTCGGCTACGTTTGGCATGGTGAGTTTGGCATGTTGGGAAGGCGCTATTGCACTCTTTGCAACGAGGCCGGTATTCGCATTGTTCAGCTTCACTTTTTCAAAGCAGATTCGCCGCACGCCAAACGCCTCATCGCCTTTAGGAACTACTTGCGCACGCATCCTGAAGAGGCCAGCGCGTATGAGACCGAAAAGCGTCGCGCGCGAAACCTCCACCCGAATGATTCACACGCCTACAATGATGAGAAAGCCGCGTGGATTCAAAAAACGGAAGCCACAGCGCTGATTTGGCTCGCCGGGCGTTGACCGCCCCTTCATTCCCTCAGGATTCAAACTGAAACACTAGCCCTCCTCTTGTCGAAATGACCAAGGAGTAAATGGCAGATTTCCTGCCGTCTCAAAACTTGATCTTGTGGCGGCTGGCGTTCATATTCCGATTCAATGCAAAAAATTCCCATGAAATTCGTTGCTACTGCCACCTTGGCCTTGTCCCTTCTGGCCGCCGAGCTGGCCCGTGCCGACGGTGATTTTAACATTGGCCCCGACTATACTAACGCGCCCGAAGTGACATTTCATGAAGGCGTGCCCAGGGGCGTTGTCCATACTTTCACGATGAATTCCGAGGAGAGCAAAATCTATCCCGGTCTTACTGGCCCGTACAAGCGGACCGTTTGTGTTTATGTGCCCAAGCAATATGTCGCCAAAAAGCCGGCGCCGTTTATCGTGGTGCAAGACGGCAGGGGCTACACGAACCGCATGGTGCCGGTGTTAGACAATATGATTCATGAACATCGGCTTCCGGTAATGATCGCCGTCATGATTAATTCGGGCGGCGGCGATGGCAAAGGCAGCGAGCGCGGCCTGGAATACGACACCGTTTCCGGCCAATACACGATGTTTATCGAGACGGAAGTGCTTCCGAAAATCGAGAAAGATTACAAGATCAAGTTTACCACCGATCCCAATGGCCGCGCGACCATGGGCGGAAGTTCCGGGGCGGCGTGCGCGTTCACGATGGCGTGGTTTCACCCCGAGCTTTATCGGCGCGTGCTCAGTTATTCGGGCACGTTTGTGAATCAACAGTCGCCGGAAAACCGGGCCTCAGTGCACGGCGCGTGGGAATATCACGAACATTTGATTCCGCAAAGCGATGCCAAACCCATAAGAATTTGGATGCAAGTGGGAGAAAAGGACAACGGCTGGGACCGCGACGAGGCGACATTTCACAACTGGGTGCTGGCCAACCAACGCATGGCCGCCGCGCTAAAAGCCAAGGGCTATCATTACGAGTATTACTTTTGCCGCAATGCCGGCCACGTTGACCGCAAAGCTGTAGGCCAAACCCTGCCCGAAGCCATGGCGTGGCTGTGGGAGGGCTACCCCAAATTGCCGTAACGAACGTTAGTGTCTCAACAGAAATGAATGATGCGAAAGGAAAGAAATGAAATTTAGACCTTCCTCAACATTCAAATTGCATTATTCAATCGCGTACCTTGTTATAGGCGGGCTATCTATCTGGGCCAAATACACAGGGCCTGGACTTATTGTTGCCGGGGTTGGAGTGATTTGGATTGTGGTTTGGTTAGTGCTCAGCCTCAAGAAGTCAAATTAGGACACATCCTAACGAACGCTGCGTTTGACAATACTTTTTTTGAGTGTTATTGTGGCGGTGTTCGTCTATTGAGGTGATGGTTTCAATGAAACTCGGGAGAACCATATTGGCGCCGCTGTTCGCTCTGGCGCTGCTCTTGACGCAAAGTCTGCCTTTTGCGGCAGTGACCGCTTCGGCCACGCAAGCTGGCTGTGGCTGTCACCGAGCTGTATGCTGCTGCTGCGAGAAGGCGGCCGATCCCGATTCCGCCCCGAGCCCTGTCACCCCGGTGCGCACTGCCGCGCAGAATGACCTCCAGATTGTCACGGCTGTTGAGCAACTTCTTTTCTCCCCTCTTCCGCCCCAGCCTTCTAATTTCCACGCCAGTTCCTCACATAGGACTGCCGCGATTCCCCTCTATCGGCGGGATTGCGTACTTCTGATCTGATTTCCGGCTTCATACGCCCGTAGTGTCGCCGTCTCCGGCGAACCTCGGAATTGTTGCGCCCCGCCCGCGCGGGTAGAGCGTGTCCAGACCGTTTCCGTCAATGAATTAAATTATGAAATCGAACTATTTTTATCGGATGCTTTTGCTGTTGGCCGTGCCGGCCTCGGTGAGCGCCGCGGATATGCCGCATCACGTTTTCGTGCCGCCGTCGGAAATGTTATCGCTCGATTGGGTCCTTAGTGAAGTGAGCAGCAACAACCCTGCACTCAAAGGCGTCGACGCGACCTGGCGGGCCTTGCGCAATCGCGTGGCGCAACAACGCGCCTGGGACGATCCGCGGGCCGGAGTGGACTTCAAGCTGGGACGTTTCGTCAGCGTGCCGGCAGATTCTTTCGCCGACCAGACCGTGTTTGCCGAGCAAACGATCCCCGTGACCGGCAAGAACAAATTGCGCGCCCGCGCGGCCACAGCCGAGGCTTACGCCGGCGGCGAGGATTATCGCCAGCGCCAGCTCGATTTGCTGGCCAAAGCCCAGGCCTCCTACTATCGCCTGGCCAATGCTTACGGCCAGTGGGAAATCAACCGCCGCAGCTCGGCCTTTTTGGAACAGATGGTTGAAGCGGGCAGGCACAAATTGGAATCGGGCCAGGAAACGCAGGGCAATGTTTTGACTGCTGAAACGGACCTGGCCAAGTTGGACGAGAGCGCGTTCGATTTGGAGCGGCAAGTGGCGGACGAGGAGGCCTTGCTCAACATGCTGATGAACCATCCAGCCCATGCTCCCCTCGGCCGGCCCGCGCCGCCTGTCTTTGCCGAGGTTATTCTTCCGTCTGATAAAGTCGAAACTGCGGCACTGGCGCACCGTCCCGAATTGCTGGCGGCCGCGAAAAAAATCGAGGCTGCCCAGGCCCGCCTGGATGCCTCCCGGCGCAATTGGATTCCAGAGCCGAGCGTGCGGCTGGCCGCGGATCGTTACAATGGAGCCTCGCAAGCGGTGGATGATTTGATGGCCGGAATTTCCTTCGACATTCCTTGGTTCCAGCGTGACAAGTATGCCGCCGCGACTCGTGAAAATCGGGAACTCCTGTCCAATGCCCGCTATGAATTGGATTCATTGCGCGCGCAAACGGCGGAAATGGTGCGCGAACAATTGACAAAAATTCAGACTTTCCGCCACCACTACGAATTGTTCCGCGACAAGGTCGCTCCGCTTGCGCGGCAGAGCATCGAGGCGACGCGGGAATCCTACGCATCCGGCAAGACTGGATTGACACAGGTGCTGGCCGCCCAACAAAACGCGCAGGACTCCGACTCCATGCTTCTTCAGCATTTGACCGATTACCAAATCGCGCTGGCCGAACTCAGTTCGCTCGCCGGCGCGCCAGCTTCCGAACTCACAGCCATTTCCACATCAAATCCAAACCCAAATCCATGAAAAAAATAATTCCATTATTCCTCTTCATCGCTCTGGCCCTGGCCGGATGCACGCGTCACGAAAACAAAAAGGCCGCCGACGTCGCCTATTACACTTGCACCATGCACCCCTCGGTACGTTCGCAGGACCCCGACGGCAAATGTCCCATCTGTGGGATGTCGCTTGTGCCGGTCAAGATTCAAACCAACAGCCCCGCCCAGCCGTCCGCGCCGGAGTCACCGCCGCATGCGGGTGAATTCAACATTCCGACGCAGCGCCAACAGCTCATTGGCGTGACCTATGCGACGGTCGAAGAACTCCCGCTTCAGTCCACACTTCGCGCGCCGGGCGTGGTTGCGTACGACCCGCTGCGCCGCTGGAGCTACGTCAGCCGCGTGGAAGGCTACGTGGAGAAACTCGACGTTTCGTCCGCCGGCCAGCAGGTAACAAAGGGCCAGCCGCTTTTGACTTTGCATAGTCCCGATTTGCTGGTGGCCGAGCGCGAATTTGTCGATCTTCTGCAAAACTTTGATCGGGCGAAATCTTCCGATCTGCAAGCCGCCATTGACACCGCCCGGCAAAACCTCGAAGCGGCCCAAAGACGATTGGAATTTTGGAACATCGGTGACGCGGAAATCGAGCGTCTTGAAAAAACCCGCCATCCAGACGAATACTTGACGCTTTATTCGCCATTTCAGGGAGTGGTATGGAATCTCCAGGCTGGCCAGGGCCGGCGAGTGATGGCCGGCGACCCGCTGGTTGAAGTAATTGATCTCAGTCATGTCTGGGTATGGGTCGATTTCTACCAGGACGACCTGCCACTTTTGTCCAACGGCCTGCCGGTCACGATTACGAGCGATGCCGGTCCGGCGTGGCGGACGGAGGGAACCATCGCCCAGTTCGACCCTTTTCTTGACGCCGTCAAACGCACCTGCCGCGCGCGCGTGGATCTGGCCAATCCCGATCTCAAGCTCCGCCCCGAAATGTACGTCAACGCCGAACTGCATCTCGATTTCGGCCCGAGGCTGGCCGTGCCCGTCAATGCGGTGCTGCCCACGGGAGAACACAGTTATGTCTTTGTCGATAAGGGCGCCGGCAATCTTGAACCACGCTCGGTCGAATTGGGCCGGCTTTGCGGGAAATTTTATGAGATCCGCAAGGGGCTGGTTGCGGGCGAACGCGTCGCCGACAGCGCCCTCTTTTTAATCGACGCCGAAGCAAAAGTGCAGGGAGCGCTCGCCTCTTGGTAAAGCAATGACCCCGGCCGAACACAATAATCGCCGGTCTGAGCCGCCTTTGATTGAGCGACTGATCGATGCCAGCGCGCGGAATCGGTTCCTGGTTCTATTATTGACTGGGATCGCCCTGGCCGCCGGGGTTTGGAGTCTCAGGCGCGTTTCGCTGGATGCGATTCCCGATTTAAGCGACGCCCAGGTCATCATCTACACGGATTGGGAAGGCCGTTCGCCAGACCTGGTCGAAGACCAGATTACGTATCCGATTTCCAGCCGGTTCATTGCCGCGCCGAAAGTCAAATTCGTGCGGGGAGAATCCATGTTCGGCAGGTCTTTTGTTTATGTCATTTTTGAGGATGGCACGGACATTTATTGGGCGCGCTCGCGCGTCATCGAATACTTGAATTCCGTCCGAGGCAGTCTGCCCGAAGGAGTAAATCCAGTCATTGGCCCGGACGCGACCGGGGTGGGATGGGTTTATGAATATGCGGTGACCGACGAAAGTGGCCGGCACGATTTGTCGGAACTGCGCTCTTTGCAGGATTGGCGCCTGCGCTACACATTGGAGTCCGTCCCCGGTGTCGCCGAAGTCGCGTCGGTGGGTGGCTTTGTCAAACAATACCAGGTCGCGGTCGATCCGAACAAGCTGGCCGCCTACGGCATCACCGTGGCCGAAGTGATTGCCAAAATCCGCGACTCGAACGGAGACGCGGGCGGTAAAATTTTCGAGACTGCCGCGACGGAATATTTCATTCGAGGCCGCGGCTACATCAGGAACGTGAGCGACATTGAAAATATCCCGCTAAAATCCGTTGGAGGCACGCCGGTCTGCATACGACAAATTGGCACTGTGCAACTTGGTCCCGATTTGCGGCGTGGCGTGGTGGAACTGGATGGAAAGGGCGAAACAGTCGGAGGCATTGTGATTATGCGCTACGGCCAGAACGCCCTGACGGTAATCGACGGTGTCAAAAAGAAGTTGCACGAATTGGAATCTTCTTTGCCGGAAGGCGTCAAAATTGTGCCCACTTACGATCGGAGCACGTTGATTCTAAATTCCGTCAAGACTTTGCGTGAAAAGTTAATTGAGGAGAGCCTGGTTGTGGCCTTCGTATGTCTGATTTTTCTGTGGCATATCCGGTCGGCTTTGGTCGCCATCCTGACGCTGCCTGTGGCCATCATTCTGTCGTTCCTGCCGATGTATGGGCTGGGGTTGACCTCCAACATCATGTCACTGGGGGGCATCGCCATTGCCATCGGCGCGATGGTAGATGCGGCGATCATCATGGTCGAAAATGCGCACAAATTCCTCGACCATTTCCAGCAAGAGCACCAACGAGTCCCGACCGCCGCCGAGCGCGTCACGGTGATCATCGAAGCCGCCCGCAACGTGGGGCGTCCGCTGTTTTTCTCGTTGCTGGTGATCACAGTCAGCTTCCTGCCGGTGTTCAGTCTCCAAGCAGAAGCCGGTCGGCTCTTCAAACCGCTGGCCTTCACCAAAACATTCGCCATGTTTTTCTCGGCGCTATTGGCGGTAACGCTGACACCCGTGCTCATGCTCGCGTTGATCCGCGGACACATCACGCCGGAAAAAAAGAATCCCATCAACCGCCTTTTGATCTGGATTTATCAGCCGGTGGTGCATTTTGTCCTTAGGTTCCGATGGCTGACGATTTTGCTGGCTTTGGGCGTCATGGCCGTGACGATTGTTCCATTGCGCCGCTTGGGGGGCGAATTCATGCCTCCTCTCAACGAGGGCACTATCCTGTTCATGCCGACCGCAGTCCCCGGCATGACTATTAACGAGGCCATGCGCATCCTGCAAATCCAGGATCGATTGCTGCACTCCATTCCTGAGGTTGCTTCGGTTTTTGGCAAGGCTGGCCAGGCCGACACGCCGACCGATCCCGCTCCGCCTTCGATGTTTGAAACCGTCGTCACGCTCAAGCCTCCCAGCCAATGGCGGGCGGGCATGACATGGGAGAAGATCATCGACGAGATGAACGTGAAGCTGAAAACGCCCGGCATGGCCAACCAATTCTGGATGCCGATTCAGACTCGAACCGACATGCTCACTACGGGGATGCGCACCAAGCTGGGCCTCAAAGTTTTCGGGCCTGATCTGGCCGGCATCGAGGCGACTGCCGTGCAAGTGGAGCAGGCGCTCTCCGGCACACCCCAGACCCGCGCCATCTTCGCCGAGCGAACGACCGGCGGTTATTTTCTGGATTTCAATATCAAGCGTGAAGTCGCCGCGCGCCTGGGACTGACCACAGGCGACGTCAATGATATCATCGAAACGGCCATCGGCGGCAAAACCATTTCAACCACCGTTGAGGGGCGCGAACGCTACCCCATCAATGTCCGTTACGCCCGGGATTTCCGGGAAGACCTTGATGCCCTTAGACGCATCTTTGTTCCGCTGCCGGGCGGAGGACAGATTCCCATTTCCACCGTGGCCGATCTTCAATTCAAGACAGGCCCGCCCTCGATTCGCAGTGAGAATGGACAATTGGTGGGCTTCGTCTTCGTTGATGTGACGACCGACGACATTGACGGCTATGTGCGGCGGGCAGGACAAATCCTGGATGAAAAGGTGAAATTTCAACCGGGCTACAATGTGCAATGGGCCGGGCAATTTGAGTTCATGAAAGACACGCAAAAGCGGCTTCAATTTGTCATCCCCATGACGTTGTTGATTATCTTCGCTTTGATTTATTTAAATACCCGTTCACTGGCGCGCACGGTCATCGTCTTGCTGGCCGTGCCGTTCTCACTGGTGGGAGCATTTTGGCTGGTTTACCTGCTGGGTTACAATTTGAGCGGCGCCACATATGTCGGCCTTATTGCGCTGGCCGGATTGGACGACGAGACGGGCGTTGTCATGCTCTTATATCTCGACCATGCCTGGGACCGGGCTGCCGCCGCCGGGCGAATGCGCACCAAAACGGATTTGCACGATGCGGTCATGGAGGGGGCCGTGCAACGCATCCGGCCCAAGGTGATGACCGTGTGCGCAATCTTATTCGGTTTGCTGCCCATTCTCTGGTCTCCAGCCACCCAAGCCGGGGCCGACGTGATGAAGAGAATCGCCGCGCCGATGATTGGAGGCGTGGTGACCTCGGCCATTTTAGAATTGCTCATTTACCCGGTCATTTACATTTTATGGCGCAGACGACATCTGCCTGATGCCTGAGAAAACGCCATCGCCCAAAACCGGTCCGAGTGTCCGGCGGTTCCTGCAACTTTTTTACGCTCTGCCGGTGCTGTTCGTGTTAGGCTTGTTCGGCTATATGGCTTTTAATAAATTTTCGCACAGAGGGCCTCCGGTGCGGCAAATGTCGTCAAAGCCCTTCACTGCGGTCAAAATCGACCGGTTGGACGCCCAGTTTTTCGCCCAAACCGATGCGTTGCGCGCCGCCGGCAGCGATCTATTTATCGAATTTCGCAACAACCAGGGTAAACTTGCGGATGTCGGCGCCGTTGACTTTGAATTGGTGCTAAAGATGACCAACGCCGTCATGCACAGCATCGGCAAGGTCATGCGCACCGCCACGCCCGGACAATATCGCACGGCTGTCGAGCCGGGGCTGGCGGGAGAATGGACGGCGACGCTGCGGTTCTCCGGGCCGCTGGGCACGGCCGAAACCAATTTTTTAGTAAAAGTGATGTAAGCGCGAAAATGACTCGTCAACAAAAGCAAACCTGTTAAACTGCTGCCCATGATGCTCGCCAACATATTGCCGCCTAAAATGGCTTATGCGAAATTCAATTACTTTGATATCTTGGTTTTGGTCTGGCTTTTCATAGGGGTGCTGCGAGGGCGCAAGCGGGGTCTTTCCCAGGAATTACTGCCGACGTTGCAGTGGATTGCCATCGTGGTTGTGGCCGGTATGTTTTATTGGCCGTTGGCCCAGATACTTAGGCCCTACACCCAGTTCACGCGGCTGTGGTCAAGTATCAGTTCGTATTTCCTGATCGCTTTGGGCATTCACATTGTTTACCTGTGGTTCAAGCAGATGCTCGGCACGAAACTGGTGGAAAAGGACCCCTTTGGGCGCGCAGAATTTTACGTTGGCATGATGGCGGGCGCAGTGCGATTCGGATGCATGATTATGGTCGGTTTGGCCCTTATGAACTCCCGCATTCAGAGTGCGACGGAATTGGCCCAAACACAGAAATTCCAGGAGAGATGGTTTTCCGACATCCGCTTTCCGACTTACGGCGAATTCCAGCAGGACGTCCTATTCAAGTCTGTTACGGGCAACTTCGTGGAAGTTAATCTCCAGCCGATTTTGATTGCTTCAACCGATGCTCCCGCACCGAAAAAGGCGGAGGATTCCATCGCGCAGAAAAAGAACAAGGAACTCGACGATATCATGGGATCAGGAAAAAAATAAGACCTCCTTCAGTTATGGGCGGATTTTTCACTCCCGCCACGCTCGAACAAATCCGGGCGGCGAGCGACATCGTTGACATCATTGGCGGCTATATACCGCTGAAGCGCAATGGGGCGAACTTTGTTGCGCTTTGCCCGTTCCATCGCGAGAAAACACCGAGTTTCAACGTCAATTCGCAAAAGCAGATTTTTCATTGTTTCGGCTGCCATAAAGGCGGGGATGTCTTTTCGTTCGTTAAAGAGTACGAAAATATTGATTTTCCCGACGCGGTTCGGCGCCTGGCGGAACGGGCCCATATTCCGATTGAAACCGAAAGTCAGGGCGGTTCGGATGTGCGGCATATCAAGGACCGTCTGCTTCAGCTCCACGAACAAATCACTCAGCGATGGCAGGCGGCCCTGGCTGCGGGCGAGGCTGGACAGACGGCGCGCGATTATCTGGCGAAGCGCGGCGTTTCGGAAGAAGCGGTGAAGCTTTTTCGTTTGGGTTGCGCGCCCGAGGCATGGGACGACACCGTCAATTGGGCCAAGAGCAAGCAGTACGAAATGTCACTCATGGAGCAGGCTGGATTGATCGTGCGCAAGGAGGGTTCCGACCATTATTACGACCGCTTTCGTGGCCGCCTGATTTTCCCCATTTGCGACGAACAAGGCCGCGTCGTGGCCTTCAGCGGCCGTATTTTGGCGGGCGATGAAAAAACGGCCAAGTATGTCAACTCGCCGGAAACGCCCATTTTTACCAAAGGGAAGGTCATGTTCGGATTGGATAAATCCAAACGATCAATATTGGAGGCGCAATATGTAATCATCTGCGAAGGACAAGTTGATCTTATCGCGTGCTTTATGTCGGGTGTAAAAAATGTCGTTGCGCCACAAGGTACAGCATTAACAAGCGACCACGCGCGCATACTTGCCAGGTACGCTCGAGAAGCGGTTCTTTGTTTTGATTCAGATAGCGCTGGGCAGAATGCGACTGTCCGTTCGCTTGAGACACTTTTGACGATCGCAACTCGATTCAATGTTTCATCGCAATCGTCTCGTGAACGCTCGCTGTTTGTTACCCAGCGTCGATCAAACAGAGCCTATGGCCTTGCTCTTCGAGTTGCAACCCTGCCCTCGCCGCACGATCCCGACTCGTTTATCAAGACGTTCGGCGCGGAGCCCTTCCGTAAGTTAATCGTGAGCGCACCCGGTTTTTTTGATTACTATCTTGACCGCCTTTCCTCAATACACAACTCCGGGACGGATAGCGACCGCCGGGCTATTGTCCAAGGCATGGCTGAGGCATTGCAAACCGCCGCTACAGGTGACGAACTGCTTCGCGACACGTACGCGCAGAAAACGGCGTTGCGCCTGGGCGTTGCGATGGAAGCGACGAGAAAAGAATTCGCAAAAGGAGGTAGCGCGGTGGTTGATGAAAGCAGCGAAGCCGAGGGGAGCAAGCCCGCCGAAATTTCACCGCAAGAGTCGCGAGAACGTTGGCTCTTGCGATTTCTTCTTAGGGATGATGAACACGTTGAATGGGTTGCTGACCATCTCCAGTTGGAGTGGATCCAGAATCCAACCATTCGTGAAATCGTTGGGCAAAGACTGCTGGCAGACGGATGGCCAGGTTTAACCCCGTGGTTGTCACAACAGGAAGACCAACAATTGGTCAGTTTTGTGACCGAAGTTCTGTCGACAAGCCTAATTAAAGAAGTAGGGCCAACACGAAAATTTGCCCCATCCGAGGAAAACCTCAAGGGCCCAGGACAGAAAGATGGGATAATTAAGCTCCTCCGCGACGACTTCATTAGCAAACGCGTGGCCGCGCTTAGCCAGAGTCTTACCAATTCGGAGTTACCTGAACCCACGCAGACTGAGATTCTCACCGAAATTCAACGATTGCGCCAGCTTAAGAAACTGCCGTTGACCGCGAGGAGCGACGAGGACCATTGAAGGTGGACGACGCGTTGCCAAAGGCCGCCGAAGCGATGGGATTATCCCATTACTCGAAGCATATTTTTCTCTGCGCGGACCAAACTGAGCCGAAGTGTTGCGCGAAGGAAGCCGGGCTGGAATCGTGGGAGTTCCTGAAACGCAGGCTCAAGGAGCTGAACCTGGCTGGGCCAAATCCGCTGGTCTATCGAACCAAGGCCAATTGCCTGCGCATCTGCGTCAGTGGACCGATTGCCGTCGTCTATCCCGGCGGTGTGTGGTATCACTCTTGCACGCCGGCTGTTTTGGAGCGAATCATTCAGGAACACCTGATCGGAGGGCGGGTTGTCGCTGACTTTGTCCTGGCGCAAAACGCCCGGCTGTGAATTTCTTCGTCAGTATTTCTCTGAAACTTCCATGCCCACCAGGCAAACGTCATCGGAAAATTGATGGCTGGAGGAAAATTGCTGGATTTCGTTTAGGATAGCGGTGAATATTTCCGTGCCATGCAGAGAGGCGTTCTTGCGCACGGCCTCCAAAAGAAGTTCCTGGGTAAACGGCTCTTCCCCCTCCCCTTCCACCTCATAGAGACCGTCTGTGAAAAGCATGACAATGTCACCCGCTGACATTGGAATAGATGCGGTCGGGTAAAGGGAATCAGCAAAAAGACCGAGAGCCGGGCGGGCCTTGCCGTCGGCATTTTTCAGGATTTCGACTGTTCCGCCAAGGCGGTGAATCAAAAATGGGCGAGGGTGGCCGGCATTGGCGTAATAAATCTGGCGGCGCTCAAGGTCGGCGACCATATAAAAGGCAGTCGTGAACAACGGCGTCCCGGTTTGTTGCAAAATCGCGCGCAGATCGGAATTCAGCCGCGTCAATAATTGGCCTGGGTCGAGCGCAATGGGCCGCAGCTCCTCCACCAGGCCACGCACCATGGCCGTGACCAGCGCCGATCGAACGCCGTGTCCCATCACGTCGCACAGAAAGAGTCCGGCCTGCGTTCCTGACAGAGCGAGAACGTTGAAGAAATCGCCACCGACCTGTCCGCTGGGATGATACCGATGGCAAAAGTTGAGCAAACTGGATTCCTCGGACGCGCCCGGGGGAAAGACTGGATATTGCTGCGGCAAAATGGCCTGCTGAATGTCGCGGGCCATCTTCAGGTCATCCTCAAGAATTTCGTTTTTCTTGCGCAACTCGGCCTGGCTCCGGGCCAGTTCGGCATTGGCCTTGCGCTCCCGCTCTTCGGCCTGCTTGCGGATGGTGACATCGCGCACCAGACTCAAAAGCAGTGACCGCCCTTCCTCGATCTCGACGTAAGAATTGGAAAGCTCGACATCCACGATCTTGCCGGAACGAAAAGCGACGTGACGTTCGAGAAGGGTTTCAATTTTCTTGTCCGCGAACCGCTTTTGATACTTCTGCATCATTTCGGCCACGTCTTCGGTCGCGGCGTAAATCGCCGTATAGGGACGGCCCACCAGTTCCTCAGCGGACATGCCGACGATCTGGCAAAATGCCGGGTTGACCGCGAGCATGATCCCGTGCTCGTCTGTCAAGCGCATGCCTTCGAAGGACTTTTGCCAGATGGAACGGAAGCGCAGCTCCGACAGGCGCAATTTTTCCTCGGCTTCCTTTCGGGCGGTGACGTCCTCCACCATCCCCTCATAAAAAAGTATATTGCCGGCGGCGTCCTTGACCGAGCGGGCATTTTCTGAAATCCAGATAACGGAGCCGTCCTTTCGGTAAATCTGGGCCTCAAAATCCTGGACGATGCCCCGTTCCCTCATCAACTTGATGAACTCCGCTCTCCGGTTGGGATCCACGTACAGCAGCCGGGCGATGTCGCTGATTTTGGCCATCATTTCCTCGCGACTGCTATAGCCATAAATGCGCGTCAAGGCGGGATTGACGTCCAGGTAGCTTCCTTCCGGGCTCGTCTGAAAAATGCCGGCAATCGAGTTTTCAAAGATGCCGCGGTAGCGCTCTTCCGCCTTGAGCACGGCATTGCGGGATTCAGTCCGCTCAATGGCATAGATCAAAGCCCTTGTGACCAGTTGGCTGGACTCGGGGCCTTTAACCAGATAATCTTGGGCGCCCGCGTGAACGGCCTTGCGCGCCAGCGTTTGGTCGTCCAACCCGCTCAGGATGATGATGGGCAAATCGTGCGCTTGCGCCTTGACAGCTTCGAATGTGTCCAAGCCCGAGGTTCCAGGAAGCGTCAAGTCCAGCAGAATGACCTCAAACCCGCCTTGGGCGATTCGAGGCAACCCCTCCTTGAGCGTCTTGGCTATTTCCAGTTGGAAACGAACGCCAGTGGCCTTCTTGAGCGCTGCGCGCAGCAGTTCCGCATCATCCTCATCGTCCTCGATGAGGAGCAGCTTGATTGTCTTAATTTCCATGTCCTGCGCGGGCAGACGCATCCACCAACTCCTATCACGTCTCCGCGTCCGTGGGAAGTTTCAATTTCGCGCAAGGACAGCCCAAGGCTTAACGCCATCCGCCATGGACGTATACATGGCGTCCGCCGCGACCTGCGTAATGGCCGCCCACCCAACGCGCGCCGGCATGCGGTGGACGGTCCCAGCGGCCGCCATGCCACATCCAGCGATTTCCTTCCCAGCCCCATTCACCGCCTATCCAAACGTAGCCCGGCCCAGGGACGGGAGTCTGAACATCTACCTCAACCGGCGGCGGTGCGGAATCGACATAGACTTCGCCGCCAGGGCCGCGGGCTTCCACGGCGCAACCGGCCGCCAAGAGGCAGGCGCTTGACAAAGCCAATATGGTTTTAAACACATTTATTCTTTTCATATTTCACCATCCCGTTGCGCCAATTGAAAGTCAACCTGTCAAGTAATCGGAAAAAGCCCGATTCGCCCCTCCTGTTATTCACTAGGCTCAGACATCGAACACAGTGATTTCCGGCCGGCAATTAAATCGAATCGGGGTTGCCAGCCAGCCAATGCCGGGATTGACGTACAACGTCCCTGCTGGAAGGTGAAACATTCCGATTTGGTACCGACCCACCCAAAAAGGCACAATCAAAGCGCCATAAAAAGGAATGCGAACCTGACCGCCATGCGAGTGTCCAGCCAGCATGAGATCGAATTTATGCCGGACTTTCTCCGCGAGCAGCGGATAATGGAGGAGCAGAATGTTTTTTACTCCTTCCTTGGGCCCGAGCGTCGCCGGCGGCGGACCACGCAAACAAGCCCCCCCGGCAATTTGGACTTTTCCATCACACGTCATCACGCGCGAATCCATCAACCACGCACCCCCGCCCCGTTCAAAGGATTTTCTGTAATCGTCAAACTGCGCCCGGCACCAATAATCGTGATTGCCCGGCACACCGTAGAGCGGAGCTTTGATCCCCTCCAGAAGATGCAGCGCCTCCGGCACGAATTGTCTTTCTTCGACCAGATCACCGGTGAAACACACAGTGTCTGGTGAAAGTGCATTGACTTTGCTCACGACTGATTCCAAATACGCCTTGTCCCCTTTGTGGTGAATATCGGTGATATGGACAATCCGATGGGTCGGCTTGCCTTTGGCCAAATGGATGAATCGAACTTTGACCCAGGTGGGTTCGAGCCATTTGGCATCGGCATAAACCAATGCCGGCGACGCCAGCGCCGCTAGATAAAAAAACAGCCGCCGGCTGATTTTGGGAGCATGCACCTTCATTCCTTTCGGACGACGCCTTTTTCATAAACCGTCACTTTCGGGGGACCTGTCTCATAGGCTTTATGATAGTGGCCGTCAATCCACTGCCTTAATTCTAACCCATCACGCGCATCTTGCCCAAAGGTATTCACTCCAAATTGGTTGATGTTGAAATCCACCAGCACAATGTAATCGGGCGGCGAATGCATGAAGGCCTGGGTCATATTGCCCTGGCCGAAGACTGAGGATTCTGCCAAATTCCAACGGAGATAACCGGTGGGATTGGTGCGGCGCGCGAGATAATTTACCATCGATCCATCCGGCAAAACCGCCACCGTGCTATGTGGTGCCGAGTTCGTTTCAATCCAATCCGTTACCCGCCCCAGCGTCACGCCGCTTGGGAGATAAGCGGGCCGGTAGGCCAACATTCGGTCCGCGCCGCCTCCAACCCATGCAGTGCGTTGATCGTAGGCGAATTTGGAATCCAGCCAAAGCTCGCTGAATCCGATTAGCAACGCGAGAGAAACTGCCAGGCGAAAATAAATGGCCTTCACTCCGTGGCTTTCAAGAAAAGATGGCAACAACCATAGCAGAAAATAAACCGCGTTGAGGAACGCCGGCATGGCCAGGACAAACCCATAATGCCACAGTCGCGGGTAAATTCCGAGCTTGGCCAGCAGCGTCAAACTAAAAATTCCCCAGAGCAACGGCAGCGCCGCCACAGTGGCCATTCCCGTCCCGCTCGCCTGCCACAGTAGCAATCCGATGGAGGCCAGACACAAAACCGGAAGAACATAACCGCATTGGTCCCAGTTAAAGGCCAGCGAGAGATTTCCAATCTCCAGCGCCCCCAGCACCAATAGGGCGTTGCCGACCAAACCGGGCCACTTTATTCGGCACAAAAGCGCGTAGCATCCTAAAATCGCCGCCAGTCCAGCGGTCTCCAGCAGAATCATTTTTATGTGGTGCGCCGGCGCCGCCAAACCAAGGCACCATTGGTAAAAGTCATTGCCGACTTCATTCCGGAAAACAGGCGCCCAAGCCCATAGGACAGAGCGAAGACTTGGGCGAAATCCCTCGTGCTGGATGAAATATAGAAAAAATGCCGCCGGCGGAATCGCTGCGCCTCCGGCCATCCCCAACACAGACCTTGTCAACAAGCCACGGTTGCGGTTCGTTCGCCAAAACAAGGCCAGCGCCGCTGCTTGCGTCACCGCCATGGCCAGAAAAACTTCGGGCTTTGTCAACAAAACGAGTCCAGAGCCGATTCCTGCTAAAAAAGCCGTGTGAATACGTCCCTTCGACAGCCATTGGGAGAGAAGGCATAGGACGACGATGGATAAAACCAGGCCATGCACCAGTTCGTGCGAATAAGGGGAAACGTAATTGAAAATTCCGAGCGATCTGTATTGCGCGAACGCGAAAACCAACACGAAGGCCAAACCCGCCATCGTAGCCGTCCAGGCGTCCGACATTTTGTAAAAACAAATGTAAAGGAGACCCGCCAAAAAGAATAAAATGATAATATTGGAAACGGCGACGGTCAGCAGCGAAACGCCGAAGGCTCGAAACAGCAGCGCGTGATAGCATTGCGACAACGGGCCTCCGGTCAAATAGGCGACGTCTCGATAAAGCACGGCGCCGGTGGAAATCTTCCAGGGCAAATAAAGTTGCGTTCCGAAATCCACCAGCATATCGCCCCATTTGCGCCACGTCTCAACAGTGAGAGTGGCCAAACAAATCGCGACAACCGCGCCGCCCAGGCCAAAGCGCAATCGGCCGCCGGCCGAGGTCTTCGCGTCAGCTTGGCATAAGCCGAACCTCATTGTTAACACATTCTCTTACACCGCTAAACTGGGTTTGGGTAGCATTTTCAATTTACAGAGTGACGGAAGGCACCGTAATTCTGTTTTCAAAAATCGAGGCGATCCATCCGTTCCGCCCGAAGGTTCACAATGCATGGACTCTGATTTAACGTTGCCCCCTTCGTGTTGCTCGAATTCGTTCGGTATGGTTTATTGAGTCAGGCGAGAGGGTGGCCCATCCGGCAACATAGATAGGCCACGTTTCGTGACGGCCTATCCGCGCGATGAATGAAAGACGAATACGATGAAAGAACATGAACGAGTGGTATTGAAGGCGGCGGTCCCCGCCGAAGGTTTGGAGGCCGGTGACGTCGGCACGGTGGTGCATGTCTATCGGGATGGCTTGGCTTACGAAGTGGAATTCACCACGCTGGTTGGAAAGACAGCAGCCGTAGTGACAGTGGAGGCGGCTCAAATCCGGCCAGTCGGCAAGCGCGAGATCACTCACGCTCGGGCGTTGGCAACGGGCGTCTCAAGCGTCGCCTAACAGCTCAATTCAGAGCATTTTCAATTTACGGAGCAAGGTAAGGCGTCGTATTTTGAAGTTGCTCAATGCATCTGTCCTCTGAATTGCGCTCGTTTATGAGCCGAAGTCTCGCGCCGGAAAATCCCGCGTCCGAGGAGGAGTTCAATCGCCTGGCGCTGGCGCTGTTCCCCTTCCAGCGTGAGGCTGTGCCTGTCTATCGCGCGGTGTGCGAACGCAGAAAGGCCAGCCCGGAAACCGTTCAGCATTGGAGCCAGATTCCGTCCATGCCGACAAGCGCCTTCAAGGAATATGAAATTTCCAGCATTCCGGCGGAAGAACGCACTTGCGTCTTTCATTCCAGCAGCACGACCGGACAGGTTCCGAGCCGCCATTTCCACAGCGCGGAATCGCTTTCGCTTTACGAAGCGTCCCTGCTGCCGTGGTTCCAACGCCATTTTTTCGCCACCCAGCCGGCCCCGATGAAACTTCTATTCTTGACGCCGGAGATGGCCCCGCATTCCTCGCTGGTCCACATGTTTGTGACGGTGCGCCGCCATTTTGGCACGCCCGCTTCTGCCTTTACCGGCGGCATCGGCGCGGACGGCTCATGGAACCTGGACCTCGAACGCACCTTGGCCATTGTGCGCGAGGCGGTGGGCGAAAATCAGCCGCTTGGCCTGCTTGGGACCGCTTTTTCGTTCGTCGGTCTGCTCGATTATTTGCGATTCGCCGGCAAACGGTTCGCATTGCCCAAAGGTTCGCGCATCATGGAAACAGGTGGATACAAGGGCCGGAAGCGCGCGATGTCTAAAGCCCAATTGCGCAAAATATTTTCCAAGTTTCTGGGTGTTCCGGCCAGCAACGTCCTCGGCGAATATGGCATGAGCGAATTAAGTTCACAGGCCTACGACGCCGCCGCCGGCATCTTCCATTTTCCACCGTGGGCGCGCGCGCAAGTCATCTCGCCTGAAAGCGGCGCGGAAGTGGCCGAGGGCGAAACAGGATTGCTTCGCGTCTTCGATTTGGCGAATATCGGCTCTGTTATGGCGGTGCAAACGGAGGATTTGGCCACGCGTCGCGGAAACGGATTCGCCTTGCTCGGACGCGCCGCCTTCGCCGAATCGCGCGGTTGCTCGCTTCTGCCAGAATCTTAGACAATGAATTTGCCCAGCTATTTCCTGGCAGACCTGCCGCCCGAAGCGCAACTGACCCCGGCTCTCATCACCGAGGCCTGCCAGACGTTGAAACGCAATCGGCAGCAGTTTCTCGAAGGACGCACGACTGACAGCATCATCCGCGTCCTGGACCGATTGGGCCGAGACTGGCTCTCGCCCGATTTTCCCTTTCGCCAATACGTGCTGCAAACGGGTCCGGCGGAAACCAGTTTCTCGGCGGAAGTGTTGGCGGCGGGATTGGACAATTTTTTCCGCCAATGGACCACGGAGAATATCGAGGCGTTACTCCGGCAGGAATTGGTCCATGCGCGCCGGCTGGACGATTTTTTCCCTGACGAGCATGAAGACGGACACATTGCGCGTTCGTCCATGGCGCTTGGGCCGCAACTGCTCGCCAATTTCGCTCCCGGAAATATCCCCGTGCCCGCGCTGATGGACATGTCGCTAGGTTTGCTGGCGCACTCGGCCCAATTCGTCAAATGCGCTTCCGGCCAATCCTTCATTGCGCGGATGTTCGCCCATTCGCTTTATGAGGTGGACCGTAAGCTGGGCGCTTGCCTGGAAATCGCTGACTGGAAAGGCGGCGATGAAAATTTGGAATCAGCGTTATTCGCCGAGGCTGATTGCATTGTCGCCACAGGCAGCGATGAAACGCTGGCTGCGATCCGCAATAAACTTCCCGCGACAGCGCGCTTCCTCGGTCACGGCGAAAAAGTGAGCTTCGGCTTCGTCACACGCGAGGCGCTGGAGGACCAGGCGCAGGCCGTTGTGGAACAGGCGGCGGCGGACGTCACGGCGTGGAACCAGCGCGGCTGCCTTTCGCCGCATGTCATCTACGTGGAAAGTGGCGGGACTGGAAAAGGCGAGGAATTCGCCCATTCACTGGCGGAAAAGCTGGAAGCATTGGAGAAAACGCACCCGCGCGGCAAGCTAAACACGCGGGACGCCGCTGCCATCGCGAGCCGCCGCGCATTTTACGAAGTGCGCGCCGCCCATTCGCCCGAGACCGTCATGTGGGCCAGCCGCGAATCGACAGATTGGACGGTCGTTTTGGAATACGATCCGCGCTTCCAAATTTCCTGCCAAAACAGATTCATTTATGTCAAAGTGGTCCCCGAGTTGACCCTGGCCCTGCAAGGAGCGGAGCCGGTCCGCGAGAAAATATCGACGGTCGGGCTGGCCTGCGCCCCGGCGCAAACGCCCGAATTGGCGCGGCGTCTGGCTCGTTGGGGTGCAAAGAGAATTTGTCCGCTGGGCCGGATGCAGCAACCGCCCTTAAGCTGGCGTCACGACGGCCGCCCGCCGTTCGGAGACCTGGTCACGTGGATTGATTGGGAGAAACACGGAAAGTAGCGAGCATAAGATGGAATTACGGAAGACATTTCAATTTGAGGCGGCCCACTTGCTGCCGCGCCTGCTGGAGTCGCACAAGTGCCGCCGGTTGCACGGTCACAGTTTCAAGGTCGAAGTGGCCATCGAAGGGCCGTGCGACACGACGTTGGGTTGGGTCATGGATTACGCGGACATTGCCGAGGCGTTTCGCCCAATCTGGGAAAAGCTGGATCACTTTTATCTGAACGACCTTCCCGGCCTTGAAAATCCAACCAGCGAAAATATCGCCGTGTGGATTTGGACCCAATTAAAACCGCGGCTGCCATTGCTGACAGAGATCGTCCTGGCCGAGACTTGCACGGCGCGCTGTATCTATCGTGGACCTCCCGCTATCCGATCATGATATGCAATATCTCCGAGTTCCCATTGTTCTAATGTCCATTGTCTTGGCGTGTCTGGATTTTTCCGCCCGCGCAGCCACATCCAACCTGACAATCAACGTCATTTATTCCTTTACCAACGGCATGAGCCCTGACGCCGGTTTGATCATCGATGCCCAAGGCAACTTCCACGGCACCCTGGCCACGGGCGGCCCCTTCAACCTGGGCGGCTTCTACGAAGTCACCCGCAGCGGTACTCTGACCAATCTTGTCTTTTTTGACGGCAACCCCAATGGCGCGGTGCCGCTCGCTCCGTTAATTGAGGACCAGGGCGGCAATTTCTTCGGAACGACGTCAAGCGGCGGCGTCACGAACAGCGGCACAATCTTCGAAATTTCCGCCAGCGGCCAATTCATGTTGCTGGCCACCTTCTACAACACGAACGGAGCCAATCCGCAGGCGCCTTTGGTGCTAGGAACCAACGGTTTGTTCTACGGCACAACTTTTAACGGAGGAGGGAACAATCTCGGTTCAATTTACGAGGTCAGTTCCTCCGGCGTGCTGTCCAATATAGTTTCATTTGCCGGCAGCAGCGGCGAGAACCCTGCCGCGGGATTGATCGAAGGAATCGACGGCAATCTTTATGGCACAACCGACTTCGGCGGCGCGAATGGCTTGGGGACGGTGTACCGATTAACCTACACGAACACGCTGAACACATTGGCGTCGTTTACCGAAGAAGTCGGAGCATTTCCAGGCCAGTTGGTCGAAAGCAGTTCCAGTAATTTCTACGGCGCGGCCATTAACGGCGGGACCAATTTTGCAGGAACCATATTCAGGCTTGGCCCATCCAATCTGTTGCAAAATTTGTTCACGTTTGACATTACCAACGGCGCTAATCCCAATTCTCCATTGATTATCGGCAAGGACGGTTTTTTGTATGGCACCACAGAGGAGGGAGGCGCATTCGGCATGGGAACGGTTTTTCGCATGAGCCCAACGGGTACGCTGGCAAGTTTTGTCTCCTTTGACGGCGCTGACGGCGCTCTGCCGCGCTCGGGAATCATCCAGGGGGCCGACGGGAATTTTTATGGCACCACGTCGCAAGGCGGCGCTTACGGGTTCGGAGAGATTTATGAATTGACGGGTTTTCCGCCTGTCATCACAAAGCCGCCCGCGACCCAGCGATGGATCACCAACGCCACGGTGGAATTTGTTGTCGTGGCCGCGGGGACGGGACCTTTGAGTTATCAATGGTTCTTCGATGGCACCAACGCCATTCCCGGCGCAACCCACACCACCTTGATCGTGGGCCATGAAGAATTAACCAACGCCGGCACTTACACGGTAGTCGTCTCAAATGCCTACGGGTCCGTCACCAGTTCCAATGCCCTGTTGAGCGTGCCCGCCCCGATTATTGCCATCGTTCCCCCGCCTGCCACCGTGACCAACGCCCCCCTCACCATATCGGGCACGGCTGCCGGGCCGGCGAGCATTGCCACTGTCCTCTATCAACTAAACAGTAACGGCTGGCAGACGGCCTCCGGCACGACCCATTGGCAGGCGAAGGTCACATTGCAACCGGGCCAGAACACTTTCCAGGCGCAGACTTTTGATCCCATCGGGACTCCTTCCGCCCTCAAAAGCGTGGCTGTTTTTTTCATCGTCAACAGTTCATTGACGTTGCAAACCAATGGCCTCGGCTCGATTACGACCAGTTTCAAAGGGACCAATCTTATTATTGACCACAGCTACACCGTGCGGGCCACTCCCGGAACCGGCCAGCTCTTCCTGAGTTGGACGGGAACGATTTCATCAACGGAGAATCCTCTGATTTTCCTGATGCAATCCAATATGGTTATCCAGGCGAACTTTGTCACCAATCCGTTCATTGCCGCATCGGGAACTTATGAAGGTTTGTTTTTCAATCCCGACGCAATCGGCGAACAAAGCTCGGGTCTCTTAAGCAGCCTGCGGATCCAAAATTCCGGCGCATACAGCGGCGTTATTGCGGTCAAAGGCGTTCATTACGGTTTCACGGGCAGCTTTAGCGTAGGGGATGAAGAGAGCGCGGCAAACGTCGCTCGCGTTAGTGTCCAAGGCGGTCCGCTGATGCTCAACATGGCGCTAGGCTCCAACGAAGTGAGCGGAACTGTTTCTGGAACGGACGACGGCGGATGGACCTCCGGGCTACTGGCCGAGCGAATTGAACCGTTCGCAGGTTCAGCCGAGTACACCATGCTTTTGCCGCCAGGCGTTGACGCGCCGGCCAATTCTCCGCCCGGTTATGGCTACGCATTGCTAACCAATCACAACGGACTCGTGACCTTGACCGGCGCAGTCCCTGATGGCGCGGCTTTCAGTCAAAACGTGTCCGCAGTCGGCGCCGGTGACGTGCCGTTTTACGCCAGCCTCTACAACAACACCGGCCTCTTGATCGGTTGGTTAAATGTGAACGGCGGCCTGACCGCGGCCAACGTTTGGTGGGCTAAGACGTCATCCAAGGCCGCGCTTTATCCGAATGGCTTTACCAACATCATAACCGGCATTACCACTTCCACCTGGACCAAGCCAGCCGCGGGCTATCTCACGGACGGCTCCCTGACCATCACCGATACAAGCCTAGCGCTCAATTTTATCGTCTCGATTACCAACACAACGCTGCTCAAGGAGCTTGGTTCGCCGACCAATTCATTGACCGGCATTTTCAATCCACGCACGGGTTTGCTCCAAATTACTTTTGGCAACGGCGCGGGCCGAGCGACGACCCTCGGTTATTGCGCCATCCTGGGCGACTCAACCAACGGCGGTGGATATTTTGTGGCGAAGACCAACTCGGGCGCGATCACGCTCGCCCCATGATTTACCGCACTGACGTGCTCTCCAAAATTTTGCGCGCCGCCTGGGCGATGCTTTCAACCAATTCCGCCGGCTGCAGAACACGGGCATTGCCGGCCCAGCCCAGGACCCATCGCTCCACTTCGGCCAGACTGGAAAGTTTCATTCGCAATTCCAACCCGCCGTCCTTCAATTCTCGCAAAACTTGGGAGTCGTGCCATTTTTTTTCGCGAATGTAGTCGGCCACCAATTCGTTGAATTGAATAACGACCTCAAAGCTCCCCTGCCCAGATTGGACGCCGAAACTGTCGCGCAATCGTTTCTCCAACGAAAATTTTTGCGGCCGGGCAAAAGTCTGCCCTGTGGGTTTGACGGCCTGAATGCGCGCCGGCACGAATGTCCGAATGTCCTTGCGCAAATGGCACCAGGCGAACAGAAACCACTCGCCATTGATGTTGGCCAGGTGATAGGGATCAACCACGCGCAATTCCGTCGCGCGCTGGCCCGGCTTGCGGTACGTCAACTGCAATTGCCTGCGTTGCCCGGCGGCCTTGGACAAAGCGTCAAAAATTTCCAGGTCCAGAATCGGCTCGGCCCGCGTGCGAAAAGAAATCGTTTGCTCCCAATCGGCGATGTTGAGCGAAACGGTGTCAGGCAACGATGCCGCCATTTTCTTAAAGGCGCTGACCAGCGGGCGCTCGAACGTCGTGCCGCGATACTGTTGCAGCGCCTTTTCCGCCACCAGCAGCGCGAACAATTCTCCCTCCGTGATTTGCAGCGTGGGAAAATTGCCGACTTCCTCGGTGTAATGATAGCCGTTGCGACCATGATGATAGGCCAGCGGCAGATCCAGCCTGTCACGCATAAATTCGACGTCGCGATGAATCGATTTCGTGCTGACTTCCATTTCCGCAGCCAGGGTGGTGGCGTTGGGGTAGTGGCCTGATTGAATGGCCTGATGAATCCGCAGCATCCGTTCCAGGGGCGGACGCGAATGGATGAGCCTTTGAGACTTCGACTTCACGTTGGCAAAGTGTGAAGTCCTAAACCTAAAATTTCAAATTCCAATCTTGGCCAGCAACTCCTCGTTGGTCTTGTGCTTTTTCAACGCGGCCAGCAGCGTCTCCATGGCTTCGATGGGATTAAGATCAACCATCATGCGGCGCAGCTTGCGGATGGACTCGATATTCTTGGCGGAGAAAAGTTTTTCTTCTTTGCGGGTGCCGCTCTTGGGAATGTCCAGCGCGGGAAAGAGCCGGCGCTCGGAGAGTTTGCGGTCCAAAATCAATTCCATGTTGCCGGTGCCTTTGAACTCCTGAAAAATCAACTCGTCCATGCGGGAACCCGTGTCCACCAGCGCGGTGGCAATGATCGTCAGCGACCCGCCTTCCTCAATTTTGCGCGCGGATGCGAACATCTTGCGCGGAATTTCAAGCGCGCGAGCGTCCACGCCGCCCGTCATGGTGCGGCCGCTGCCGCCATGCACGCTGTTGTAGGCGCGGGCCACGCGGGTAATGGAGTCAAGCAAAACGAAAACATCCCGGCCGCTTTCCACCATGCGGCGGCAGCGTTCGATCATAAAACGGGAAAGGCGCACGTGCGTTTCCAAATCCTGGTCGTTGGAAGATGCCACCACTTCCGCTTTCACTGAACGTTGGAAATCGGTCACTTCCTCCGGCCGCTCGTCAATCAACAACACCATGGTATAGACCTCAGGATGGTTGGTGGTCACGGCGTTGGCGATCTGCTTGAGAATGGTCGTCTTGCCGGTCCGGGGCGGAGCCACGATCAATCCGCGCGTGCCTTTGCCGATGGGCGTGACCAGATCAATGATGCGCATCTCCAACAAATCTGGCGAGGTTTCCAGATTGATCTTTTCAATGGGGTCGATGGTCGTCAGATTTTCGAAGCGGACAGCCTTGGTATATTCGGAGAACGGCTTTTCGTTGACTTTGTCAACCGTCTTGAGCTGAGGACTGTTGCCGCGATGAGGCGGCTGGGTCTCTCCCGCGACCAGGCATCCTTCGCGCAAAAAGTTTCGCTTGATGGTGTCGGGAGTGACAAAGATGTCGCTGGGTTTGGGATGGTAATTATTCTCACGGGTGCGGAGGAACCCAAATCCCTTTTCGGAAATTTCAAGGTAGCCCGACCCGTAGTCGGGGGTAGTGGCGCTAGGCGCGGTGCTCATAATGATTTAATGCAAATGTAAACGTGTTTAGGCCTTGCCTGAATTGCCCCGAAAATCGCCTTTTCAGAACTTGGAATCTTTGGAGTACCGTTGTGCCCGCCAGAAATCCATTAGCACATACGCGGTCAGACCTTCAACACTTGAAACGTAGACCAAAAGCCCATTATTGCAACAACTATTTTTAACCGCCAACTTCGGCTTTGGCCTCGGCCGCCAGGGCGGTGCTCAAATAGCGTTCTCCCGTCGAACAAGCCACAGTCACAATCATTTTGCCCTTATTCTCCGGGCGCTTGGCAACTTGTATGGCTGCAACGACATTCGCGCCGGTGGAGATGCCCACCAGCAACCCTTCCTCCTTCGCCAATCGGCGGGCCATGGCAAAAGAATCGTCATTGCTGACTTGCACGCATTCAACGATCTGCGGGCGGCCCTTGCTGTCCTTGAGATGCAAATTCTTAGGGATAAATCCCGCGCCGGTGCCCTGTATCTTGTGCGGCCCTGGCTTCAAGGGTTGCCCGGCCAGGCATTGTGAGATGACCGGCGAATCCTTGGGTTCCACTGCAATGGCCTGAAACGACTCCTTGCGCGCTTTGATGACCTCCACGCATCCGGTGATGGTGCCGCCAGTGCCGACCGCCGAAACCAAAATGTCAACTTTGCCGTCGGTGTCCTTCCAAATTTCCTCGGCTGTTGTTTTGCGGTGAATTTCCGGATTGGCTGGATTTTCAAACTGCTGGGGAATCCAGGCCCCCGGCGTTTCTTTGGCCAATTGTTCCGCGCGGGCAATCGCCCCCTTCATCCCTTCAGCCCCGGGCGTCAGAACCAATTTCGCTCCCAGCATGGCCAGCAAAGTCCGGCGCTCCAGGGACATGGTGTCGGGCATCGTCAAAATTATTTTATATCCCTTGGCTGCAGCCACGAATGCCAGCGCGATGCCCGTATTGCCGCTGGTCGGCTCGATGATGACGGTGTCCTTTTTCAGCACGCCCCGCTTTTCCGCGTCTTCGATCATGGCCATGCCAATACGATCCTTGACGCTTCCGAGCGGATTAAAAAATTCGCACTTCAGCAAAATGGTGGCTTCAAGCCCAGCCGTGACACGATTGAGGCGGACGAGAGGTGTGCCGCCAACGGTTTCGACAATGTTGTTATAAATTCTAGCCATGAGAAAAAGTTGTTCCTGTTTTAACTTTACAAGCCGATATTGTCCCAACCGCAAATCAGCGCAAGAATTTTTTTGTAGGACTTTCCCTGATACAATTCCTTGCATCCGCGTCGATTTTCCTTATTTGCCTGTATAGGAAATGCGCCAAAGTGTGCCGTTGCCGTCGTCAGTCACGAGAAGCGCCCCGTCATGGGCAACGGCCACTCCGACCGGTCGGCCCCAGACGTTGTGGGCGTCCACCACGAACCCGGTTAGAAAGTCCTCGTACTCTCCCGTGGGAACTCCATTTTTCACATGCACCCGCACCACCTTGTAACCGGTCCGTGTGCTGCGGTTCCATGAGCCGTGGAAGGCCGCAAAAACGTCCCCGCGATACTCCGATGGAAATGCCGCCGCGCCCGAATGGGCTGTGTAAAACGCCATTTCCAGCGAAGCTGAATGCGACTGCAATGGAACGTCCGGGACCACGACGTGTCCGGCCAGGTCGGGCCGTTCGTCGGAATGGCGAGGGTCTTCATGATCGCCCATATAATACCAGGGCCAACCGTAGAACCCGCCTTCTTTGACCCGGGTAATGTAATCCGGCACCAAGTTGTCCCCCAAGCCATCGCGTTCGTTGACCGAGGTCCACAAATCGCCGGTTTGCTCGTTAACAACGATCGTCACCGGATTGCGAATGCCCCTCGCGAAAGGATGCAAAGGCTCGTGACCTTCGGGGTCGGTAATCAATATGTTGGCGCGGTTGGATTCTGCATCCCAAGTCGCGCCGCGCCCGCGCTGGGCTTCCCAGGCACGAATAGCGTCGGGATCTTTCTTGTTCATGTCCTCCGCAATATTTGAGCCGGAGCCCACGGAAATGAACATGCGCTTCCCGTCCTTCGAAAAAGTTACGTCGCGTGTGGTATGTCCGCCGGTTGAATCGGTCAGTTTCGCCACGATGACTTGGGCCTCGCCGCGCGCCTTGAGATCGCCGTTGCGATAAGGAACGCGAACGACGGAGTTGTTATTGGCCACATAAATCCACTGCGGATCTTTCCCTGCCGGATAAAATGCAACGCCGAAAGGCCGGTCCAGACCTTCCGCGAAAATATCATTTTCCGATGGCCCTTCTGCTCCGTCGGCAGCGCGCATGACCCGTATGCGATTTTGGCCAGTCTCGGCGATGAAAATATCTCCGTTCGGCGCGACACGCAGCAAGCGCGGACCGGACAGCCCCGATGCAAATGGCTTGACCGCAAAGTGAGGAGGAACTGCCAATGTGGCCTCGGCCGGTTTTCCGACAACTTCCGGCGGGTTTCCAGCCGAAGCCGTGACGAAAGGCGGAGGCAAATCAGCCACTATGATGCGATGTTGGACGCCCGGCGCAGCATGAAACCAATCGCTGCTGTTTGTCCCGGCGGCCTGAGGAGCCGGAGCAGGCGCAGTCTGCGCCGTCTCAGGAGCGGCGGCGGGTGCTTTCAAAGTTGACAGATAGGCGATGACGTTGCGGCGATTGTCCTCGGACGGAACAGGCATCGGCATGCTGGTTCCGGGAACGGCGGCGACAGGATTGGCCAGGAAACGGTCCAAGGTCGCCGCATCCCAAACAAAGCCCGATTGGACAAGAGCTTTCGTGTAACCAAAGTTTGGACTGGTCCCGGCCTTCCGCCCAAGGACACCGACGAGGCTTGGCCCCTGCCCTGCCATCACCGCATTTCGCGGCCCGACGGTTGTGGCATGGCAAAGCGCGCAATTCTGTTGGAAAAAGAGTTTTCCGCGGCCGGCGTCATTCGCCTGCGCATTTCGGGCCGACGCTTCCTCAGGCAGGTTGAAATTGATAATCGTCCCACCCGGCGTCTCCGGCACCTGGACGTGGAGAAACGGTTTTTCGGCAGCCGTATGACAGGCATAACATCCATCCATCGTTCGACGATACGCCGTCTTGAAGCCGTTGATGTCCTTATTCTGAATCGCCTTATCAATATCGGCGAGCAAGCTGTTATCGACCGCATCCAAAATACCGTTCAAATCCACGCTTGCGCCAGCCTTGGTTTTTCGCGTCGGCTGAATGCGCACGGCCCATCGCAAATGCGTGCGGGTCTTGTCCAGGTAATAGCTGGCCAGCGGCCAATTACCCTTGTCCGCCGCGAACCAAAGATTGGCAAAGTGATAGCCCACATCCATCATCGCGTGGGCTTGATCCGGCTGAACTTGCGTTTCCGGATTGCCTCCGGCCGGCTGTTGTGACGCCTCTTGACCTTGCGCTTGATTGATCTGAAGCCAACAGCCCAAACCGAAACCGGCCGCGAGCAAGAAGCCCGTGCGGAATTTCATGGTGTGTCTCATAGTATTCGTGCCGAGGAACATATCCGGCCAATTGTTTGTCTGTCAACTCCACCAAGCCAACGTGCCATTGGTAACCGGACTTTGGCTCTGACGATTCCACTTGTCCAAAAATTCAAATCTGGTTAAAGCACCGCGTCACGCAGTATTTCGTCGAGGGCTCTGGGCTCCCATTTCCTCGCCTGCTCCTCAATATTTGCGATGCTCTCTTGAGCGGCACGAGATAGTTCGGTGACTCGAAAGTTTCGCAATCTGGTTGCGCGTCCCCGGCAGAGATCTGCCTTCAATAACAAAAGTTGTGCGGATCTCAGTTTTTCTGCGGCTTTGGCTAATTGTCCCCGCCCCGCTCCGTATAAAACAACTCCGTAGTCACTTGCGTATATGCGAACTTTCGCATATACTAAGTGACGTGTTGAAATCATCTCTTGATCCAAAACACTTTGAGGCCTTGCGCAAGTTCAAGGCGGGCATTTTCAAGGTCCTTGCCCACCCCACTCGCATTCACGTCATCGAGACCTTGCGCGCGGGCGAACTTTCCGTCGGCGCCATTTGGGAACAGGTGAATGTGGAACCGGCGAACCTTTCCCAGCACCTCTGTGTTCTGCGGCAAAGCCATTTGGTCATGACACGCAAGGACGGAAATCAGGTGCTTTATTCCCTGCGCGATCCCCTGCTCGTCGAGGTCCTGGACGCCATGCGCAAATACTTTCAAAAGCATTTTGAGGATTCCATCGAAATGCTCACCCAAATGGAACGGAGCCAATAGCCTCGAATGAACTTTTCCATTGGCTTCCGGCCGAAACTGCTGGACACACTCAAGAACTACACTCGCGCCGACTTTCACGCCGATCTTGTTGCGGGCGTCACTGTCGGGATCGTCGCTCTTCCGCTGGCCATGGCTTTCGCCATCGCGTCGGGCGTTCCGCCCCAGGCTGGCATTTTCACGGCGGTCATCGCCGGATTTCTTGTCTCCGGCTTGGGCGGCACGAAAGTTTCCATTGGCGGACCGACGGGAGCATTCATCGTCATCCTCTATGGCATTTACGCAAAGTACGGCGCTGAGAACCTCGCCATCTGCACGATCATGGCCGGAATTCTCCTCGTGATCATGGGGATGGCCCGTTTCGGCACGATGATCAAATACATCCCCTACCCCGTCACAGCGGGATTTACCAGTGGCATCGCGGTTCTAATCTTTAGCACCCAGATCAAGGACTTTTGCGGACTGGCCATCGATAAGGTCCCTTCCGACTTCCTCGAAAAAATGAAGGTGTTCATCGAACATGCCGGCAGCTTTCAATGGCCAACCCTGCTATTGGCGGCTGCGTCTTTGGCCATCATCAAATTTTGGCCGGGCAAATGGCAGCGGCGCGTGCCTGGCTCGATTATCGCACTTGTCCTTGGCACGGCAGCGGTTGCTATTTTTCATCTGCCCGTCGAAACCATCGGCACAAAGTTCGGAGGCATCCCGCACGGGTTGCCCGCGCCGCATCTGCCGGTGTTGTCCTGGGACATCGTTCACCACTTGTTTCAGCCGGCCATGACCATCGCGCTCCTGGCCGCTATCGAGTCCCTTCTGTGCGCGGTCGTGGCCGATGGAATGATTGACGACCAGCACGATTCCAACCAGGAATTGATGGCCCAGGGCATTGCCAACATCGTCAGCCCTCTGTTCGGCGGCATAGCCGTCACCGGAGCGATTGCGCGGACGGCCACCAACGTCAAATGCGGCGGACGCACCCCGATCGCGGGTATTACCCACAGCATCACCTTGCTGATTATCATTCTTATCGCGGCGCCGCTGGCCAAATTCATCCCGCTGGCCACCCTGAGCGCTGTGCTCATCAACGTCGCTTTCAACATGGGCGAGTGGCACAATTTCAGTCGCTTGCCAAAATGGCCGCGCAGCGACACCGCCGTTTTTCTCGCCACCTTCAGCCTGACGGTCATCATTGATCTGACCGTCGCGGTGGAAACGGGCATGGTGCTGGCGGCGATGCTCTTCATCAAGCGCGTTTCCGACACCACGCAAATCATCGCCGTGGATCAAAACACCGAGACCGAAGGCTCGCACCATTCGCTCATCGGCAAAGAAATTCCCGACGGCGTCATGATTTATGGTATTTTTGGCTCATTCTTTTTTGGCGCGGCGGATAAGTTGGAAAGCGCCCTCAAGCGACTCAAGCAAGAGCCAGATGTTCTGATTCTTCGCATGAGAAAAGTCCTGGCGATGGATGCTACTGGCTTAAATGCCTTGGAGGACCTTTACGAACGGCTCCGACGCCACAAGAAATATCTCATTCTGAGCGGCCCACACACTCAGCCGTTGTTCATGATGGACAAAGCCGGTTTTCTTGACCAATTGGGACGAGAAAACGTCTGCGCCGACATAGACTTGTCCCTGGCCCGTGCCCGCGAAATCCTCCAACTCGCAGCAGTCGTCAAAAAGGAAAAACCTCAAGGGACGCTGGTTCGAGATTAAACCGCCTCTAGCATTCGTCATGCGCTTCCTGGCCGAAGACACGGGCAAACATTTGGACCATATTCTTGACGCGATTCTGGCAACTCTCATTCACTGTGAAAAACGCAAAATACACTGAACATCTACGGAGTAACTCCCAGAGCGGGTTTATCAGACTTCACGCCCTTCCGAATGGCATGGTCAACCATTTCCCCAATGTACCGGCGGCGGGCGGCAAGCGGCAAATGATTCACACGAGCCATCTCCTCGCCAAAAGCCCGGACGTGAAAATCGTAAATTGCCTCCCGAAACTTTTGCTGCGCAATGGGTGCGTTCTTTTTTTTCTGCCGCCTGGTATTCTTCATGCCGCCACTAATGTAAAGTGTTCGCGGACATCTGGCAACCACGCCATGGCGGTGGGATTGATGATTTCAGAAAGCGCCTCTCGGGCTTCTGAAATCATGCGTGTAACTCCGTAATCTCGCATTGGATTTTCCGGAAGGTACTTTTCGGCGTGTCGGACGCGGAGTTCGTGTTGAGCCGACAATCCAGCGCCCGGCGGAAGATGGGATTTGCGCACTTCGACCATGTATCGCCGCACGGCATTTTCGTAAATATTCATGCGAACGCGGTCGAGTTCATGCCAGTACCCTATCTCTGCACGCAAAGCGGGTCGCAGCTTTGGATCTTTATTTGCCGCCAGTTTTAAAACGGGACGCCTTTTGATCAAAGCTGCGGAGCGTTTTGTTTCTGCGAACGCGCGTAACAGCTTCTCATCATAAAGATGCAACCAGCCCCGCTCATCTCCCATTTCGATCATCCGCGCGCCAAGTGCGGTTACAAAGGGCCAGTCTTTATCGCGGTGGGTGCGCTTCATTTCCGCAACGGTATGCGGATTCGCGTAGAAGCCCTGAATTTCCGTCTCCCACCGCGAACTGCTCCGAGGCGCCACGCCAAAGACATCAAGATATGCGCCCGAACCCGCAGGGGGCCAAAGGAAATGACTCGTCCATCCGCCGTGAAACCAGCGCGCATCCAATGGCGCAGTAAGATTTCCACGGTAGCTGGGCAAACGCCCGTCCAAGGTCGTTTCGCCTAACAAATCCAGGAGATCACCGGCTGAGGCCGGGGTGCAAAGCAAGTCGCAGTCTTTCGTCGCCTCAGACACGCCCAATGCCACGCAGGCCATGCCGCTGGTGATGGCGCAGGCGATGCCGCAACTGCGGGCGCGGGTAACCAACTTCTCATAAAACCGCTCAAGCTCTGCGTAGCTGAAAGGCATCACCTTGCTTACCACGATGCCGTTGATGCGTCGAGCATCCTTAAGAAATCCAAAACTGAAAGAAGCTTCAACGTTTGAATCCTCCTTTTAAGGCGAAGGCCAGGTTCTTGGCCAATTTTTGGGCTGTGGATGGCTTACAAGAAATCGCGAAATCCTCGGCCTTTCCGCAGTCACCGAAAAAGACAGTCCTAGTGGTACCCTCGCCCGGAATTGAACCGGGATGGACGGTTTAGGAAACCGCTCCTCTATCCATTTGAGGTACGAGGGCAAATTATTCCTCGCTCAGAATACCCAATCAAATATGACATGGCAAGGGGGCGCGCTTGTGATCGACTGACGATGAAACTCGGGCATCACTTTAATCAATAGCGGAGAAAATATTATCAATTAGCGGGAATCCGGCCCGCGACGTTATGGTCAGGTGCATGAGAAACAGCCATAATTTGAGACTGAGGATTTCGGGATCCTGGAGGTCCTTTGAGTCGGTATTCATGCTTGACTCGAATCAAGCCATGCCGTCCGATTGAAAAAGCCCAATTATGGAGAATGTCATCCTTATTTTTTTGGTTGTGCTTGGGATACCCATTGCCGCGGGCGTTTGGCTCATCGGCCGCGCAGTCAGAACCAAGGATGAAATTGAGCAACTCCGCCGGCGTATCAACGTCCTGGAAGACCGAAATCTCCGTTCGCGATTGGATACAGCTCCTGCCCCTTCAGAACTTCACAAACCGGAACCGATTCCGCCACCTGCTCCGCCTATTGCTGCCCCTCCCCCAATAATCGCCTCTGTTCCTGTGACAGAAGCTGCTCCTCCAGATTTAAAAATCGGTCAGCCTCCAACATTTTCATCGCTGCCGAAGATGTCTGGACCTCAAGAGACCGTTGAAAAGCCGTTCCAGCCCGTGGCCGCGCCGCGGTCGATCTCAATCCCAGAGACGCCGCCGGAACCAACACCAGTCCAGCCAGCCATCAATTGGGAACAATTCATGGGCGTAAAAGGATTTGCCTGGGTCGGCGGGTTTGCGCTGTTCCTGGGCATCGCGTTCTTTGTCAAGTATTCCTTCGACAACAATCTCATTTCCCCGCAATTGCGCGCCGCCATTGGTTTTCTGGCCGGGATCGGACTCGTGGCCGGCGGCATGGTCTTATCGCGGAAGGACTATTCTGCGCTTTCGCAAACGTTGTGCGCCACGGGCGTTCTGGTGCTTTACGCGGTCACCTTCGCCTGTCGCGCGTTTTACCATTTCGCCTTCTTCGGGCCGCTGGCGACATTCCTCCTGATGTCGCTCATTACTTTCACCGCTTTCTTGCTGGCGGCACGGCTCAATGCACTGGTTGTGGCCATCCTCGGCATGCTGGGAGGTTTTCTGACGCCGATTTTGCTTTCCACGGGACAGGACAACCCGCTGGGACTCTTTGGTTACATTGGTATTCTTGATGTCGGTCTGATATTGGTCGCGCTGAATCGGCGCTGGGATTTCCTTCCTGCACTGGCAGCGATCGGGACCGTTTTTATGCAGGTGGGATGGATCGGGAAATTTTTTGAGTCCGAACGTTATTTCGTTGGAAACAAAGTGTTGATCGCCCTCGCGGTCTTGGTTGCGTTCAACGCGATTTACCTCGCGGCCAATTGGGCGGCAAAACGGCGCGGACAATTTACGTGGTGGCTGGCGGGGGCCAACCTGATCCTGGCCGGGACCGCGCTGATGTTTACGCTCTTTTTCTTCTCCTTCCCGGCGCTGGCGCAGCGGCCTGTTTTGATTTTCAGTTTCGTCTTTGTTATTGACATTCTTGTCGCGGTCCTGGCGCTCATGGAAAGACAAGCGTCCATCGCGCACATCGCCGCGGGCTTTGTGGTCTTTGCCATCATGGCGATCTGGACCTGCGAAAATCTCACCAACTCATTGCTCAATCCCGCGCTCGTATTTTATTTTCTCTTCGCTGTGTTCCATTCCGCCATACCGGCCTGGCGGCAAAGGGGAAGCGGCGGCGCTTGCGGCAAAACGGAGCGACTGGGCCAATTGTTCCCGCCGATTGCTTTGGCGCTCGTGTTGGTGCCAATTTTTAAACTTCAGGAGCTTTCATTCCTGATCTGGCCATTTGTGCTTTTAGTCGATTTGCTGGCAATTCTATTGGCCGGATTGACGGCCGCGCTGTTGCCGGTGTTGGCGGCGCTTTTGCTGACTCTTGCGGCCATCGCAGAACTGATTTTCAAGATACCGGCCACACTCACGGGGTTGCCAGGCTCATTTTTCCTATTGGCTGCGTTCTCTGTATTCTTCGTTGCGGCCAGTTTGTGGCTGGTTCGAAAGTTTGTCCCGGACGCCTTCAAAAGCGGGCTCAAAATCTCGGATAAAATAGCCGGCACGCAAGGGATGGCCGCGTTGCTGCCGGCCAGTTCCGCTGTGCTGCCATTCCTGCTCCTGATCATGGCTACTCTTCGCCTCCCGCTGATGAATCCCTCGCCCGTATTCGGAGTCACGTTGCTGCTGATTGTGTTGCTGCTGGGGCTGACTCGAGTTTTTGCGTTGGACTGGATGCCCATGGTAGGGCTTGTCAGCACTTTTGCGGTGGAATGCGCGTGGCACTTCGGCCGGTTTGAAAATGACAATTCCCATCTCCTGGCGGCTTCTGGAATCCCGCCGTTCTCGATGTTGCTGACATGGTATCTAATTTTCTTTGCGATCTTTGCCATTTTTCCTTTTCTTTTTCTGAGGAGATTTACCGAAAAGGCCGAGCCTTGGGCCGCGGCGGCATTGGTCGCACCCGCGCAATTTCTTTTGATTTACAGGCTAGTGAAGATCGCCTGGCCTGGCTCGATGATGGGATTGTTGCCGGCGGCTTTTGCTGTGCCGGAATTGCTAAGTCTCGTAGCCATACTCCGAGTCATTCCGTCCGAAAATAAAGCTCGGATGACGCAATTGGCCTGCTTTGGAGGGGTGGCCCTGTTTTTTATCACATTGATTTTTCCAATCCAATTTGATCGGCAATGGATCACCATTGGCTGGGCCTTGGAAGGGGCGGCGTTATTATGGCTTTTCCACCGTGTGCCGCATTCGGGGCTTCGATTAACGGGTGTGGGCTTGCTCGTGACGGCCTTCGTGCGTTTGGCGTTTAATCCGGCCGTGTTCGCGTACCATCCCCGCAGCGCGACGCCTGTTTTCAACTGGTATCTCTACACTTACGGCCTCGTGACCGCGGCCCTTTTTGTCGGGGCCCGATTATTGGCTCCGCCGCGCCAGCGGATCGGCGGCATCAACGCACAAGCCTTGTTGGGCAGTCTTGTTCCGGCGTTGGGATTCCTATTGCTCAACATTGAGATTGCCGATTACTTCAGCCCACCCGGTTCGACCCTTACATTCGAGTTTAGCGGCAACTTCGCGCGCGACATGACTTACTCCATCGCATGGGCATTATTCGCGCTCGGCCTGCTCGTCTATGGAATCAGCAAGAAAATGGCGGTCGCCCGCTATCCAGCCATGGCCCTGCTTTGCGTCACTTTGCTCAAACTGTTCATCCACGACCTTGCGCAACTTGGCCAACTTTACCGCATCGGCGCCTTTATTGGGGTGGCGATTGTCGCGATGCTGGCCTCCTTCGCCTATCACAGGTTTTATTCCACGTCTATCAAGGCCGCCGCGCCAAATCATGAGGCCTAGATTTCAAACAGCCATGTTGATCGGTTTCACGCTGATCGCCGTTGACCGCCGCTGCGGGGCGTGGCCATCCGATTGGCGTCACGAACAACATTTCACCGTGACCGCCCCTGGATTAATTAAATTAAATTTGCCGAGAGATACCTTAAACGGTGCGCGCCCAACGCTCGAAGACCTGCGCCTTTATGATGACTCCGGAAAAGAACTGCCTTATGCCATTGAGCGGCCGGCGCCGTTGGCCTCGCCATTAGAACGGGCGCAATCCTTTCATGTTTCGCTCGAAAACAACTCAACCGTCATGACGCTGGAAACTGGCGTAACGCGACCCATTGACAACGTTGCGCTCGAGACGCCGGCCCCCGATTTCATAAAAAGCGTCAACATGGAAGGCTCTACCGACGGCCAACATTGGCATGTGTTGGCGCAACACCAGCCGATTTTTCGGAGCCTTTCTGGAACCGAACTGCTCCGCGTTTCGTTCTCATCGGGAGTCTGGCCGTGGTTGAGGCTGACCGTGGATGACCAACGCTCGTCACCGATTCCATTTCTTGGCACGCATATTCATGCCACTTCCGTTGAACAGCCACCGGTGGAATCGCAACCCGCACAAATTGTCGAACGCGATGAGAACCCCGGCGAAACGCGGCTGACAGTGGACCTTGGCGCGGCCAATCTTGATTTGGCGTCCCTTGCCATTGAAACGGACGAACCGTTGTTTACACGCGCAATCACGCTGTTGGAACCGCAAGTCACCGAGGCTCTTATTGGCGAGAAGCCGATTGGGCAAGGTTTGATCTATCGCATCGCCCTCAATGACCAGGCAACATCCGCGAATTTATCGGTCCCACTCGCCACGTCGGTAACTTCGCGCGAATTAATCGTGCTCATTCGCAATGAAGACAGTTCGCCGCTGCGGATTAGCGCGATTCGAGTCGAGCGGCGGCCGCTGTATCTAACATTTATGGCTCGGCAGACAGGCGTGTTTCATCTCTTGACCGGCAATAAATTCTGTGCAGGCCCTCGCTACGACCTGGCGGAATTAGGGACACGGTTCAAAGCCGTGCCTATCGCAGGAATCGTGGTCTCGCCCGTCGCCGGCAACCCGGATTTTCGAGAGCCGGAGGCATTGCGCGGACTTGAAATCGCCGGCGCGCCCCTGGACGTTTCCGATTGGGAATTTCGCAAGCCGATTCATCTGACCAACAGCGGGGCCGAGCAAATTGAATTGGACCTCGACGTCTGCGCGCACTCCGCGCTGAATTTTTCGGACGTTCGCATCCTTTCCGGCACGAACCAAGTGCCATACCTTATTGAGCACACCTCCATTACGCGTTCGGTGGCGTTGACCGCAACCACTACCAACGATGTCAAGAATCGGAATCTCAGCCGTTGGGTGATTCAATTGCCGCGAGCCGACTTGCCGTTTTCGCGTCTGACCTGCGAGTCAAAGGACCCGCTTTTTCAGCGCGAGATGTCGCTCTACGAGGAACTCGCCGATGACCGCGGTAATATCTACCGCTCCACGCTCGGAGACGCGGTTTGGACACAAACTCCACAACACGGCAGCAAAGTATTTGTCCTGACGCTCAACGAAACACCGAGAGCGGACACGTTGTATCTTCAAACCGATAACGGCAACAATCCTCCCATTGAACTGGGAAATTTCGCTGCGTCCTACACTGCGACTCGAGTCCTGTTCAAAGCGAATGTAAGCGACCAGCTTTTCCTCTACTATGGAAATCCCCGCGCCGGGGCGGCAAACTACGATTTGAGTCTGGTCGCGGGCGATTTGCTTGCTGCGGACAAATCCACGGCCACACTCGATTCCGCGCAACCGCTCAAAAGAACATCCACAGTCGGAAGCCACGCGCAGGCGTCAGGAGGCGTGCTTTTCTGGATCGCCCTGGCAGCGGTCGTTATTGGATTGCTCGCCATTGTCGCGCGTCTGCTGCCGAAAACTCAATGACGAAGCCCTTGTTCCCGTCTCGCCCTAAAACGTGGCCGCTTTGCGCTCCGGGCCGACGATGATGACAATCGCGCCAAGACAAAATGCGGCAAAGGCTGTCATGGCCATGGCGTTGGAATAACTGCTGCCCTTGGAGAGTTGCGCCTCGACGTGCGCGGCGTTGCCCGCCAACAGCACTCCGCATTGATAGGCGAAGCCCGGCAGAAAACCGCGCACGGCATTGGGCGAAACTTCGGTGATATGCGCGGGAATGACGCCCCAAGCTCCTTGAACCATGAATTGGATTAAAAACGCTCCCAAGGTCAGTGAAGCCGCCGTTGCGCCGGACGACCAAAGCGGTATCACGCCGACCGCCAGCAGCAATGCCAAAGTCATGCTCCGCCGCCGCCCCACGCGATCGGAAAAAAGCCCGAAACACAACCCTCCAGCTATCGCACCCAAATTGTAAATGATGGCCGTGTTACCCACCTGCGCTTTGGTGAAATGGCGTTCCTGCTCCAGAAAACTCGGATACAGGTCCTGTGTTCCGTGCGAGGACAGATTCATCATCGTCATCAATACGACCAAATACAAAAAAAGTTTCCAATGACCCACCGCCGCCCGGCCCAAGCCGGACCAGGTCTCGGCCCGGTTCGTTTGCCAAACGGCCGATTCCTTCACTTTGTAGCGCACGAACACCGCCAGCAACGCCGGCAGTCCGCCGATAAAAAACATGGAGCGCCAGCTCCAGCTATCCGGCAAAAAGCGAAAGCAGCACGCCGCCAGCAAGTAGCCGCACGGATAACCCTGTTGCAACAATCCGGAAAATATCCCGCGCCATCGCGGCGGAACCTTTTCCATGGAGAGGGCCGCGCCTACGCCCCATTCACCGCCCATGCCAATACCAAAGAGCGCGCGGCAAATCATGAACGTGGTGAAATTCGGCGCCAGTCCCGAGAGCACTTCCATCACGGAAAAGAAGACCAGGTTGGCCATCATCGGACGCCGCCGGCCATAGCGATCCGCCAACAAACCGAAAATCAGCGCCCCAAGCGGTCGAAAAGCCAGCGTGACGGTGATGGCCAGCGTCATCTTGTCCTTGAGTGAAACGTGAAAATCCGCCGCGGCCTTTGAGAGAACAAAGATGAGGACAAAAAAATCAAAGGCGTCCAGCGTCCAGCCCAGAAAGCTGGCCATCACGGCATAACCGGCGTCGCGGTGTGAATTTGAGTCGCGCAAGGGCCGGCCCACTCTGCGGCTTGCCGAACCAAAGCGCAATTCCCCAGTATCACTGGCGGTTCGCCAAAGACATGAGAACCTTGAAATACAAATCGAGCAAGATGGCCCCGTTAGGGCGCTTCCAACCGGAAGAAGGCGTCATGGCCGCTGGTCGGAGTTGTCACTGTAGAATTGGTGCCTTCGATGGCGATGCCAATTACGACGTTGGTCCACTTCGCGGAAAGATTGGAGGTGGTTTGCAAGGTGAAATTCGTGGCGGATGCGGGCCACAAGACCATTACCGAACCGGCGCTGGCGCGTTGAATGCTCAAAACAGGCTGATTGGTCGAAGGGCTCGCGGCCGTAACCAGTAAACTGAAAATGGTCGCGCCATATTGTTCTTCAGCAGTCGTGCCGGCCGGAAGATTAATGGGGGAAAACGTTCCAATGTGCAAGCCGTATTCCAGCAGGTTAACCGTGTTGCTAATGGCAGGCACAAAACCATCAAGCCAGGAGACACTCGCCGGCCCGCTGAGCGCGACCGCGCCGGTGATATCAATTGGTGCGGGTGCAAGTGGGCCGCTCACGCCGAATGCAAACGCGCCGCCATCGATTGTAAAACTACCGTTGAACTCGAGGGTGCTGGCCAGTCCAGCGACCGTCCCGGAATTGGTGAAACTCACGCCAACAACAGCCGTGGACGTCCCCAATGACCTGCGAAAGTTGCCGGCATTGTCGAAAAATTCATGCCCGTAACCGGCGGTTTCGATATATGCGTTGGTTTGGATGTCCCAAAGCGCGCCGGCGAGATTATAGACTCCGCCAAAATAGGGGCCGTCATCGTTATAGACATCTAAATACGCGGCCCCAGTCATCGTCACCGTGCCGGCATTGGTCAACACGTTCTCCAAAGAGACATCGCCTTCTATGTTTAGTAAGCCTCCGCTCTTGACCGTCATCGGACCGGGAATAGCGCCACTGGCCCAATCCATCGTACCCGTGACGCTATTGGTGCCGAGAAGCGTGGTCCCTTTGATCGTCAAATTGGTGATTGCGCCAGAATTCTGAAAGGCCGGCCCCAGCACGAGATTGCCGCCGGCCAGCAATAAATTGGGAGGGACGTTCTGTGCCAGCGTCAGCATCGTGCCGGTGAATTCACAAATCCCAAGCCCGGTAATCAGTGGCAGTGCACCCATAGTGAAATTGCCGGCGTTAAAGTAAGTGGCCGCACCGGCGGCCGTATCATACGTTCCTGTCAAAGCGCCTCCACCGTTGAAATCGAGGCTGTTTGTCAGATTGGTTACTGTGCCGGAGTTGGTAAAATTCACGCTCAC
>Ga0182024_10001555_pt1 | contig 58892 bp, 51 predicted proteins | sample P32metaG_FD_120480 | JGI IMG/M metagenome (GOLD analysis project Ga0182024, IMG submission 120480) | Permafrost microbial communities from Stordalen Mire, Sweden - P3-2 metaG (Illumina Assembly) | ecosystem: Environmental > Terrestrial > Soil > Wetlands > Permafrost | place: Sweden: Stordalen...
GTCGGCGGCCGTGAGCATGCTAATCTCCACCTGAAATGGGACACGAAGAAGATCTTCGGCTGGCGAAACATATTTCTCGCAGCGGATCGCATCTTCCACTGGGCCGAACGCGTTCACATTCGCCCCCTCCGCAAGGCTGCGTTGAAGAGGGCTGAGAGGTGGATGCTCGAGCGCTTCGAAAAGTCGGATGGCCTCGGGGCAATCTATCCGGCCATGCTGAACGCGCTGATCGCACTGGCCTGCCTGGGCTACACCCCCGACGATCCTCAATTTATTCGCGCCATGGACGAGTTTGAAAAGCTCGGCATCGACAATCCTGACGGCGAGCCGAACTACCCCACCCCGACCTTCCGCATGCAGCCCTGTGTCTCGCCGGTATGGGACACGGCGCAGGCGGTCTACGCACTCGGCGAGGCCGGCCTGGCGAAGAACGATCCACGCATGATCAAGGCCGCAGACTGGCTTCTGTCCAAGGAAGTCCGAAGCAAGGGCGATTGGTCGATGAGCCTGCCGAATGTGCAGCCAGGTGGCTGGTACTTCGAGTTCAACAACGAGTTTTATCCTGATGTTGATGATTCCGCACAGGTTCTTCTTGCTTTAAATTGCGTCTCTCACCCCCGCGAACGCAACCAGATCGATGTATCTCAACGCGCGCTGGACTGGATCTTCGCGATGCAGTGCAAGAACGGCGGCTGGGCAAGCTTCGATAAAGACAACACCAAGATGATCTTCCAGTACATCCCCTTCGCCGACCACAACGCGATGCTGGATCCGCCGACAGTCGATATCACGGGCCGCATCTTGGAGATGCTGGCGAACTACGGTTATAACCGGCGCGACCAGCGAGTCGAAAAGGCGATTCAATTTGTTCTCAAGGAACAGGAGCCTGACGGAAGCTGGTTTGGGCGCTGGGGCGTCAATTATCTGTGCGGAACATTTCTCGTACTGCGAGGGCTGGAGGCGATGGGCATCTGGAACCACGAGCCGGCAATCCAGCAGGCAGCGGAGTGGATCCGCATGGTGCAAAACGTCGACGGCGGTTGGGGCGAAACCTGCATCAGCTACGACGATCCCATTCAGCGCGGCATCGGCCCCAGCACACCATCGCAGACGGCATGGGCCGTTCTCGGTCTGCTCGCGGCTGGCGATACCAGAAGCGATTCGGTGGCCAAGGGCATTCGATGGCTAGTAGAGAAGCAGAGCGAAATCGGCACGTGGGATGAGTCCGCCGCAGGACGCAATAACGAAGCGATTTACACCGGGACCGGCTTCCCGCGAGTGTTTTATCTCGCCTATCATTTGTATCGAGACTATTTCCCGCTTCTGGCCTTGACGACGTATAAGCGCGCCATGGACAAGGAAGCAGCAGCCGCAGCGTAGCAAAGTTTCAGCATCGCGCGAGGTTGCGCAAAACTTTTTTTGATGGAGGAGACACCGGATGGCAGTGCCAGTCTCGCAAGCTTGGACCGTCGCAACTTATGTATTGAAGCAGAAGCTCATGGGCCGGAAGAAATATCCGCTCGTGCTGATGCTGGAACCCTTGTTCCGCTGCAACCTGGCTTGTGCCGGCTGCGGAAAGGTCCAGTACCCGGCCCACATTCTGAAGACCGACCTCTCACCCGAGGAGTGCTTCAAGGCGGTGGAAGAGTGCGGAGCGCCGATGGTGTCGATCCCCGGCGGAGAGCCGCTGCTGCACCCCCAGATGCCGGAGATCGTCGCAGGCCTCGTTGCGCGAAAGAAGTACGTCTACATGTGCACCAACGCTCTTCTGCTGAAGGAGAAGCTGCACCTGTTCAAGCCGAGCAAATATCTCTCATTCTCCGTTCACGTCGACGGCCAGCGCGAGCATCACGACTTCTCCGTTTGCCGCGAAGGTGGCTACGACATCGCGATGGAAGGCGTACGTGCTGCGGTTGCGGCTGGCTTCCGTGTAACCACGAACACAACCTTGTTTGACGGCGCCGACCCGAACTCAGTGCGCGCACACTTTGACGAAATGATGGCAGCCGGCGTCGAGAGCATGATGGTCTCGCCCGGCTACACCTACGACAAGGCTCCGGACCAGAACCATTTTCTCGGCAAAGCGAAGTCGCGCCGAATGTTCCGCGCGATTCTCTCCAACCGCAAGAAGGAATGGCAGTTCAACACTCACCCGCTCTTCTCGGAGTTCCTGATGGGCAAACAGAACTTCGAATGCACGCCATGGGGCATGCCGACGTTCTCGATCTTCGGCTGGCAGAAGCCTTGCTATCTGCTGCAAGATGGTTACGCTGACAGCTTCAAGGAGCTGCTGGAGACGACGGAGTGGCAGAACTATGGCGCAAAGAGCGGAAATCCGCAGTGTGCCAACTGCATGGTGCACTCCGGGCACGAGGCCTCTGCGGTGGATTACAACTTCGGTTCGTTGAAGGGCTTTCTCGTGACCGCCAAGAAATACATGTTCCCATCGCTGTATCCGGACGCGGGCGCGCAGAAGCTGCTGAATGAATGGCGGCCAGAGCATGCCGGCCCGCTGGTCCAGATTGAGGCTTCGTCCGCTACGGCCAGCAACGAACTACAGTCGGTTTCAGGAGATTAGGCGTCATGGCGACAGAGCAACAGGAGCATCTGAAGATTGAGCAACTGCGGCACCAGAGCGCTGACGAACTGGATCACATCGAAGGCCGCGAGAGGGAGAACCTTGAAGGGTGGATCCCTACTCTGGCTACGGATGCGGAGATTCGTGAAGCGCTGGAAAAGGCCTTTGACTATCGCGGCGACATTACCATCACGCGAAAGGATGGCTCGCAGGTCGTCGGGTATCTGTTCGATCGCCGGCAAGGCTCTTCGCTCGCCGACTCGTTCGTCCGCATCATCCCAACCAATGCGCCAACGAAGGTGAACGTCGCCTACTCCGACATTGCAGCGCTAACGTTCAGCGGCAAGGACACGGCGGCAGGCAAGACCTTCGAGGCCTGGGTAAAGAAATACTGGGAGAAGAAGGCCGCTGGCGAGAAGAACATTCAGATTGAGCCCGAGAAGCTGGACTAAAACAGCTCCCGCATCGTAGTCTTCGCAGGCCATCGGTTCGACTCGGCAAAGTCTGCAATCGCAGGATGAGTGGGGAAAGAGCGACAAGTGCGCGTATTCATTACGGGAGCGACGGGCTTCGTGGGCGGCCATGTGGCGCGGCGTTACGCAGCAGACGGCGCAAGCCTTCGCCTGTTGACCCGGCAGACGAGCCGATTGGATTCACTAGCAGGCATTGACGCCGAGATGGTCACCGGCGATCTGCGCGAACCCGAGAAGCTGCGGTACGCGCTCACCGGTTGCGACGCGCTCGTCCACGTTGCGGCCGACTATCGCCTGTGGGTGCGCGATCCCAAAGAGATGTACGCCGCCAACGTCGATGGAACGCGAGATCTCTTGAAGTTGGCACGCGAGACCGGCGTACCACGCGTCGTCTACACCTCAAGCGTCGCGACCATGGGCTTCAAGGCCGACGGTACGATCGTGAACGAAGACACTCCAGTCTCGCTGGCAGACATGATCGGTCACTACAAACGTTCGAAATTCCTCGCGGAGCAAGAGGCCGTTCAAGCCGCTAAGGCCGGCCAGCATGTCATGATTCTGAACCCAACGACACCGATCGGCGCTGGCGATGCCAAGCCTACCCCAACCGGCAGAATCATCGTCGACTTTCTGAACAAGAAGTTTCCCGCCTACGTCGACACCGGTCTCAACCTTGTCGATGTTGACGAGGTCGCCCGCATGCATGTGGTCGCGCTCGATCGCGGCGCGCCGGGCGAACGCTACATCCTCGGCGGAGAGAATCTCACGCTGAAACAAATTCTCGACCGCATGTCCGCGATTACCGGCCTGCCGTCGCCTACCATGAAGGTGCCACACTCCGTAGCTATGATCTTCGCCTTCTTCGACGAAAACATCACTGGCAAACTCCTCGGCAAAGAACCGCGCGCCACCGTGGAAGCCGTTCGCATGGGAAAAAAAATGATGTTCGCTTCCTCCGCGAAGGCCGAGCGCGACCTTGGCTTTCAAGTCCTCCCAATCTACAACGCCATGCGCTCCGCGATCGAGTGGTTTGTCGCCAACGGATACGCGCCCGCCTTCGACAGACAGCTCGCATGAAAGAGTGCCCAGCCATCATTGTGGCTTTGCCGAGAGAGGTGAAGCAACTGGTTCGTGGCTGGCAGGAGCACAGGCTCCCCGGCAAGGTCATCGTCTACACCAACGATTTTGCGGTCGTTTCTTGTGCTGGCATGGGGCCCGCTCGCGCTACATTAGCTGTCCAGGCAGCGATGTCGATCAGGCCAATTACTGCCTTGCTCTCCGCCGGTCTTGCCGGTGCCTGCGATCCATCGCTGCACGTTGGAGACATCGTCCGCGCCGGCGTTGTCATCGACACACAGTCCGGCGAACGTTTCAGCAATCCAGAGTTCAACCAGATACTGGTCAGCGCACCTGCGATCGCCAGCGTCCACGAGAAGCAGAGGCTCTATGCGTCCTACCATGCCAGCGCGGTGGATATGGAGGCAGCGACCGTAGCCCGCATCGCCCAGGCGCACAGCCTAACTTTCCAGGCGATCAAAGCCATCTCGGACGAAGCCACTTTCGAACTGAAAGAGCTTGTTCGCTTCGCTACACACGACGGCCAGTTTCGCGAGTCGGCTTTCGCGGCATACTCCGCCATTCGACCGCATCTGTGGACGAAGCTATTTCAACTTGCCGGCAACAGCAAGCGAGCCCTCCAGTCGCTTACAACTGAGTTGCAAACGCAGCTAGACTGGTATCGGCAGAGAACTTGAAACTATGTTGAAGAAGCAAAAAAGAGCTATTGAAGGAGTCCCGCCGACCATGCGCGCAGCCGTGTATCGCGGCAAGAACGATGTGCACGTCGAGACGGTTCCTGTCCCAGAGATCGGCGCCGGCGAGGTGCTGGTAAAGATCCACACCTGCGGCATCTGCGGAACCGACCTCAAGAAGATCCACACCGGCTCGCACGATGCGCCGCGTGTCTTCGGGCACGAGATGTCGGGGACCATCGTGCGCGTTGGCGAAGGTGTTGACGGCTTCGCTGTGGGCGACCGCGTCATGGCCTACCACCATATTCCGTGCGGCGAATGCTTCTACTGCCGCAAGAAGACATTCGCTCAATGCGAGGTCTACAAAAAAGTCGGCTGCACGGCTGGCTTTGCTCCCTCTGGCGGCGGCTTCGCCGAATACATTCGCGTCATGGATTGGATTGTTCGCCGCGGCCTGGTAAAGATTCCCGACGAGATCCCGTTCGAGCAGGCCGCATTTCTCGAACCCGTCAACACCTGCTACAAGGCAATTCAGCTCCTCCATCTGCAATCCGATGAGACGGTGCTCGTCATAGGACAGGGTCCCATCGGCATCCTGCTGGCCGCTCTCGCACGCAAGACTGGAGCCACTGTGCTGACCAGCGATCTCTATTCCGAGCGCCACGCCGTCGCTGCGAAGTTCGGTCTCGATCATCCCCTCGATGCGCGGGGAGACGTCGCCGCTGCAGCGAAGGCTGCCACCGAAGGCCGCGGGGCGGACGTTGCTCTGCTTGCAGTCGGGGGCGATGCTCTGATCAAGGTCGCGATGGATGCAATCCGTCCAGGCGGACGCGTCGTGCTCTTCGCCCAAACCCAGCACGGCGATGCGCCGTTCGACCCCGCGGCGGTCTGCATGGACGAGAAGACCCTGATGGGCTCCTACAGCGCCTCGGTGGCGATTCAGGATGAGGTCACTCAGATGGTCTTCGACGGCTACCGCAGCGGCTTCGACCTGACCAACCTGATCTCACACCGGTTCTCGCTGGAGGACGCCGTCGATGCTCTCGATCTCGCATCACACCCGCAAGCTGACTCGCTCAAGATAGTCATACAGCCTGGCGTGCCCTCTAGTCGCGCGTCCGTTTCTTGATCTCAACGTTGAGGCGCTTAATTTTCTGGTTCAACGTGGAGAGCGGAATCTTGAAGTATTCTGCGGCCTCGGTCTGATTCCAGTGGCAGCGCTCCAGGCGATCCGCGATGATGCGCCGTTCAATCTCTTCCATCAGATCGAAGAGCGAAGCGTTCGGTTGATGGTCCAGAAGACTCGCGGAGTACGTGCTGCCGGTCAGCTGCGTCGGCAGCAAGTCCGGGTTGATCGTCCGTGACGTGGCGAGCACAACTCCACGCTCCATCGCATTTTCAAGCTCACGCACGTTGCCCGGCCATTCGTAGTCCATCATCACGCGCATGGCTTCGGGCGAGAGCGACGGTACCTCGGTCCCATTCTCGTCCGCGTAAAACTTGAGGAAGTGCGCGGCGAGCAGAGGAATATCCTCACGGCGGGAGCGCAACGGCGGCAGCTCCAGGCAAATCACATTCAGCCGGTAGAAGAGGTCCTCGCGGAAGCGGCCTTCGCGCACAGCCTCGTGCAGGTTGACGTTGGTCGCGGCAATAATGCGGACATCGACCTGGATCTCCTGCACGCCGCCGAGGTGCATGAAGCGGCGGTCCTGCAACACGCGCAGAATCTTCGCTTGCATATCCATGCCCATGGTGCCAATCTCATCGAGGAAAAGTGTGCCGCCATTGGCTACTTCAAACAGGCCTTTCTTCGCAGTCACGGCCGAGGTAAACGCGCCTTTGACATGGCCAAACAGCGTCGACTCCAGCAGCTCCGACGGCACCGCGCCCGTATTGACGGGAACGAACGGCCGGTCGCGGCGGGGCGAGTTGGCATGGAGCGCCTTCGCGATCAGCTCTTTTCCTGTGCCGCTCTCTCCCTGCAGGAGCACCGTCGATCGGCTCGGCGCGACCTGCGCGATCAGGTCGAACAGGCTCAGCATCGGCTCGCTTTTTCCGACGATGTTTTCAAAGTTGTATCGCTGTTTCAGCGTTCGTTTGAGCTGAACAACCTCTTCCTCAGCGCGATGCCGGGCGACGGCAGCACGAATATCGGCGAGCAGTTTTTCGTTGTCCCACGGCTTCTGGACAAAATTCTCCGCACCGGCCCGAATCGCATCGACCACGTTGCCGACGGTCCCATACGCAGTGATCATGATGACCGGCAGATTGGGCTGCATCTCCACGATGCGCGGCAGCAGGTCGATCCCGCTCTCGCCCGGCAACGCGAGATCCAGCAGCAGCAGATCGTATTCATTGCGCGACAGCAGCTCCAGACCGGCGGGTCCATCGCCGGCCAAGCTCACCATAAAGCCTTCAAGGGTCAGCAGTGTATCAAGCGATTCGCGGATGGCCGTCTCGTCGTCGATGATGAGAATGCGCGGGTCTCCTACTACACGCGCGGTGCGTTTCAGATGAAGGGATTCGGCAGCCAGTTCGGTTGTCTCAGACATGAATCGTCTTCCTCCCGGCTTCGTGCAAACTGCTTGCCGGCGTCTCCACAGCGATCGGGGCGCGTGTGCCAGAGGCAGGGAACTCCAGCTGGAAGGCCGTGCCCACGCCTAGCTCGCTCTCCACGTGGATCTTGCCAGCGTGTTCCTGCATGATGCCGTAGGTGACCGCGAGCCCAAGTCCCGTGCCCTTGTGCTCGCCCGCTTGCGGCTTTGTCTTGGTGGTGAAGAACGGATCGTAGATGCGGTGGAGGTGCTCCCCCTCGATGCCGGCGCCAGAGTCCTGGATGCGCATCAGCACACGCCCCGCGCCATTGAAGGTCGCAATCTTCAGTGTTGCATTTGGTGTTCCGAACATCGCGTCCTTTGCGTTCAGCATGAGGTTCAGAATCACCTGCTGCAATTTGCCCTGGTTTCCGTGGATACGGGAGAGGTGCGGGTCGAGGTTCGTCTCAACGCGAATCTGCGATGTTTTGAACTGGTGCTCCAGCAGAGTGACGGTGTCGCGAAGCAGTTCGTTGAGGTCGACGCTGGTAAACTCAGTGCCGCTGGTTCGAGAAAAATTAAGCAGGCCATTCACAATCTCCGATGCCCGGAAGGTCTGCTGCGTAATCTTTTCGAGAACCGTCGCAAGCCGTTCATCGTCGCGCATGTGCTTGGTCAACATCTGTGTGTAACTTGAAATAACCGCCAGCGGCGTGTTCACCTCATGGGCGACCCCGGCAGCCAGCAGCCCAATGGACGAGAGCTTCTCCGCCTGCGTCAACTGCGCTTCGAGCTGCATGCGGTCCGTGATATCGTCCACCAGAATGATGCGTCCAACCGCGACGAAGTTACGCGTCACCAGCGGCGCGATGGCGATGTTGGCGATGCGAACTTCGCCGTTTGGCAGCACGAGGCGGAACTTGTAAAGCGTGTGCGTGCCCTGCTCCTTATGCACGCTGTTGAATCTCGCAACGAACTCCGGCGGCAACACAACAGAGAGCGGCTGGCGCAAGACCTCCGTTCGCGACTTGCCGAACATGCTCTCCATCTGGGTATTCCAGCTTTCGATGCAACCGTCCAGATCAACCGCGAAGACTCCGACGTTGATCGACTCGACGATATTTTCGTGGAACTCCTTCAAGCTCTCGAACTCCGTAATCTTTTGTTCGAGCCGTCGATAGAGCTGCGCGTTCTGAATAGCGATGCCGATGTAGCCGGCCAGTGACTCCAGTAGCTCCATGTCTTCGCTCGAAAGAAAGTCGCCATCGTCCGTACGGCCCAGGCCAATGACGGCAACCGTTCGCGTGCCGCCGCCCTCGCGGTTGGCAACGCGGCAGGGAAGATAGTAGTTCAGGTCCAGCCGTCCCGCACTGTTGCGCTGCGCCTCAGGCAGGCGAAGCACCTGCTGCGGATTTTCGAGGAAGATGTGATTGTTTGCCCCCGGGCGGTCGAAGTCGAGGAAGCGCACGTCCAGCGCTCGCAGATCGGCTGATTGAAGATTAGTGAGACCATGCGATGCGGCCAGATCGAAGTGTCGAGCCGCGGATCTGCCATCGCCCTCGGAGGCCAGGAACACGGCAACGCGGGTGACCAGCAGGGTCTGTGGCAGCCGCTCCACAATGGAGTCAAGCAGAGCGCGCAGGTCCGTCTGAGAGTTGATTCCGCGCCCGAACTCCACCAGCGTCTCGCGGTAGTCAAAGCGCTTCTGGTCGAAGACCCGGTCGACGCGCGCCTGGATCGCCCGCTTCAAAGGCTCGAACACAATTCCGGTGATGACGATGCCGGCCATCAGACCCCAGATGCCCAGGCTGGACCAGCGTGTGTGCACGATCTCGGCCGATACCGCAACGATGCCGAAGTAAACGCCGACCAGGGAGGCCGTAGCAAGCGTGTATGTCACACCACGCTTGAATATCAGATCGACGTCCATCAGCCGGTAACGCACGATCGCCCAACTGAAGGTGAGCGGAAGAATGACCAGCGATAATCCCGCGAGCTTCGTCAGCAGACTCGGCACCTGCCAGTCCGCCAGATACGGTATGACGTAGAGCACGGTGAACGGCATCACGGCAAGAAGAGTGCCGCGGGTCAACCACTTCAGTTGTTGCCGCTCCAGCGCAGACTCAGCCCGCCTATATCGCAGTTGGAAAACGATTGCGGCGATGACGTAGTAGAGCGCAAGATAGCCGACTGCAATCTGGTCGAGCCGGTGAAGCAGAACCTCGGTCGCGGACCAGTAGCGGATAGCGTGGTATTGCAACCCGATGAGAAAGATTCCCGGCACATAAAGCAGCCCACAAAGGATTCGTCGACCCACTCGATTCCGCTGTTCCGAGGCGAAGTTATCGGAAAAGCTGAACGCAAAGTGCAGGAAGAGCGCTGGCTGGAACGCCTGGGCCGCTAGATTGCCCCAATAAATAAACCAGTCGAAGGTCCCCGGCTCTCCCGTCGATTTGAAGCTGTAGAGAACGAACGAGGCCAGGCAAAAGACGTAAAAGTGGACCGACTTCGGCGCTGTCCATCTTCGAAACAGCACGTAGATCCCGATGCACAGATAGACCATCGCGATGAATCGCAGACCCTGATTGATGGACCTGTCCTTCGGCTCCAGAATCACCTGAATGTCCAGCCGTGTCGCGCCGCTCAGATCGACCGAATGGGGGAACGGCCTAAGAATCGAATAGGTGGCGTGCGACCAGATCCCGCTACGAAACTGCTCGCGGACCAGTGGTGCAAGCCTGTCGGTCGGCTGGTCGTCGATGCTGACCAGAACGTCACCCGTCCGAATGCCGGCCCGGTGTCCGGGAGAATCAACGGGAACGCGATCTGCTCGCAGGCCGCCAGCCGTCTCGAGCCAAACAATGCCATCGATGGGGACATCGAAGCCATTTTCCTGCTCAAAATTCATCCCAGCCAGCACGCAAACCGCGACCGTCGCCAAAGCGAGAACGATAGCCAGAATGCGGGTTTGGGAGGCATTATTCATAAATCTTAACCGCACAGCTGCACATTGAGGGCCAAACCGCCTCAATAGGCCCAAAGCACCATTGGAGTCAATCTCCGCGTCAACTCCTACAGAAAATCATAACCCATTCCCTAATATAGATAGATGCTGTGATCAATGAAGCTTACGCATTTTGATTACACCAAGTTCCCTATCAGGTAGTTCAGTTGGCTGGATTACCATTGCCACAAAATTCTGAAAATCAGCCCACCCAAAGGACTGCGAACTTACCAAATCGACCTTTTATGAAATGTTAAAGTTTCCTTTAACACTCGTGTAACATCACAACTTAGCGGGACGAATGGTTCGCCAGCTGGACGCGGACGCAATCTCACGCCAAGAGGCATCGACGACAGTGAGGCGAAGACGCACAGATATCGAAGAGGCCTTCGTTCTGGTAGGCGGCGTAAAGGTCCACTACAAACGTGCCGGCGCCGGACGTCCACTTCTGCTTCTGCACGGTCTTGTAGGCTCTGCAAGGAACTGGCGACAGAACATCCGCTTTCTGTCCCGTCACTCCAGCGTCTACGCGATCGATCTCTTCAACATGGGCGAATCGGACCGCGTCCCGGGCCTCGACGCCGGGCTCGAAGCCACCGCGGACCGCTTGGCCGCCTGCATGGACACTCTTGGTCTCGCCCAAGCGGACATCGCCGGCCACTCGCACGGTGGCGCCGTGGCCATGATGTTTGCCGCGCGCCATCCCGATCGTGTCCGCAGCCTTATCCTCTTCGCCCCGGCAAATCCATTCTGTAACCTCGGTCATCCGCTCGTCCGCTTTTACAGAACCCGCTTCGGTATCTGGTTCGCCCGGCAGATTCCTTTTCTTCCCAGAATGTTTAAGGCGACCGCCCTCAGCAGCATGTATGGCGATCCATCGCGCGTCTCCCCCGGTTCGCTTGAGGGGTACATCGATGGCCTTCACGTTCCCGGCACCATCGACCATGTTCTGCAGATCATCGGGCGCTGGTTCGTCGACATGGGGCTTCTTCGCTCTGTGCTCCCCGGCCTCATCGCGAAGCCGACCCTGCTGATCTGGGGCGACCGCGATCGTGCCGTCGGTCTGCCTTCGGGCCGCGAGCTGCAGCGCACGCTTCGCAAGTCCAGCCTCCTGGTCATACCCGGGGCAGGGCACATCGTCTTTGAAGAGAGGCCTGACATCTGCAACCGCGCCATGCGCGACTGGCTGCTGCGCCCTCTGCCTGTCAAACGAAGCGTCCCCGCCGCAGCGCGCACCGCAGCCTGATCGGTCAAGTCTTCGTTCTAGCTCAAACCAAACTCTGTCCCGAGCCACAAACGCATCTCCTGCTGCATCACGTTCAACTTCGCACCGGGCGAATCAACCGTTCCTTGAAAGAAATGGTCCGCCCCAGCAACCCACACCAGCCGCTTCGGCTCCGGGGCCCGCGCAAACATTTGCTCCAACGCTTCACGCGGTCCATATTCATCGTGGTCGCCGCTGATAAATAACTTCGGCTCGTCACACCTGGGCAGAAATCCATACTTATAGTCTCTGCCCTCAGCGCGCACCGGCAATCCCAGCCCGATCAGTCCCTTCACCCGGACATCGCCGCAACACGCACGCAGCCCCACGTGCGATCCAAACGAAAAACCCGCAAACAGAATCGGCCGTTTGAAGTTGTGCTCCAGCCAGCCAAGCGCGGCGCGAGCGTCGTTCTGCTCCCCCTTGCCGTCGTCGTGCTCGCCTTCACTCAACCCGACACCGCGAAAGTTGAACCGCAGCACCGGCAGCCCAAACGAAGAAAAGGCCTTCATCGCGTGATAGACAACCTTGTTGTGCATCGTGCCGCCGCCCGCCGGGTGCGGATGACACACCAGCGCCGTATAGGGAGCATCGTCGCGCCCAGTATTCAGCAGAGCCTCCAGCCTGCCTGCGGGGCCGCGAAGATCCTCGATCGATTTGATCTGCGAACTGGTTTGCGAGCGAGCCTGCGAATCGGTAGTCTGCGTCATCTCCACCAGTTTATCGGCTTATCGAACTTTGAATCACCAGTCGGGGCACACTCTCGTCCTCAAGCCATGACGTATTCTGAAACACATGGCGATCGACCCCATCCAACTCACCCGACAGCTCGTCGATATTGAGTCCACCACCTACAACGAGGGTCGGGCCGGCGCCTTTCTGCACGAATATCTGACCACCCAGCGCTACACTGTCGAGCGCATGCCCGTCGTTCAGCCCGACCGCTCCAACACCCCCGGCGCAGGCGGCGGCGAGCGCTTCAACGTCTACGCCGCGCTCCCCGGCATCACTCCCGACATCGTCCTCTCGACCCACATGGACACCGTTCCGCCCTTCTTCGGCTCCGCTGAGGACGATGAGTTCCTCTACGGCCGAGGCTCCTGCGACGCCAAGGGCATCATCGCCGCCCAGGTCGCCGCAGCGGACCGCCTCCGCGACTCCGGCGTCAAAGTCGGCCTGCTCTTCCTCGTCGGCGAGGAGCGTGATTCCGCCGGCGCAGCCGTAGCCAACCTGTCTCCCCGAGGTTCAAAGTTCCTCATCAACGGCGAGCCCACCGACAACCGCCTCGCCCTCGCCTCCAAGGGAGCACTCCGCGTCGAACTTCGCGCCAAAGGCCGCATGGCCCACTCTGCCTATCCGGAGCTGGGCGAATCCGCCATCGACAAACTCATCTCCGCTCTGTACGACATCATGGCCCTCCCGCTACCGGTAGAGCCCGAGATCGGTCCATCCACACTAAACATCGGCCTCATCGAAGGCGGCCACGCCCCCAACGTCGTCGCCGATAAAGCCGAGGCCCACCTCCTCATCCGCCTCATCGGCCCCTCCGATGAAATCAAAAAAGCAATCCTCGCCGCCGTAGGCAACCGCGCCGACGTCGACTTCAGCCTCGAACTCCCCTTCGTACGCATGCGCAAGGTCGGCAACCTCCCCACGATGGTCGCCAAGTTCACCACTGACATCCCCTCGCTCACCGCCTGGGGCGAACCCTTCCTCCTCGGCCCCGGCTCCATCCACGTAGCCCACACTCCCCACGAAAAAATCGCAAAAAAAGAACTCCTCGAAGCCGTCAGCCTCTACGTCGAACTCGCCACCAGCCTAGTTGAAAACGCCTAGCAGGAGCGTCGCATGCATTCTCTGAGAAAGCCCCTGGCGATTCTCCTCGCCGTCCTCATCATCACGATCGTCGCCACCGTTATCGACTACCGCACCATCCCCACCCACGACACCAACCTCACTCACTTCGACACCATCATCGTCCTCGGCACGCCCGCCAAACCGGACGGCACCCCGTCCCCCGAGCAGCGCGAACGCACCCTCGAAGGCGTCCGCGAATTCAAAGCCGGCGTTGCTCCCAGCATCATCCTTACCGGCGGCCCCGCCCACAACCAATTCGTCGAAGCCCATGTCATGGCCATGCTAGCCATCGCCCAGGGTGTCCCGCCCGAAGACGTCATCGAAGAAGATCAGGCTCAGAACACCATTCAAAACATCTTCTACAGTCAGCGCATCATGGCCGCGCACCAATGGACCAGCGGCCGAGGTCGTCAGTTCACCCAGCCATCTTCCCCGCACCGCGCTTATCCTCGAGCACTACCCGCTCGCCTGGCGCACCCAGGCCGCCCCATGGCCATCCGAGTACGCATTCTGGCAGCGCGCTGCACACTTTTGCGTCGAAGCCCAATACTGCCTCAAGCTCCGCCTCTTCGGCTTCCCATCAACGCATTTCCTCCCACACGCTTCGTAACCTCCGTACATTCTGCTTGCTCCTCATTGGCGTTACATGTAACAATCTTTCCATGAAGTCCGCGGGTGGCAAGAAGAGTAATTCGGCAGCCGAGCAGAAAAAGCTCGCCGCGAGAGAGCGCGTTCGCAAGCACCGCGAATCCCTGCGCGCCCGCGGCCTCCGTCCCATCCAGATATGGGTACCCGACACCCGCAGACCCGGCTTCGCCGAAGAGGCCCACCGCCAGTCTCTGGCGGTCCGGAACGATCCACACGAGAAGGAAATCTTTGACTTTATCGACGCGGTGATGGAAGGAACAGAGTGGAATTGAAGCGCGGCGATCTGGTTATTGTTAGCGCGCCTGGAAGCTACGGCAAACCGAGACCAAGCGTTGTAATTCAGTCGAATTTCTTCCAGGCAACCGGCTCACTTACAGTTCTTCTTATGACGAGCGATCTGCGAGAAGATCTGCCACTCATCCGTCATGTTGTGGCACCCAACGAATCAAATGGACTTGCGACGACGAGTCACATCATGATCGATAAGATATTCACGATCCCAAAAGAGCGGATGGGCAAAAGAATCGGCCATCTTTCTTCAACGCAGATGGCCGAGATCACTGCTGCGGTGGCAGTCTTCTTGGGTATCTGATTATTGGTTGCTCAAAGAACGGTCAAACGCGAGAAGCTCACAGTGACAGTGACCCCTCTAACCTGAAAAAACCCGAAACGGAAGATTGCTTTCGTTGTCCTCAGCAAGGACTGCCACGGAATCCGGATTGGCAGGGTCGTAGCGAACATGCACCGCCGGGGTACCCTTCGCCTTCGTCTCCGCCTCGTGGTGTCCCATCGCCACGCTGCGAAGATACCCGCCGAAATACTCTCCGTTCACCTTGAAGTGAAACCCGGCCTCGATCTGGTACAAAGCCCCAACCGAACTAGCTTCCTGATCGGCGTCCAGAACCGCCCAGTGATTCACCTCGCCAGTAGCAACCGGCCATCCCTGCGCCGCCTGCAGCCTCTTCTCGCGACTTCTCCGCCGAAGCCGCACACGAATCGAGTCGACTAGAAAATTTCCACTCATTGGCTCAAAATTCTAACCTATTCCGTCCCTCCTTTTCCTCACCGGGACACCCTTGCCATCGGGCTTAACATAGAGAGATGGCAGCAGAGTTTACCCACCTCCATCTTCACACTGATTACTCCCTCCTCGATGGTGCCTGCGACGTAGACAAGCTCGCCGGCCACCTAAGCAAAATCGGCCAGACCGCCGCCGCCATGACCGATCATGGCAACATCTTCGGCGCAGTCCACTTCTTCGACGCCATGCAGAAGAAGGGAATCAAGCCCATCCTCGGCTGCGAGCTCTACATCTCCAAAAACGAAGACCATCGCGCCCCGTTCAATGAGGACAAGTACAACCACCTCGTAGTCCTCGCCGAAAACGAAGCGGGCTACCGCAATCTCGTCCGCCTCACCAGCGAGGCCGCGCTACACGGCTTCTACCGCAAGCCCCGCGTCTCCAAAGATTTTCTATCGAAGCACTCCGAGGGCCTCATCGGCTTCTCAGGCTGTCTCGCCGGCGAGGTCAACCAGCACCTCATGGCCGGCAAGTACGACGAGGCCAAACGCACCGCCGGCGAATACGAAACCATCTTCGGCAAGGGCAATTACTTCCTCGAAATTCAGGACCACGGCCTCGCCCCCGACAAAGCAGTCTGCGATGCACTCTTCAAGATGGAGCGCGAGCTCAACATCCCCCTGATCGCCACCAACGACAGCCACTACGTCGCCGCCGACGACTCCCGAGCTCACGAGATTCTGCTATGCGTCCAGACCGCCGGCAGCATGAACGACCCCAAGCGTTTCAAGTTCGACACCCAGGAGTTCTACATCAAGAGCGCGGAAGAAATGCTCCGCACGTTTGCGCAGAACCCTGAGGTGTGCAGCCGCACGATGCAGTTCATTGACCGCTGCAACCTGAAAATGACCAAGGTCGACAACCCTTTCCCGGACTTCATCGTCCCCGAAGGCGAGACCCTCGACACCTACTTCGAGCAGGTGTGTCGCGAAGGCCTTGAGATGCGTCTCAACACTGCCGTCGCTCACCTCCGCGATCGTGGCCTCCTCAAAAAAACCATCCCCGAATATCACGCGCGCCTCGACCGCGAGCTAAACATCATCAAGCAGATGAAGTTTCCTGGCTACTTCATGATCGTCTGGGACTTTATCAAATACGCTCGCGAACAAAACATCCCCGTAGGCCCCGGCCGTGGCTCTGCGGCCGGATCGCTCGTCGCCTACGTTATGCAGATCACCGACATCGACCCGCTGCAAAACGATCTCCTCTTCGAGCGCTTCCTCAATCCCGAGCGCGTCTCCATGCCCGATATCGACATCGACTTCTGCATGAACCGCCGCGGCGAGGTCATCGAGTATGTGAAGCGCAAGTACGGCTCCGATCAGGTCGCCCAGATCATCACCTTCAACACCATGGCCGCAAAGGCAGCTATCAAAGACGTCGGTCGCGCCCTCGAAATGCCTTACGGCGAGGTCGACCGCATCGCCAAGATGATCCCCCTCACCATCGGGATCACCATCGATCAAGCCCTCAAAGATTCCCCCCCTCTCGCCGCCGCATACGAGTCCGACCCCAAGATCAAGGAACTCATCGACGCCGCCCTCCGGCTCGAAGGACTCGTTCGCGGTGCCGGTGTCCATGCAGCCGGCGTCGTCATCGCCCCCAAGCCCCTCACGGAACTCGTCCCCGTCACGCGCACCAAAGATGACTCCATCGTCACCGCCTACGACATGAAGGCCATCGAGAAGATGGGCCTCCTCAAGATGGACTTCCTCGGCCTGACCACGCTCACTGTCATCGACGACGCGCTCAAGCTCATCAAGACAACCACCGGCACCACCGTCGACTTGGCGCTCATTCCACTCGACGACGTCACCACCTACGAGCAGGTCTTCCACCGGGCCTTAACCTCAGGCGTCTTCCAGTTCGAATCCGGCGGCATGCGCGACGTTCTCCGCCGCTACAAGCCCAACTCCATCGAGCACCTCACGGCGCTCAACGCGCTCTACCGTCCCGGCCCCATGAACATGATCGACGACTTTATCGAGCGCAAGTGGGGCCGCCGCGAAGTCCAATACCAGCTACCCGAGCTCGAACCGCTGCTCCGCGAGACCCTCGGCGTCATGGTCTACCAGGAGCAGGTCATGCAGATCTCGAACGTCATCGGCGGCTACTCGCTGGGCGGCGCCGACCTGCTCCGCCGCGCGATGGGCAAGAAAGACGCAGCCGAAATGGCCAAGCAGCGCGAGATCTTCATGGCCGGCGCAGCCGAGCGCAGCTTCCCCAAGGCCAAGGCCGGCGAGATCTTCGACCAGATGGAGAAGTTCGCCGGATACGGCTTCAACAAGTCGCACTCCGCGGCCTACTCTCTGCTCGCCTACCACACCGCATGGCTCAAGACCCACTATCCAGTGGAGTTCATGGCCGCGCTCCTCACCAGCGAAACCTCGAAGCCAGAAAACGTAGTCAAGTACATCTCCGAGTGCCGCGAGATCAACATCCCCGTCGTCCCGCCCAACATCAACATCTCCGACGCCAACTTCACCCCCATCAAAACCGATGCGGGCTGGGCCATCGGCTTCGGCCTCGCCGCCATCAAGAACGTCGGACACAACGCCATCGAGTCCATCATCGTCGCCCGCACCGCGCTCCAGGCAGCAGGGAAGCCAGGCTTCTCCAGCCTCTGGGAGTTCTGCGAAAAAGTCGACCTCCGCCTGCTCAACAAGCGCGTCCTCGAATCCCTCATCAAGGCTGGAGCAATGGACATCTTCGGCGGCCGCGCCCAGGTCACCGCCGCGCTTGACAAGGCGATGGAGCGCGCCCAGAAATCGCAGCGCGACGAAGTCTCTGGCCAGCACGGTCTCTTCGGCATCTTCGACTCCGACATCACCCCCTCTGCCTCAAATAAAGAAGAATCCCTCCCCAGCGTAGCCGAGTGGGACGAGCACACCCGCCTGCAAAATGAGAAAGAAGTCCTCGGCTTCTTCGTCTCCGGCCACCCCATGGACAAGTACCGCGAGAAGCTCCGCAACCTCAAGGTCATCGACACCGTCGCCGCCTGCGAGATGAAGCCCGAGCCCCAGACCTTCCGTCGCGGCCAGGAACCGCAAAACGAAATCTCCATCGCCGGCGTCATCACCGGCCTCAAAGTCGCAAAATCCAAACGTTCCGGCGAGATGTACGCCCAGGCCACCCTCGAAGACACGGTCGGCAAGATCGAACTCATCGCCTTCTCGCAGTCCTATATAAAGCTCTCCGAAAAATTGAAAATAGACGTCCCGGTAGTCGTGCGCGGCGTCCTGCGCGGCGAAGAAGACTCCGCCCCCAAGCTCTCCATCTCTAGCATTCAAGCCCTCGAAGACATCAAGCTCAAGCTCCCCGACTCCCTCCGCATCAAAATCCCTCTCCACAATCCCGACGCCGCGCTCCTCGAAAAACTTCACGCCGTCTTCCTCGGAGCCCCCGGCAAGGGCAAGGTCCTGCTCGACCTCGAAGAGCCCGGCGAGTTCTGCGCCGTCCTCGAACCTCACAACCTCCTGGTCGCCGCGGACCGCCTCTTCATCGACCACATCGAAGAGCTCGTAGGCCGCGGCGGCGTCCGCGTCATGGACTAAGAGTCACGACTAACACTTTCGGGTACTACATACTCGCGCTCATTCCGCCCATAATCGCAAAGAGTCCAACCGAGTCGATCCTCGACACGCTACTCCCCGATGTGGGAACCGGAACGGAAGCCGATCATGTATACCCTGCGCACTGCCGGCTCGCTTATTGTCGTCCTCTTCCTGGCATTCCTCTCTAGTCCGAACGCACGCGCGCAATCGCCTCTTCAAATCACGGCTCCAGTACAGATCGCCGCAGAGCACGGCATCGTCGTTCGAACTCTCTACGAACATCTGCCAGACGCACCCGGCCAGCCACCCCCCGCACCGCCAGCCGCCGGAAGCATCACCGGCGTCGTAACCGACACAGATGGAGCCATCGTTCCCGGCGCCCGCGTCACGCTTGCAATCAACGACGACAGCCAGGAGCGCACCTCAACCGCGGACGCCGACGGATCCTTCACCTTCGCCGCCGTCGAACCCGGCTCCATCAAGCTCACCATCAGCTCCGCAGGATTCGCCACCCGCGTCGAAGATGGCCTCGTCCTGCATCCCGGAGAGATCTACGAACTCCCACCCGTCGCTCTGAAGATAGCCATCGCCAGCACCGAAGTGAATGCACTCTCGCAGCAGGAGATCGCCGAAGAGCAGATGCAGGCGGAGGAGAAGCAGCGCGTCCTCGGCGTGATCCCAAACTTCTACGTCAGCTACGACAAGGACGCGGTCCCCCTGACGACGGGGCAGAAATTTCGGCTTGCCATGAGGATGTCGCTTGATCCAGTTTCGTTTGCAGGTTCTGCAGTCTCCGCAGGATTTGAGCAGAGCATAAATGAATTTCGCGGCTATGGTCAGGGTGTGCAGGGCTATGCCAAGCGTTTCGGCGCCTCGTATGGCGATGGATTCTCGAGCATCCTGATCGGCGGTGCACTCTTTCCCTCGCTTCTTCATCAGGATCCGCGTTATCTCTACAAAGGTGTGGGCAGTATTCGCTCCCGGGCCCTTTATGCCATCGCAAGTGTTGTCATCTGCAAAGGCGACAACGGCCATTGGCAGCCAAACTATTCCAATGTATTCGGCAACCTCGCCGCGGCAGGAATCTCGAACATCTACTACCCATCGACCGATCGCCATGGAGCACAACTCACCATCGGCAATTCGCTCCTGGACACGGCCTCTGGAGCAATCGGCGCATTATTCGAGGAGTTCCTGATTCGGAAGATCTCGCGCGGTGTGCAGCCGTAGACCGGTCAGCGCCGCCCTCACAATGACGGAATTAACCTGACTCCGAGTCATTGCCATCGAAGAAAAAGCGGCAGAGCTGTTACGCTCCGCCGCTTGCTCTTTCATCTATCTCCTGATTTAGTGATGACCGCCATCCCGCCCGCCTCCGCCATGTCCACCACCACCGCCCGGCCGAGCACCGCCGCCGGGATGACCGCCGCCACCGGGACGAGCTGCGCCACCAGGGCGAGCTGCACCACCAGGTCGAGCACCGCCACCCGGCCGAGCTGCACCGCCGGGACGAGCCCCACCGCCAGGCCGAGCTGCGCCACCGGGACGAACCCCGGGCCGAGCTCCACCGCGATAGGCAGGACCGCCGCGCCCACCGGCGTACCCGCGCCCACCGGCGTACCCGCGCCCACCCGCATAGCCATGACCGACATAGCGTCCTCCACCGGCACCCATGAAGCGATGGCCACCCCAGCCGTGGCCATAACCCCAATTGGACCATGGGCCCACGCCAAGGAAGATGCCGTTATAGAAATAACCCGGCCCATAAAAACCTACAGGCGCGCAGGAATACGGTGCATAGTCGTAGTAGCCGTAGGGGCAGACAGGCGGAACACCGATGCTGATGCCGATCTGCGCTTTCGCCGTCGGCACAAAGGCCAACGAGGCGAGCACGGCGGTTGCACAAAGTACAGCTTTCAATCCACGCATTAGGAACCTCTCTCACAGTTGCTTCGGATTAAGATGCACTGGACTCTGCGGCATCCCAGTGTTCGCTGATCTTATGCTTCTTAGCTCAGACAGCGCGATTTAAATTAGATGCAGAACCGGTACTTTGTCCACATAAGAATGCTGAACTGCAACCCGTTCATGAATGGATTCTCCGCGTCTCATCGACGGCATTTCCGCCACCCATCGCATACAATCAAAGCAGCACACAGCGAAGCACAAGAAACCATGGCAGAACACGAAGCAGGCAGAGCAACCCATCATCAGCCCGTACCCGTTCCCTCTCCGGAAGCATGGATCAAAACGGAGCTGGCGCGGCATCCTCAGCGTCCCTATCCGATGGACTTCATCGAAGCACTCTTCACCGACTTCAGCGAGATTCACGGCGACCGTGCCTTCTCGGACGACGCCGCGATGACCTGCGGCATGGCCCTCTTCCACGGCGAACCCGTCCTCGTCATCGGCAACCTGAAGGGCCGCACGTTGAAAGAGCGAGTAGCCCGCAAGTTCGGCAGCCCCGACCCCGAAGGCTACCGCAAGGCCCTCCGCGCCATGAGGATCGCCGAAAAATTCGGCCGCCCCGTCTTCACCTTCCTCGACCTTGCAGGCGCCAACCCCGGCCTCGGTGCCGAAGAGCGCGGCCAGGGCGAAGCCATCGCCCGCAACCTGCTCGAAATGTCCCGCCTCCGCGTCCCCACCATCGCCACCATCACCGGTGAAGGCGGATCAGGCGGAGCCTTGGCGCTGGCCGTGGCAGACCGCGTCCTCATGCTCGAAAACGCCATCTACTCGGTCATCTCGCCCGAGGGTTGCGCCTCCATCATGTGGAAGGACGCCAGCAAAAAACAGCATGCCGCCGCCGCTCTCAAATACACAGCGGTCGATGTCCAACTCATGGGCTGCGTCGACGACGTGCTCCCCGAACCCAGAGGTGGCACCCAAAACGACCCCGTTGGAACCATGGTCATGGTCGACAAAAAGCTCCAATTCCACCTCGCCGCTCTCCGCGCTTTGCCTTTGGAAGAGATGCTCGAGCAGCGTTACCAGAAGTTCCGCAACATCGCCCAGTTCTACACCACCGCCTAGCTCTTGTCCTCCTTCCCCTGCATCTCGAAACGTCGTCATCTCGACCGAAGCAGCGCAGTCTCACCGCGCTGCGCAGTGGAGAGACCCGCTGTTCGCCTTTGCCCTGCTGTTGTCTCTCACATTGGCGAGAATCCGGGTGCCCCATGTCCCGCTTTTGGGGACATGGGTTCCGCCTTCCCCCCGCGACATCGCAAACAATCCGTACAATAGTGCCTGGTACAGTTCCCAACCCCGGAGTAGCCACCGTTGCCGTCGTTTGATGCAAGACCACCCGATTCGACCCTTCCAGCCCGCCACGACCGCCTGCTGCAAACTGCGCTCTTCGCAACCTCCGTGGCCTGGGTCCTCTGTTCGCAGACCGTGGCCGCGCACGCCGCACAGGGCATCGCCTTCCGCTTCGACCTGCTTCCCGAACGCCCTCTCCTCGGCGCTCTCTTCTTCCTCTTTCTGCTGGGGCTCGGCTTCTCCATGCTGCAGTCGCTCTTCCAGCGCCAATCTGGGTTACGCACCGTCCTCGGCCTGCCCAGCCGTCCCACCGCCCGCAGCGAGTGGACCCTCGGCGCCGCCATCGGCTGGGGAAGCATGGTCCTGGCCGTCTTTCCCATGGCGCTGGCCGGAACCCTGCACGTCAGCTTCTGGACGGCCCCGCGCTCCCTCTGGCTCCTCCTCGTCAATCTCGCCACCCTCGCTGTCGCCGCCCTCGCCGAAGAGGTCGCCTTCCGCGGCTTCGCCTATCGCCGTTTGATTGCCGCCATCGGGCCGGTCGCCGCCACCATCGGGATGTCCATGTTCTTCGGCCTGCTCCACGCTTTCAACCCCAGTGCGACCATGGCCAGCGTCCTCATCACCATGTTTGCCGGCCTCCTGCTCTCGGTCGCCTGGCTCCGTACCCACGGGCTATGGCTCCCCTGGGGCCTGCACTTTGCCTGGAACGCCAGCATGGCCCTGGTCTTCGGCCTGCCGGTCAGCGGTGTCACCGCTTTCTCCACCGTCGTCCAGACACGCGCTATCGGGCCCCTCTGGCTCACCGGCGGAGACTACGGCCCGGAGGGTGCTCTCTTCACCGTTCTCGTTCTGCTCATCGCCATCGCCGTCCTCGTCCGCCTCACCCGCGACTACGCCTGGGAATACACCCACGAGCCAATCGTCGCCGCGGGCTACCCCATGGATGCACCTCCTCCCGCGGCGCACGTCGCCATGGAGAAAGCAGCGATGGAGCGAGCCGCGACGGAGCCGCAGGCCAGCCCAGGCTCCCTGGTCCAGATCCTGCCCATAACCCCCCAGCCCCGCCCCGCCAACGACGAACCGAAGCCCTAGGTCGAGCAACGTCAAGGTCACTCTACCCCCGTTCTTCGTCGTCATCTTGAACGAAGTGAAGGATCCCGTATTTGTCGTTGTTTGTTTTCCGCTCACTTCGTCGTTTCGGGCTCCGGCCGCTCCAGCAAAAAATAAAGTTCAAAAAGGTGTCCTGTTTTTCGGCGTCGAAAAACGACCGTCAACTTACCAGGTTTGCCACGCAATCCACCACAACTTCACCACAAAAACACCACGTTCTGCACACCGTTTTTCGCGAAATACCCCTGCAAACACCACATTTCACCACACCAAAAAAATCTGCAACTTTAACCCCTCAAAGCAGGTTCCCCTCTTGTCAAAAGCAAAGAGAAAGCGCAAGCTGTTGTTTATCTGAGGTGCTGCCATGGCACTCGACAAACTCAAATCAGCTTTGGCTTTAGGGTTCCTTGCGCTGTCCGCCTCCCTCTGGGTTACGCCTTCCTTGAGCCAGGTCTTCGTCGTCGGCGAACGATCCGCAACCGCCGATATCAACACCGACTTCAAGCCCACCAACGTTCTACTTCCAACGGCAAAGATGACCGAGCGCGGCCGCCGCGAACTCATCCGAAATCTCGAAGCCGAGCAAGGCTTCGCTCATCGCGCATTGCCGCTGGGAGCCGGTCTAGTCCTGCATGCCAACGGCCCGCTTGCCTCCACCCCCGCTGAATACAAGAAGATGATCTACGAGAAAGGGCAGGCTGCCGCACCCGGCGACCGCGTCCAGGTCACTGCCATGCAGATCAAGGACGATCGCATCATTCTCGATTTGAACGGCGGCCCCTACGCAAAGCACCGCTTCCTGCGTCATGTCAGCCTCAACGACGCCCCTGTAGCCACGGACAATGGTGAGCAGGCGACCGGCTCGCGAATTACGCTCATCTTCCCTGGTCCTGTCCCTGAGATCTCCGCCCCGGAGGTCAAAGCGTTACTCGATCCGGTCGTCGACTTTGGCGTCAAATCCTCCGAACTGGCCTACGCCGATACGCTCCCGCCGTTGCTGAAAGACTCCATCGCCGCCCACGAGGTTCTGGTCGGCATGAACCATCGGATGGTGCTGGCAGCGCTGGGCGCGCCAGAGAGCAAGGTTCGCGATCAGCCGAGCGGCGACGCAAAAGGTGGAACCTATGAGGAGTGGATCTACGGCTATGTGCCGCAGACGATTCGCTTTGTCCGCTTCGTGGGAGATCGTGTCACCCTCGTCGAGATCGCCGCGCTCGGCAAGCCGATTGAGATCCGCGATAAAGACGAAGTTGGCGACCTCAATCCGTCCACGCCGCCCACCCGTGAGGTCGCAATGGGGGATCAGGCAACCGCGGAAGGCGACACGGAGAAGCCAGCTACGGCACCCCCAACCCTGCGCAAGCCCGGAGAGGCTGCACCTGCCGAGAGTTCGAACAAAGTGCAGTTTCCCACCGCCAACAAGCCGGCCACGCCTTCAACGTCTTCAACGGCGCCCCCTCTCATGGGGCAGCCATCTTCGGCCCCTATGCCCTGAGGCGCGCGTCGTGTAAAATCGCTTGAGAGCCTCAATCGCAGTTCTTCTCCTCCGATTCCCGCCGTGGACGAGTCCCGGAAGATCTTTACGAGAAGTTCCGGATGATTCGATTCTGCGTGTCCGCGAGGGCCGCAGCCTATCAAGACATCCAGCGCGCGAGCCGAAACATTCGCACCAGGGAGAGTAAGCATTATGGCGAAGATTGCCAAGACCGGCGACCGCAAGAAGGTCATGGATACTAACAAGAGCACGGACTGTCCGAAGTGCTCCAAACCTACTCGCATCGTCAAACGGGTAAAGGATCGCGAGCGCGGCATACCGGGTGGAGTTTACATCTCCTGCTCGGCGTGCGAGTTCTTCGAAAAGCTCTAACCAGTCCGCTTCTCTGACCAGTCCGCTTATTGATGACGTCAATACACGACAAGAGCCCAACATGGGCTCTTTGTCATGTTCCCTTATGCATCCTAAGGGTCGCTATCTTCTGGATCGGGTAAATCGAGGATTTATTGGGGTTATTTCTCTCGCTCCGGTACCGTTGGCGAAACGGAAAGCGCACCAAAGTTGTATAGGGAATTTTCAGTTATACCCTTGACGATCGTACTTAGGGACGGGCAGACTCAACGCTGGAAAGTTGGAACCAGTTTTTATGAGCACATCCTCAGTCGCATCCTCAGCCTCAGGTTTTGCACCTTCGCCCAATTTCATCCGACCCACCTATCTGATGTGCCCGCCCGAATGGTATGACGTGAATTACGTCATCAATCCCTGGATGGCCGGCAACCTTCACCAGCCGTCGAGAGATGCTGCTTTCGCGCAATGGAGAGGCCTGTACCAGCACCTGCAGCGGATCGCGGAAGTGCGCCTGCTGCATGCGCGCGAAGGCTCGCCGGACATGGTTTACGTCGCCCATGCAGCACTGGTTCAGCACGGTGTTGCGGCGGTTTCGAGCTTCACTCATCCGCAGCGGCAGACCGAGGAACAGCACCTGAGGCGGTGGTTTCAGGACGCGGGTTTTCTGTTGTGGGAGACGCCTCGCGAGACCTCGTTTGAAGGGGAAGGCGACGCGCTGTTTGACGCGCAAGGGGGGCATCTGTGGGCTGCCCATGGGGTTCGTACGTGCCGGCACAGCCATCGCCATGTCGCGGACGCGTGGCACACGCCGGTCACCTCGCTGCATCTGGTTGACCCTCGCTTCTATCATCTTGACTTGTGCTTTGCGCCGCTGAGCGGTGGGCATCTTCTCTACTTTCCGGCGGCCTTCGACGCGGCCTCGCTGGCCAGGATCGAGGCCTTCTACGGCCCGGAGAAGCGTATTGTTGTCAGCGAGTTGGAGGCGACGCAGTTTGCCTGCAACGTCATCAATGTGCGGCAGGATCTTCTGATGGGAGCTGTCGAAACAGACCTCGCCGAACGGCTGGGCAACTACGGCTACAACGTGACAGAGATGCCGTTGAGCGAGTTTCAGAGGGGTGGCGGGTCGGCCAAGTCCCTGGCTCTGCGTCTGAGCGACATGAGCGTCACACACGGGGAAGTTACCGCGGTCTGAGACGAAGCTGGACCGGTTTTGCGCCTCTGCATTGCAGACTTTTTTGGGTCTGTGGTGCGGAGGCGTTTTTGCTGGGGTTTTTGCGAAAAACGGTGCGCAGAACGTGGTGCTTTTGTGGTGAAGTTGTGGTGAATTGCGTGGTAAACGTGGACAGAAAACGGTCACTTTTTCACGGTCGAAAAATAGGACACCATTTGGAACTATTTTTTTAGGTTTACGGTTGAGGGTGCGGCTGAGGCCTCGGCAATCTCTTCGAGAATCGCTTGAGCTGCTGCCGCGGGGTCTTTCGCTGTGGTGATCGGTCTGCCGACGACCAGCATGGATGCGCCTTGTGCGATCGCCGTGGCGGGTGTGGCGATGCGCCTCTGGTCTTCCGTGGCGGCTCCCGCTGGGCGAATCCCTGGCACGACCAGCATCGTTTGTGGGCCCCACTCGGTTCGGAGGGTGCCGACCTCTTCGGCGGAACAGACCATGCCGTCGATTCCGGAGGATTTAGCCAGCTTAGCAAGGCGAAGGACCTGCTCCGCAGGCGTTCCTACGACCCCGATGCGCGACAGTTCGCTCGCATCCATGCTGGTCAGGACGGTGACGGCGAGCAGTTTTGGTGCGCCGGGGACGGTTGCCGCTTCAGCCGCAGCCTGCAGCATTGCCCCGCCGCCGCAAGCATGGACGGTGAGCAGAGAAGCTCCGGCCTGAGCCGCGGAACGGACGGCGCCGGCCACCGTGTTGGGGATGTCGTGCAGCTTCAGATCGAGGAAGACGTCGAAGCCGCGGCGGCGCAACTCCTGCACGAAGCTGTTGCCTGCGGCGTAGTAGAGCTCCATCCCCACCTTGAACCATTGGCAGGTCCCGTCCAGAGCGTCCACCAGGGTCAGGGCCTGTTTTGCGTCGGGGAGATCCAGGGCTACGGCGAGACGGTCTTTGGGTTTGGGCGTCAAAGCCTTGCCGACTGAGTGGTCCACTTGATTAGTCTACCTCTGCAACACAACCCTCTGAGGATCTGTTTAAAAACTGCAAGTCCGTGACCCGATTGGAGGAAAACAAGCAACAACAGAGGCGAAATACGGGGGTCTCTCCACTCCGCCGCGCGATAAAGCCACGCGGCTCCGGTCGAGATGACGCTTCTTTTGTGGTTTTTGTAGTTTTCGACAGGTTCTGACAGGTATGGGATACCTCAGCCGGATGGGTGGCCGCCACTTGGAGCAAATGTATTTCTTGTCGATTCATTTCGACGGTTGTGGGGAGCAATTGAGGAGGAGCAAAAGGCAACGGCTTGGACAGTGCTTGTTTCGGTGAGAGGGCTTGACTTGCACGCATCGCGTACGGCACAGACTAAAATAAACGTGACTGCGGCCTGCGTGAGTAGAACCGTCGATCGATGTGTAACTGCAACAGGAAAGGTTCTCCCACGTGAAGGCATTAGTAAAGAGCCGCGAAGAGCGCGGCCTCTGGCTTGAGGATGTTCCCGAGCCCGAGATGGGTATCAATGACGTCAAGATTCGCGTTCTCGCGACCGGCATCTGCGGCACCGATCTCCATATTTATGAGTGGGACGCATGGGCCCGCTCCACCATCAAGCAGGGACTTACGATTGGCCATGAATTCGTGGGCGAGGTTGTCGCATTCGGCTCGAATGTTACCGATATTTCCATCGGGCAGCTGGTCAGCGGAGAGGGACACGTCGTGTGCGGGCGCTGCCGCAACTGCCTCGCCGGGCGTCGCCACCTCTGCGCCTACACGCTTGGCGTCGGCGTAAACCGCAATGGAGCCTTCGCCGAATTCATTGTGCTGCCGATGTCGAACATCTGGATTCACAGTCCGGGGGTGCCCCATGAAATCGCTGCGATCTTTGATCCGCTGGGCAACGCTGTGCATACCGCGCTGGCCTTTCCCGTTCTTGGCGAAGATGTTTTAGTGACCGGCGCTGGCCCCATCGGCATTATGGCCGCTGCTGTAGCGCGACACGCGGGGGCTCGCCATGTGGTTATCTCGGACCCCAATGAGTACCGCCGCAAGCTCGCGGAAAAAGTAGGGGTTACGCTTGCGGTGGATCCGCGCGCTACGCCGCTCGCGGAGATTCAGAAGCAGCTCCACATGCAGGAGGGCTTTGACGTTGGCCTCGAGATGTCGGGAAACCCTGGCGCGTTCCGCGACATGCTGGCCAACATGAGCCATGGGGCTAAGATTGCCATGCTCGGTATTCCGTCGGAGGATATTTCAATCAACTGGCATCAGGTCGTCTTCAACCAGCTCACCATTCGCGGTATTTACGGTCGCGAGATGTACGAGACCTGGTACAAGATGACGGTGATGCTGGAAAGTGGGCTCGATATCTCTGGCGTCATCACGCACCGCATAAACTGGCGCGACTACGAAGAGGGGTTTGCTGCGATGCGCTCGGGTAACTCGGGAAAGGTGATTCTCGACTGGAGCGACGTTAGCGGATAGTTCACGAGAAGCGAACACGGATTTGCATGTACCTACGCGGATCAGGAACCAGAACTAGATCCTCACCGTATTTACTTCGTGTCGATCTGCGCTTTTTTGCGGTCGAGTCGTCCGCCGTATACTCGTCTTCACCCGTTCGATCGCACAGGAGAGTCTATTATGCAGAATCGCATTCTCGGCACCACCATGCCCGTCCTCGAGTTCGCCCTTGGACCTAACGATGCCGTTATCTCCGAGGCAGGCGAACTCTCGTGGATGACGGCCTCGGTCCAGATGACCACGCATACTCAGCATGCCGGAGGCGGTGGCTTCTTCGGTGCGATCAAGCGCGTCGCGGGCGGTGGCTCGCTGTTCATGACGGAGTACCGCGCCATTGGCGCTCCCGGTGAGGTCGCGTTTGCTACTCGTGTTCCCGGCCACATCGTTCCGGTCGAGGTAGGACCTGGGCACGAATATCTTGTCCACCGTCACGGGTTTCTTTGCGCTACCGCGAACATCGAGCTCGGCGTCGGCTTCCAGCAATCGCTCGGCGCGGGCATCTTCGGCGGCGATGGCTTTCTTCTGCAGAAGATCAGCGGGCAGGGTATCGCGTGGCTTGAGCTCTCCGGGGAACTCGTCATCAAGGATTTGGCCGCCGGCGAAACGCTGCGCGTGCATCCGGGCCACGTTGGTGCGTTCCAGTCCAACGTTGCGTTCCAGATTCAGCGCGTGCCCGGCATCAAGAACATGATCTTCGGCGGCGATGGCATCTTCCTTGCGGCGCTTACCGGACCCGGGCGCGTGTGGCTGCAGACGTTGCCCATCTCGCGCCTCGCACACCAGATCCAGGAGTATCTGCCCAGGGATCGCGCTGCGCAGGCTGCCGAAGGTGGAGTGGTTGGCGGTATTGTGGGTTCGATCCTCAAGGGGATGTAGCAATCCCGTCAACAACACCGTCCGTCATCGGCAGCTGTCCACGAAGCGAAGCGGAACCTCATCTAAACTCAGGCAGAGGACCGCATGACTGAAGTTGCGCTCGACGTCCGCCCTGGCAGTTCCAAGGCTTATCCTGCTGGCCCTCCTTTTTTCACACGACTTATCTCTGGCCAAATGTTCCGGCAGACTGCTCTCGAGTCGATGACCGAATCCGCACGGTGCTATGGCGACCTTGTCCACTACACCATCTTCGGGCGGCATATTTACCAGCTCAACCATCCTGATTTGATCGAGAACTTCCTCCTCAAAGATGCCGCCAAACATCACCGCGGCATCGTCATGCAGCGTGCCAAGGTTGTGCTCGGCGAAGGTCTCTTGACCAGCGAAGAGCCATTTCACATGCGCCAACGCCGCCTCGCGCAGCCGGCATTTTTGCGTCATCGCATTGCAGCCTATGGCGAGGTCATCGGAGAGAACGCTGCGGCAATCTCAAAGAACTGGAAGTCCGGCACGATCCTTGACCTGCACGAGGACATGCTGGAACTTGCGTTGCGCATTGTTGGGAAATGCCTGTTCGATCTCGACGTGCAATCCCGCGACGAGGTAAAAAAGATTTCTTCTGCTGTCGACGCATTTATGGGATTTCTGCCACTCGCGATCCTGCCGTTCTCAGAACAGATCCAACGCCTTCCACTGCCAGCGATGAAGCGCATCCGCAAAGGGCAGATCGACCTTGACGCGATCATCTACGCGATGATCCGGGAGCGCCGCCAATCACCCGGCGACCGCGGCGATCTTCTGTCCATGCTGCTTGAAGCGGTCGATACGGAAGAATCTACTGGCCGCATGTCAGACCAGCAGGTTCACGACGAATGCCTGACGATTATGCTTGCCGGCCACGAGACGACGGCGAACGCTCTGAGTTTTGCGCTCTGGTTGGTTGCGAAACATGAGGATGTACAGACGCGCGTGCATGAAGAGGCAGCCATGGTTCTCGGTGACCGCGCACCAACGGCTGACGACTACGGGCGTCTTCCTTATGCGACGCAGGTCTTCTCGGAGACGCTGCGCCTCTATCCCCCTGTGTGGGTTGTCGCCCGCGCCTGCGTGCAGCCGTACGAGATCGCCGGCTATGCGATCAGGGCCGGAGCTATTCTCCTGGCACCACAGTTCGTCGTGCACCGCGACCCGCGCTTCTACACTGACCCGCTCCGCTTCGATCCTGAACGTTTCGCCGTCGAGAAGAAGGAGGCCGCGAAGTCGCGCCCGCGGTTTGCTTTCTTCCCCTTCGCTGCGGGCAGCCGGCAGTGCATTGGCGAAGGGCTCGCGTGGATGGAGGGCGTGCTGTCGCTGGCGACCATTCTTCGCGACTGGCGGTTGCAACTGCCACTTGGCGCATCCACGGATATCGCCATCAACCCCGCCATCAGCCTACGCCCCAAATACGGTGTTCCTCTTATGGTCGAACGCCGCGCTTAGATCAATCTTCCGCAACACGATCTCATTGGGCCTATTGATTCCGCGCCATCCATGCATCCACCGACCAGCCGTTGTATCTGCATAGAAACAGCAGCGCCGCATACACTGCCGCGTAGATCAATTGGGTTCCCGCTGTCGCCCAATCCTGCAATAGAGACGAGCCGAAAGTCAGCACCATGATCAGCAGACCCGCTGCTATCAGAACGGCGCGCGTCCGCAACCCTATCAGCAACAGCAGCCCCAGGCCGCCTTCGATCGCAGGGAGCACAAGGCCGAAGGCCCACACGCTCCACGCCGGCAGCGGTGCGTGTGCAAACTGCATCACGAGCTTTGCGGCGAACTCGCCCGAACCGGCGATCATTCGACTCACGCCGTGCATCATCAGGTTCGCTCCCACCACCACGCGGAGCAGAACATACGCCAATCGCTCATCGCTGCTTTCAAATGCAGTTCGCATCATTTCTCTCAAGCCTCCCAGCCTTACAAATCCAACTTCCATCTATTCTAGAAATGAGATGCCAATTTTTCTTGAACTCGCACATGTTAATGTGGCCCGCGGCGACAATGTCGTTCTCCACGATATCAATCTCAGGGTCAGTACGGGCGAACACATCGCCATTCTGGGCCCGAATGGCTGCGGAAAGTCTACGCTGATCAAGACCATTACGTGCGAGTGCTATCCGCTGGTCTCAAGGGAAGGCGAGCCTGAGACGAGGGTCAGGATCTTTGGCCGCGAGCGCTGGGATTTGACTGAGTTGAAGAAGCGGCTCGGCGTCGTCTCTCCGGAGTTGCCGGGGAAGCCGACTCTCCACACTACGGGGCGCGATGCGGTGATTACAGGCTTCTTCTCGAGCAGCACACTTTGGCCCAATCTGACCGTCACCGATGCGATGCAGGCTCGCGCGGACGAGGTGCTGGAGCAGGTCGACGCGGTGAGTCTGGCCAATAAACCTGTGGGCGAGATGTCTGCTGGGCAGCAGCGGCGCATCATGATTGGGCGGGCGCTGGTCGCGTCGTCGCAGATGCTGTTGCTGGATGAGCCTTCGAATGCGCTGGATCTCGCGGCGCAGGCGGACCTTCGCGACCTGCTCCGCAGACTGGCACAGCAGGGAACTGGGATTCTGCTCATCACCCATCACATCGCGGACATTCTGCCAGAGATCGACCGCATCCTGATGATGCGCGATGGCCGAATTATTGCCGACGGAGCTAAGAGCGAACTGCTGACCGCCGCAAAGTTGAGCGACCTCTTTCAGACTGAGGTGCACCTTACGGAGCGGGGTGGCTTCTACCACGCGTGGTGAGCGGCGCTGTCATTTTCCAGAGGTTACGGTGCCGGTTTGCAACTTGACCAACTCTGGTTGAGCAATTCTGCTCGGACCCAGAACCGCGATCTTCGGTAGGGGGCCGCGCACCATCGCAACCTCGTCGCAGGCGTATAAGCGAGGGCAGGTCTGGCAGTCCTTGTAGATCTTGTCGGGCAGGGTGGTGCGGTCGACGACGCGGAAGTTGAAGTGGAAGAAGAAGTCGGGGATGCGGGTGAAGAGGCAGACGGAAGTTACCTTTTGTTCCTCGGCTTCTTCGAGGAGTGCGCGGAGAAGCTTGCCGCCTGCGCCCTGGGCTTTGGCCTCGGGCTTGACGACGATGGAGCGTACCTCAGCGAGGTGGGGGCCGTAGAGATGCAGGGCGCCGCAGCCGAGGAAGACGCCACTTTCTGATTCGGCTATCGCGAAGTCGCGGACGTTTTCGCAGATCTCGGCGTAGTTGCGGTGGAGGAGAGTTCCGTCGCCGGAGAGGGAGTTGACGAGATCGAAGATATTGACCGCGTCGGGAAGCTTCGCCTTGCGCACCGTTGCACCTCCGACGCGCGGGCGTGATGAGGATGTCGATTCACTGACGTCGGTATGGAAGGCGCTGGACAAAGACGATGTACTCCTATGTTATTTTCGCTGATTTTACTGGTGATTGCTCTGATTCGGAGGTAAACCTTCGGCGGGCATCTTTTAAGGCATCAGCTACACGGTGCCTTGCTGTTCCGCCGATGACGTCGTGGCAATCCAAGGTCGCTTCGAGGGTGATGCTCTCGAAGAAGTCTTCGCCGAACTCTTCTCCGAAGGTGCGGAGTTCGTCGAGCGTGAGTTGGTTTAGTTCGCGACCGGTTTCGAGGCCGAAGCGAACGGCGTTGCCGATCTTCTCGTGGGCTTTGCGGAAGGGGACGCCCTTGTGGGTGAGGTAGGTGGCGGCGGCCATGGCGTTCAGGTAGCCGGTTTCGGCGGCGGACTTCATTCGGTCGAAGCGGAACTTGAGGGCGCGGGTGAAGGCGGGAAGGACGCTGAGGATGCCAGCGATGGTGTCGGCGGCGTCGAAGACTGGCTCCTGGCCTTCCTGGAGGTCTTTGTTGTAGGCGAGGGGAAGACCTTTGATGAGAGTGGCTAGTGTGGTCGCTGCGCCAAGGAGTCGGGCGGATTTGCCGCGGATGAGTTCGGTGAGGTCGGGGTTCTTCTTTTGCGGCATGGCGCTGGAGCCGGTGGAGAAGGCTTCGGGGAGGTCGAGGAAGCCGAACTCGGCGGTGGAGTAGAGGGTGAGTTCTTCGGCGAAGCGCGAGATGTGGATGCCGAGGGTGGCGATGGCTTGCGTGAACTCGAGGGCGAAGTCGCGGTCGCTGGTTGCGTCCATGCTGTTTGGCGTGGGAGCCTCGAAGCCGAGGGCGCGGGCGGCGATGGTGCGGTCGAGGGCGAGGGTTGCTCCTGCGACTGCTCCGGAGCCGAGGGGGCAGAGGTTCATGCGCTTGCGGGCGTCGGTGAGGCGGGAGGCGTCGCGCTCGATCATGCTGACGTAGGCGAGGAGCCAGTGGGCTACGAGGACGGGCTCGGCGCGCTGGAGGTGGGTGTAGGAGGGCATGGTGGCTTCGCCTGCGGATTCGGCGAGTTCGATGAGGCGGGAGCGCCATGCGGTGAGGCCTTCGAGGGTGTTGTCGATGGCGGCGCGGACGAAGAGGCGCATGTCGGTGGCGATCTGCTCGTTGCGGCTGCGGCCGGTGTGGAGCTTGAGAGCCAGGTCGCCGATTTGTTTGGTGAGTTCGAGTTCGACGTAGTGGTGGACGTCTTCGGCTTGGGGGTTGGCGACGACGATGGCTTCGCCTTGTTCGGCTTGCTGTTTGGCTACGGCGCGGAGCCCCTGGATCATAAGGAGGAGTTCTTCGCTAGTGAGGATACCGGCGGCTTCGATGGCGCGGGCGTGGGCTATGCTGGCTTCTACTTCGTAGGGGACCAGGCGCCAGTCGAAGGGGAAGGACCGCTGCCAGGATTCGAAGGTGGCGTCGAGTGGTTCGCGGAAGCGGCCGGACCACATCTTGGTAGGTTGTTGTTGTTCTGACATTGTGACTCTTTCTCGAAGGTAATCAGTGTGTTGTCGTGGCGGTCGGAGTCGAACCTTGTATCTGCGAGACGTCCATGTAAATTGGTGTCATTTCACCCATTGTGTCCGCTCGGTGAAGCTTGCCTCGAACGATCACCTGACGGTCTTTCCACTTTGCGGCGGGAAGATCATTCAGTTTCGCGAGCCCCAGATCGTTGAAGAAGAGCTTGAGGCGCTTTGCAGGACCGCATTCATCCTTTGCATATTCAGGCTTTGTCGGTGTGCAAGGGGTATTGACTGGAATGGGTACTTCGAGTGTCCAGTAGGTGACATGAGCATCGTGCTTTCGATCTTCTCCATAGCCGGGAGGGCCAAAGCCATGAATCAATCGGATTGTGCCTTGAAGTGAGATGTCCTGATCCTCGGGCTTGATGACTTGCTGGGAGCTAGCCTGCACGGTTGTAACAGACAGCAAGCACGCAGCCGCGATAACGATGCTGAACCACATTTTTATGGGTTGTCGCGAGTCGGACATCGTGTGAAGCATACCCCAGGGGCTAAAGCCCGGTTTGTGGTGGGTTTCGGAGAGGCCCAAGGCTGAAGCCTTGGGTTACCTAGAAACAAGAACAACGACAAGAGCAAAAATAAAAGCGCTCGGCGATGGGGTTACTCCTTGTCGCTCGCGCTGTTTAGTTGTGGCATTTCGGAGCCTTTGCTTAGGGTTAGTAGGCCGGTTTTTGCGTAGGTGATTAGTTTTGCGCGGGTGTCGCTGATGTCGAGGTTGCGCATGGTGAGTTGGCCGATGCGGTCACGCGGGGAGAAGGTGGACTCGCCCTTTTCCATGGTGAGGCGCTCGGGGTGGAAGGTGAGGTTGGGCGAGGCGGTGTTCAGGATGGTGTAGTCGTTGCCGCGGCGCAGCTCGAGAGTGACTTCGCCGGTGATGGGCTTGGCGACCCAGCGCTGGGCGGCTTCGCGCAGCATGATGGCCTGGGGATCGAACCAGCGGGCCTGGTAGAGGAGGCGGCCAAGCTTGCGACCGCTGTCGCGGTACTGCTCGATGGTGTCCTCGTTGTGGATGCCGGTGATGAGGCGCTCGTAGGCGATGAAGAGGAGAGCGAGGCCGGGCGACTCGTAGATGCCGCGGCTCTTGGCCTCGATGATGCGGTTTTCGATCTGGTCGCTCATGCCGAGGCCGTGGCGGCCACCGATCTGGTTGACCTCGAGCATCAGGGCTACAGGGTCTGCGTAGTCGGTGCCGTTCAGGGCTACAGGGAAGCCTTCTTCGAAGCGGATTGTGATCTCTTCGGGCTTGATGGCGACGTCGTCGCGCCAGAAGGCGGTGCCCATGATGGGGGCGACGATCTTCATGCTGGTGGTGAGGAGTTCGAGGTCCTTGGCTTCGTGGGTTGCGCCGAGGATGTTGGAGTCGGTGGAGTAGGCCTTCTCGGAGGACATCTTGTAGGCGAAGCCGGACTTCTGCATGAAGGCCGACATCTCGGCACGGCCGCCGAGCTCGTCGATGAAGGTGGCGTCGAGCCATGGCTTGTAAACGTGCAAGTCTGGGTTGACGAGCAGGCCGTAGCGATAGAAGCGCTCGATGTCGTTGCCCTTGAAGGTTGAGCCGTCGCCCCAGATGTTGACGTCGTCTTCCTTCATGGCGGTGACGAGCATGGTGCCGGTGACTGCGCGGCCGATGGGTGTCGTGTTGAAGTAGGTGATGCCGGCGGTGGTGATGTGGAAGGCGCCGGACTGGAGGGCGGCGATGCCTTCGCGAACGAGCGGGCCGCGACAGTCGATGAGGCGGGCTTCTTCGGCGCCGTATTCGAGGGCTTTGCGGGGGATCTCATCGTAGTCGGCCTCGTCAGGTTGACCGAGGTTGGCGGTGTAGGCGTACGGCAGAGCGCCCTTCTGCTTCATCCAGTGAAGCGCGGCGCTGGTGTCCAGCCCGCCGGAGAAGGCAATGCCAACCTTCTGGCCGACGGGCAGGGTTTCAAGGATTACGGACATTTGTTGCTTACCTCAATGTTCGGTAAAAAATGCGAAATATATGGGTTCTTCCGCTTCGCTTCCCTCAGTGTCGGAAGGCTCAGTGCATCTGTTGGGGTATTTTTTGCTTGTGTTGATCTACTGCTGTTTCTAACTGCGATGGCGCAACATAACCGTCTACCAACAATTTGGCAGCGATTTTTGGGTCTCCTGTTTCTACGGCAAATTGGGCAAGCTCTTCGCTGCACTCGACGAAATCTTTTTGACGAGTTTCCGCATAACCGGCTCCGTGCCCGCGCGCATATCCGAGCGAATATGAGGTTGAATGCTTGACGGAAGGATCGCCGTTCCAATCGTTTCCGTATTCGGCCGCGTGTTCTGTGACGGCCTTTGACGCTGCGTCCGAGTAGCCTTTGCGATAGGAGCCATAGCTAAATAAGCCAAAGACGCAGACCAAAACCGCAATGCCTATTTTCGTCTTCATCTCCGTAGTGCTCCTTACTAATGACGTGGATCAAAGTTTGAGTTATCCGCGTTTGCGCGGCTGGATGCCTCGGCTGCGGCCGTTGGAGATTCGTTTTGCTCCACCGAGGAGCATAAGGAGAAGAGCTTTCTGGGCGTGCATGCGGTTTTCGGCCTGGTCGAAGACGAGCGACTGCGGGCCGTCGAGCACGGCGTCGGTGACCTCGGCGTTGCGATGCGCGGGGAGGCAGTGCATGAAGACGGCGTCGGGTTGAGCGTGGGCCATGAGGGCTTCGTTGACCTGGTAGGGTTTGAAGATGGGGGCTCGCTTGGTGGCTTCGTGCTCAAAGCCCATGCTGGTGCAGACGTCGGTGTAGACGGCGTCGGCGCCGGTGACGGCCTTGATGGGATCGTTCAATAGGGTGAGGCTGCCGCCGGTGGATTCGCTGATCTCGATGGCCTTGAGGATGATCTCGAGCTTGGGCGCGAAGCCCTTTGGCGAGGCCACGCTGCAGTGGACGCCGAGCTGCGCGGCGGTGAGCATGAGCGAGTGACAGACGTTGTTGCCGTCGCCGACGTAGGTGAAGTGAAGGCCTTCCGCGGAACCAAAGTGCTCTTCAAGGGTGAAGAAGTCGGCGATGGCCTGACAGGGGTGCTCGAGGTCGGAGAGGGCGTTGATGACGGGGATTTTAGAGCAGGCGGCCATCTCGGTGATGGTCTCGTGCGAGTAGGTGCGGAGGACCATGATACTCATCCAGCGCTCCAGGTTGCGGGCCATGTCGGACAGCGATTCGCGCTCGCCGAGGGGGGACTGGGTCTGGTCGACGAAGATGGCGTTGCCGCCGAGGGTGTTGATGGCGGCTTCGAAGGTGAGGCGCGTGCGGAGGGAGGCCTTCTCGAAGAACATGACCATCTGGCGAGCGTCGAGCGCGTGGCGGAAGTCGTCGGGGTGGGTCTTGACGGCGTGCGACAGCTCCATGATGGCGGCCATCTCCTGCACGGTGAGGTCGGCGATGGAGCAGAGGTCGCGTCCGGTGAGACGCTTGGAGGCTTCGCTGAAGGCGGTGTCGGATTGGATGCCGAGGGTTGCTGTCGGCTTGGGTGGTAAGTGCTCCTCGCCGGGAGTCTCCGCGGTTCTGGTGTTCATCATGACGGTTTTGCTATCCATGGGATTTTTCTCCTGCCGACGATGCGCCGACGTATGCTGCTGCACTCTGCTTCAATATTTCGTCGAGTGCGGTGATGGCGGTCTCGACGTGTTTGCGCTCGAGAATGTAAGGGGGGAGGAAACGAAGGACTGTCTCGCTGGTTCGATTGAGGATGATGCGGCGTTCCATCATCTGTGCGGTTACTTCAGTTGCCAGTTCGGATGAGTTTAGTTCAAGGCCGAGCATCAGGCCGAGGCCTCGCACGTCGATGATGCAGTCGTGGCGCGTGGCTAGTTTGGTGAGCTCTGAATGGAAGAACTCTCCTACGGTTTGAATATGTTCGAGGATGTTTTCGCGTTTGATGGTGTCGATGACGGCGATGGCGACTGCGCAGGCTAGCGGGCCGCCGCCGAAGGTCGTGCCGTGCATGCCGGGGGTGAAGGCGAGGGCGGCGTCGTTGGTGCAGAGCATTGCGCCCATGGGGATGCCGTTCGCAATGGGCTTCGCCAGCGTTGTGACATCGGGGAGGATGCCGTAGTGCTGGTAGGCGAACCATTTTCCGGTGCGGCCTATACCGCTCTGGATTTCGTCGGCGAGGAGAAGCGCGCCGGTGGAGTCGCAGAGTTCGCGGGCTGCGGCGAAGAACTGCTGTGTGACAGGATGGATGCCGCCTTCGCCTTGCACCGTTTCGATGCAGATGGCGCAGACTTCGTTGGAGAATTTTGCGCGCAGATCGTCTATGTCGTTGAAGCGGACGAACTCTACGTCGGGCATGACGGGGGCGAAGGGTTCGCGATATTTTTCCTTGTGGGTTGTCGCGACCGAGCCCATCGTGCGTCCGTGGAAGCTGTGTTCGAGGGCGAGGAACTTTGTGCCGATGTGACGGCCTTCGGCTCGGAGACGCACGGCGTTGGCGCGAGCAAGCTTGAGGGCGGCCTCCCATGCTTCGGTGCCGCTGTTGGTGAAGAAGACTCGGTCGAGGCCACTGATTTCGGTGAGACGCAGGGCTAGTTCGGCGGTGTGTTCGTGATAGAAGAGGTTCGAGGTGTGGATGAGGCGCTTGCTCTGAGCATGGATCGCTGCTTCGACCGCGGGGTGCGCGTAGCCGAGCGCAGAGACGCCGATGCCGCTGAGGAGATCGAGGTAGTCGTTGCCGTCTGCGTCGCGCAGATAGACGCCCTTACCACTGACGAAGAGATAAGGGTTTCGTTGATAGGTGTTGAGGAGCAACTTGCTCTCTGCTGCCTGAATGGATTCCAGATTCATGCGACCATGACCTCCGTTCCGTCGTTGACGCGGGTGGAGCAGAGGTCGGGCAGTAACCATGCCGCCTCCGCAGGTAGGATGCGCACTCGCTTGACGCCGTGGGTGAGGGCATCGCGGCAGGCGTTGAGCTTGGGCAACATGCCGCCGGAGACAATCTGCTGCTGCTCCAACGCGGGGATTTGGGCCAGGGTGAGCCAGCGCATGACGTTGCCGTCTGCGCCTTTGACTCCAGGGACGTCCGTGAGAAAGACCAGCGTGTCGGCCTTGGTGCAGATGGCACAGGAGGCGGCCATCTCGTCGGCGTTGATGTTGTAGTACTCGCCGTCGAAGCCCAGGGCGATGGAGGAGATGACGGGCACGGCTCCCATGGCCCAGATGGCCTCGAGCCAGCGTGGGTCGGTCGCGGCAATCTCGCCGACGAAGCCCAGGTCCGGGATTGTTTTTTTCTTGCGAGCGCGGAAGACGTGGCCGTCGCCGCCGGAGAGGCCGACCGCCGCTTGTCCGTGCGATCCGATGGCCGCGACGAGCGACTTGTTGACGCGACCGGCGAGGACCATGAGAGCAGCATCGCGGGTTTCGGCATCGGTGACGCGCAGGCCCGCGATGAACTCACTCTGCTTGCCCATCTGGGCCAGGGTGCGGGTCAACTGGACGCCGCCGCCGTGGACGACCGCAACCTGGTTTCCGTCGGCGACAAGATCGGCGATGGCTTTACCGCAGGTGTGCAGCACCTTCTTGTCTTCAAGGGCTGCACCGCCTAGTTTGACGACAAATCTCAAAGCAGGCCCTCCTCTTCGTTCCATCCGCACATCAGGTTCATGTTCTGCACGGCCTGACCGGCCGCGCCCTTCAATAGATTATCGAGGCACGAGACCATGATTAGACGTTTGCCATCTGGGGCTAGAGCAAAACCAAGGTCGCAGAAGTTGGTTCGGACGACATGTTGAATCTCCGGCAAATGCGGCGACGCGTGGAGACGAATCAGCGGGCTTTCGCGATAGAAGCTTTGCAGCACCGCGCTGATTGCAGATGCGTCTGTCGATTGTTTCAGCCGAAGATAAATGGTGGATAAAATTCCGCGCGGGATCGGCAGCAGATGTGGGGTGAACTGAATCTGATCGGCACTCACATGAAGCTGCTCGAGGAGTTCGCCGGTGTGTCGATGCCCGAAGACCGCGTAGGCGGAGAAATTATCTGCTGCGTGCATGAAGTGCGTCTTCGCGGTCGCTGCTTTTCCGGCGCCGCTGACGCCTGACTTCGCATCGCAGACGATGCCGTAGTCGAGATCGGCGAGACCGGCCTGGAGCAGCGGCGCGAGCGCGAGGATGATCGACGTCGAATAGCAGCCGGGATTGGCAACGAGGCGAGCGCTTCGTATTGCATCGCGATGCAGCTCGGGGCAGCCGTAGATCGCCTCCGCCTGCAGTGCCGCGGCGAGTTTGGGATCGGCGTCTTTCAGACGATAGACCTCACGGTTGCGCGCTTCCTGCAACCGCCAGGCACCGCTCAGGTCGATCACCTTGATACCGCGCTGCATGGCTTCGGGAACCCACTCGCGCGATTGCTCATGGGGAGTGGCGAGGAAAAGAACTTCGATGCCTGCGTCGACGAGCCTGTCCCAACTGAAGGGATGGACCGGGTTGGAGCGGTGATCGCCCGTCTTCCGGGTCGTCAGGTGGGGATGAAGGTCATCGAGGTAGGTGTTGGTGCCGGCTTCGGCCTCGCCTGCGCGTCCCAGGAAGGTGGGTGCGGCTTCGTGCAGCCGGCGATGGTGCAGGAGGAGACGCGCCAGCTCGCCGCCGGCGTAGCCGCTGACGCCTGCAACGGCGATCCGTGGAGTGTGCGCAAAGCCACTGTTCCGCTGGGGAGCGGTTGCGTCCAGAGGATGCGCTGTGGCCGAGTTAGCCAATGTATCCTTCAATTCGCTCCTTCAATTGGTGCGCCTGCTTGTCGTCGGCGCAGATGATCAAGACGGTGTCATCGCCTGCAATGGTGCCGACGACCTCGGGCCAGTCTTCGTAATCGATACCGGCGGCGATGGGTTGCGCGCCTCCGGTTCGGGTGATGAAGACGAGCAGATTGAGCGCCTGTCTTACCTCGAGTCCGAAGCCTTCCAACACCTCGCGGATTCCAGGTAAGGTGTCCTCGTCGGTATCGACGCCGCCGGGCAGGGAGTAGCCCAGAGGTCCTTTGGACAGGCGCAACTCATGAATGTCGCGGGAGAGCGTTGCCTGCGTCACATGAAAACCGCGGCCCGCTAGTTTTCTGCGCAGATCGTCCTGATTGGCGACCGATGTCTTGACGAGCAGCTCTCGGATTGCGGCGTGACGCTGTTGCTTCATAAAGGTGTTTTACCTGTTTCGTGACGGTTGCGTCTTCAAGTGGCGCTGCGATTGAAGACAGGGACAAATGCTCATGCATAAATATACATTATTGTGTATATTTATGCATGAGCCCTGTATCAAGCTACTGCATTCTACAAAAGGAAGGTATGTCGGGTAGCAGCTTGCATGCTCCCGACGTATAGTGAAGCATGGAACGGTCTCTCGCTTGCGCCCCGAACTCTGCGTCTGTTCGCCCTGTTGCATCCTTTGGGGCTCGGACTTCTCTGCTTGACGAGCGCTTCGACCATGATTCCTGTGGCGTTGGTTTTGTCGCGTCGGTGGCTGCGGTGCCTTCGCATGAGATTCTTGAGCAGGCTTTGACGGCGCTGGGGCGGCTGGCTCATCGGGGCGCGACGGCTGCCGATGGAAAGAGCAGCGACGGCGTTGGGGTGATGACGGCGATTCCGCGGTCTCTGCTGGTGATGGCCGCCAATCTCACGATCGACGACAAGCAGGCGCTGGGTGTGGGGATGCTGTTGCTCCCGCAGAGCGAGACACGCGCAGAGGGGCTGGTGGAACGTTGTCTGCTGTCGCATGACTTTACGGTGCTGTGTTGGCGCGACGTTCCGGTGCGGACCGAGTTTCTTGGGGAGATGGCGCTTGGCACAATGCCGCGCATCCGGCAGGTGTTGGTGGTCGACGCGCCTGATTCGGAGCCGGGATCGATGGAACGCAGGCTCTACCTGGCGCGGAAGCAGTTTGAACGCGCGCACGAGCAGGGGGATGTGACCGGGAATATCTGTTCGCTGTCCTCGCGGACGATCGTCTACAAGGCGATGTGTAGCGGCATTCTTCTGGCTGATTTTTATCCGGATCTCGCATCGGAGCAGTACGTCACGCCGTTCGCAATCTTTCATCAGCGCTACGCTACGAACACGCTGCCTACCTGGCATCGGGCGCAGCCGCTGCGAACGCTGGGGCATAACGGGGAGATCAACACAGTCTGGGGGAATCGGGCGCGCATGACGGCTCGTGACTCGACGCTGCCGGTGGAGTGCAAGCCGGTATTGACGCAGGGTGGAACCGATTCGACGAGTCTGGACGAAGCGGTGGAGTTGCTGTCGCAGAATGGCAGGACTTTGCCGGAGGCGATCCGTATGCTGCTGCCTCCTGCGGCTGACGGGCACCAGGCTTCTTCGTTTTTGCGGTATCACACCGACTGCGCGGAGCCGTGGGATGGGCCGGCGGCGTTGGCGTTCAGCGATGGGCGAATTGTGGGGGCTGCGCTGGATCGCAATGGGCTTCGGCCTTGCAGGTTTGCGGTTACAAGCGCGGGGCTGGTGGTTGCGGGCTCGGAGGCCGGGTTGGTCGATCTTGACCCGGAGGTGGTGACCCATAGCGGACGCCTGGGGCCGGGGCAGATGCTGGTTGTCGACCTGGAGAATCACAAGATTTATGAGGATGAGGCTCTGCTGGAGTTGTTCGATACAGGGGCGACGTACGCGAAGCTGGTAGAGGATACGTTTCTGGTTCCGGCGGCGATTCAGGCTGTGGAGGCGGCTTCGCTGACCGCGATTCAACGGTGCTTCGGGTATACGCGGGAAGATGTGAAGATGATTCTGCAGCCGATGGCTGTGGATGGCAAGGACGCGGTGTGGTCGATGGGGGATGATACTCCGCTGGCTTTCCTCGCGCGTTCTCCGCGACCGGTCTATGCGTATTTTCGTCAGCGGTTTGCGCAGGTGACCAATCCGGCGATCGATCCTCTGCGCGAGGCTTGCGTGGTGTCGCTGCATACGCGGCTTGGTCCGTGGCCCCATATGCTGGACAAGAACGCGCCGCTGCCGGGGCTTTCGCTGCCGTCGCCGTTTCTGTCGCTGGGGCAGGTCGAGGCCTTGCGGAAGGGTGAGTATCCGCATAAGGGCGACTTGAGCCTGGCGGAGTTGCCGTGTGTGTTTCCGCAGGAGATATCGCTGGCTCAGGCGCTGGACGAGTTGTGCGGGCAGGCGATCAAGCTGGTGCGCAATGGGGCGCGGATCCTGGTGCTCTCGGACCGCTCGGCCAGTGTGGAACGGCTGCCGATCCCGATGGCGATGGCGACCGGTGCGGTGCATCAGGCGCTGGTCGCGGCCGGGTTGCGCACGTTGGCGGGGCTTGCAGTAGAAGCTGGAGATTGCCGGGATATTCATCACTCGGCCGTGTTGATTGGGTATGGTGCAGGAGCGGTTTGTCCGTGGTTGGCGCTGGAGACGGGACGAGCGCTGGCACCGGCCAGCACAGACCCAGAAGCGGCAGAGCGCAAGATGTTGAAGGCGCTCGATGCCGGGTTGGCGAAGGTGATGTCGAAGATGGGGATCTCGGTCGTCGACAGCTATCGCGGGGCGCACCTGTTCGACATTCTTGGGTTGCATTCCAGCGTGGTTTCGCGTTGCTTTGTTGACACGCCGGCGCCTCTCTCCGGAATTGGATTTGCCGAGGTGGAGCGTCAGATTCGTCAGACGTGGCAGCCTGCCGATGCGGCGGCTGCGGTCTCTGCTGAGCTACCGGACTATGGTTGGGTGCGGTTCCGCAAGGCCGATTTGTCGGAGCCCCACGCGTGGCACCCGCCGACGGTGAAGGCGCTGCAGTCGGTGGTGGGGAGCGCACGAAATGTTCCGCAGCCGACGGATCCTGCAGGGGCGTTTGCGATCTACACGCAGGACGTGATTTCGCGGGATCCGGCAGTGCTGCGTGACCTGCTGGAGATTCGGCCGGCTGGGCCAGAGTTGGCTATCGACGATGTGGAGACGACTGCGAGCATATACAAACGTTTTGTTTCGAGTGCAATGTCGCTGGGTTCGCTGAGCCCGGAGGCGCACCAGACGATTACCGCAGCGATGAATATGCTGGGTGGCCGCTCGAATACGGGCGAGGGCGGCGAGGATTCAGCTGTGTACCGAAAGCATCCGGTTGGTGCGGGGGAGACGGCGACCAATGGTGGGCTGAGTGTAGCGGCTCGGGCTGGTGGGGGGACTGCGCTGGCGGCCGAGCCGGTGGTTGAGGCTCCGGCGGTGCATGTTTCGCTGAATAACAAGATCAAGCAGATTGCGTCTGGGCGGTTTGGCGTGACGGCGGAGTACCTTGTCCACGCGGAAGAGATTGAGATCAAAGTAGCCCAGGGGGCGAAGCCGGGCGAGGGTGGGCAGCTGCCCGGGCACAAGGTGAGCGGCTTGATTGCGAGGCTGCGGCATGCTCAGCCGGGCGTTGCGCTGATTTCGCCGCCGCCGCATCACGACATCTATTCGATTGAGGATTTGGCGCAGCTTATTTATGACTTGAAGCGGGTGAATCCGCGGGCTGCGGTTGGGGTGAAGCTGGTCTCAGGCTGCGGAGTGGGGACGGTGGCGGCTGGGGTTGCGAAGGCCTATGCGGACTATATTGTGATCGCGGGAAATACTGGCGGGACGGGGGCTGCGGCGCTATCGAGTATCAAGTATGCGGGGAATCCGTGGGAGCTTGGGCTGGCCGAAGCGCAGCAGGTGTTGATGCAGAACGGAATGCGGAGTCGCGTTCGGCTGCGTACCGATGGTGGGTTGGCTACGGCGCGGGACATTTTGATTGCCGCGTTGCTGGGGGCGGATGAGTATGCGTTTGGCACGGCGGTGCTGGTGGTGCTGGGATGCGATATGGCGCGGCAGTGCCACTTGAACACGTGTCCGACGGGGATTGCGACGCAGAAGCCGGAGTTGCGAGCCAAGTTTCGTGGGAAGCCGGAGCATGTGGTGAGGTTCTTCGAACAGATCTCCGGCGATTTGAGGCACCTGCTGGCGCGGTATGGGTTGCCGTCGCTGGAAGCTGCGGTAGGACGCTCGGACCTGCTGGAGCAGGTTCGGTTTGACGGGAATCTTGACTTGCAGCCGATGCTGGAGCGGGTGTCGGATGGGCCGAGCCGGTGGATGGGTGCTCGTAACGATCAGCCGGTCGCGGTCCCTCCGCTGGATGAGGCCTGGGTTGCTCCGGCGCTTGAGGCGATGGAAGCCGGGGTGCCGTATGCCATTGATTCGAAGATCACTAATGCAGACCGCGCCGTCGGTTCGCGGCTCGCGGGCGAGATTGCACTGCGACGGGCCCAGCGAGATGTGCCGGCGGATTTGACGTTTAATTTGTCGGGGACGGCGGGGCAATCCTTTGGGGCGTTTACCGTTGAGGGGATGAGGCTGGTGCTGAATGGACAGGCTAATGACTTTGTTGGCAAGGGTCTGTCGGGTGGGGAACTGGTGATTCGCGCGTGTGGTCTGGCGGCGAAGAACAGCGGACAGCATGTGATTCTGGGCAACGTTGCGCTGTATGGGGCGACGGCCGGGAAGCTGTTCGCAGCGGGTCGGGCGGGGGAGCGGTTCGCGGTTCGGAATTCTGGCGCGACTGCTGTTGTAGAAGGAGTTGGGGACCACGGCTGCGAATACATGACCGGGGGGTTGGTCGCTGTTCTGGGGCGGGTGGGAATGAACTTTGGAGCCGGGATGACGGGTGGGTTGGCGTGGATTTATGACGCAGATGAAACCTTCGTGTTGGAGAAGAGGTATCATCCGGAGTTTATTGCTGCAGAATGGTTTAATTCTGTCGGCGCGGAGTCGCAGGCGAGCCTTAGGGGGCTGATCGAAACTCATGTGGAGCGTTCGGGGAGCGGGTTGGGAATGGCGATGCTGGCGGATTGGTCGAAGCGGGCGGAGGCGTTTGTTCGGCTGACCCCGGTGCCACAGGCGTAACCGGTAAATTCGGTGTGGCTGGGCTGGTTTCCGGCTAGTCCTATGCTGGTGAAATGCGTGGCAAACATGGTGGCGTTTTGTGGCCGTTTTCTGCCGGGTGGCAGGCTGGTTCCGGAAGGGTGGAATTCCTGGGGCTGGGTACCGGTGCTTGAAAGTGCATAAATATTCATGAAGGAGGAATGAATCAGAATTCATTCTTGGCAAAGCCTGTTGGATTCATTAGAGTGGCGGCACTGGAAACTTCCGATGTGAGGCCTGGACTGAAGCGCAGAATCAAGACGATGAGGCCTGACACGACGAAAGCGGTGGCCAGCGGGCCGGGGAGCGAGAAGTATCAACGCATCCTGGACGCGGCAGTGGAGGTGATCGCCGAAAATGGATATTTCAGCTCGCCGGTGAGCGCCATCGCCAAGCGCGCGGGGGTGGCCGACGGTACGATCTATCTCTACTTCAAGAGCAAGGACGAGGTGCTGCGGACGGCGATCGATACGACCTTCGATAAATTTCACAAGCAGGTGGAGGACGCGTTCCAGACGTTGCATGGGCCGCGGGAGCAGTTGGAATACATCGCGCAGGTGCACCTGGAGAGCCATGCGGTGAATCGTAGTATGGCGATCCTGATGCAGACCGAGGTGCGACAGAGTGCGAAGTTTATCGCGGAGTTCTCGCATCATCATCTGGTGAAGTACATCCAGGTGGTGAGGGAGGTGGTGCGGCGAGGGCAGCAGGAGGGGATTTTTCGACGGGACGTTTCGGATGGTGTGGTGGCGCACTGTATGTTTGGAGCGATCGATGAGTTGCTGAGTTCGGCGGTTTTTACGGGGCGCGTTTATGATTCGAAGGCGACGGCTGCGCAGGTGATCGATGTGCTGCTGCATGGGATTACTGCGGGGAATAAGGTGTGATGAGGATTCCTTTTGGGCCAGGACAAGAGGGCATACCCCAAGGGGCTAAAGCCCAGTGTCTTTGATCGCTTGAGAGACCCAAGGCTGAAGCCTTGGGGTACCTAGAAGCAACGGCAACGGCAAATAATTTGGACTGGTGTTTGGAGAGACGCGATGTTTGATTTGGTGACGTTGAATGATGTGCTGGTGCGGGCTACTGGGCGCGGGGATCGGGCTGTGATGATGGGGCAGGAGGCGGATGGCTCGTGGACGCCGATCAGTTCGGCGGCGCTGTATGGGCGGGTGCGGGCGCTGGCGGAGGTGTTTCGCGGATGGGGCGTGGGGAAGGGCGACCGGGTGGCGATCCTGTCCGAGAACCGTTGGGAGTGGGCAGTGACGGACTTTGCCGCGCTGGCCATTGGGGCCGTGGATGTGCCGCTTTATCCAACGCTGACGCCGGAGCAGATTGGGTTTATGCTGCGGGACTCCGGGGCGAAGGTGGTGGTGATGTCGTCGCGGGACCAGTACGAAAAGCTGATGGCGGCGGGCGAGTTGCCGGAGTTGGAGCATGTGGTGGTGATGGATGACGGGGACTTCAGTAATGCGGACAGCTTTGGCTCGCTGATGGTTGGGGCAGCGGCGAAGCAGCAGCGCGATGCGGAGTTCGATGCGATATTGAAGATGGTGCGGCCGGAGGACCTGGCGACCATTATTTATACGTCGGGAACGACCGGGCAGTCGAAGGGCGTGATGCTGACGCATGGCAACCTGACGAGCAATATTAATGTTTCCATGGGTCCGATGGGATTTAGTGACACGGATAGTTGCATCTCGTTCCTGCCGTTGTCACATGTGACGGCGCGGCACCTGGACTACGCGATGTTTTGCCATGGGGTTCAGCTTGCCTACTGCGCGAAGTTCGACCAGTTGCCTGCGGCAATGAAGACGGTGAAGCCGACGGTGTTTGTTGCGGTGCCGAGGGTGTACGAGAAGATTCGTCAGGCGGTGGAAGGGAAGTCGGCGGCGTCGCCGGTGAAGTCGAAGATTTTGAGCTGGGCCGTCGCTACAGGCAAGACGCACAGGGCGGAGATACTGACGGGGAAGACGCCGGATTCGCTGAGTTGGAAGGTGGCGGACAAGCTGGTGTTCAGCAAGATTCGGGATGCGTTTGGAGGGCGTGCCACATGGTTTATCTCGGGCGGTGCGCCGCTGGGGATGGACTCGGCGGGATGGTTTGCGGATGTGGGGGTTCGCATCTTCGAGGGGTATGGGTTGACGGAGACGTCGCCGGTGATCGCGCTGAATTTTCCGAATGCGCATCGCATTGGGACGGTGGGTAAGGCGCTGCCGAATGTGGAGTGCCGGTTTGCCGAGGATGGCGAACTGGAGGTGAAAGGGCCTTCGGTGTTCGTTGGGTATTGGAGGAATGAGAAGGAGACTGCGGCGGCGTTTACCGCGGATGGGTGGTTCAAGACGGGTGATATCGGAAACATCGATGGGGATGGGTTCCTCTCGATCACGGACCGGAAGAAGGAGATGCTGAAGACCAGCGGGGGCAAGATGATTGCGCCGCAGCCGATTGAGAATAAGTTGAAGGCGAATGTGCTGGTGGGGCAGGCCGCGCTGGTAGGGGACAAGCATAAATTTGCGAGTGTGCTGATCTCGCCTAACTTTGCTGCGCTGGAAGGATGGGCGAAGGGGCAGGGGATTGCGACCAGCGACCATGCTGCGCTGGTGAAGGATGCGAAGGTGCAGAAGGTCTACCAGGAGATCGTGGACAAGGTGAACGCGGGGCTGGCGAACTACGAAAGCATGAAGCGGGTTTGCGTGGTGCCGGAGGAGTGGAGCGTGGAGGAGGGCACGCTGACTCCAAGTATGAAGCTGAAGCGGCGGGTGGTGGAGAAGAAGTACGCGAAGGAGATTGGGGAGTTGTATGCGGATGAGGCTACTTCGACGAAGGGGTGAGGCCTAATTGACACGATGAGGCTGACCGGAAGTTTCAGTAACGCCAATTTTTCGAATAGTTTAACAATCTTTTTTGAATGATCGCGTAGATCGTGACAACTGAGGCGTTCAATGAGTTCAATAACGAATCCCAATGTACGTCAGGCCATGTTTCCTTATGGAATGGCTAAGAATCCTGATGGATCATGGACGTTCTTTAACAGGCAATACAAAGCTCTAGGAACAATCACTGATGGATGGTCTGAATGGAACGATCCCCTGCACAAGATGTTTTTTAAAGGGACTTGGCCCGTCCACGCTCGCCAAGCTCGATCATGATGGACTCGGCAATGGTGATCGAATTTATTTCTATGACGATGGATCCAACCCGGAAATCTCCACAAAGAACATGGATGCGTACTTGAAAAAACTTCGCGTCCTGATTGGACTAGAGGTAAAGGACAATTAGGGTTTCTATGTTTGTGGGAAGCTCAGCTTCTCTAACCCTGGCAAGATTGATCTTGAGGTACATTTACACCCTTCCTCAACTCCAGGCCATGTCCACTTGCCATTAACGAATAACCCCTTTCTGATTTCATATCGCTTCCCGTTGGCTGAGCGGTGAGCGGAATCCTGCTGAACATCTGCTGCCACGGGGTGACGTGGGTCTCTCATGCAGGGAGCGTTCGGATACATCCATATTGCGTGGGTGATTTCAAGCGAGGCTTGGCGCTCTCGATTAATTATCGCCGTAGCTTTGTTGTTTAAGGAGCGTGCGATTTCAGCCGCTCGTCCTTTGGTCATTCCCTCGATTGTCATTAGTGCTGTGAACAACAAGTGCAAATCCCTGCCCGCCGATATTGAACGTAATGCAGCCTCATAAATCTGTTGACCGTGTTTCTTTTCTATATCGTCAAGCAATCCGATATTTCTTCGAAGGTCTGCTTCGACACTCTCGCTCACTGTTGAAGGATCAAACTTAACGGTGGGAATAGCACGCAGCCCCGTACTAGACTTGGAATGGCCCTTAATTTCTGTTGGCTTAGTAAATGGCTGCAATAGGCGGCGGAGCCAAGACATACCTTCCTCCCGTGAAATAATCACACCAGATAGGCTCCCTAGCTGCGCGGGTGGGTGTAGCCGCAATTGGGACAGGGTTTACGGCGCTGGGTAGCGTTGAGCGCCTCGCCGCACTGAGCGCACGGCTTGAGCTTGATGTTAGTGGCGGCGGGACCCTTCCCGCGTGCTCGCCGCCCGTTCTCGCGGTTCCATTCAGGCTTGGGGATCGTGCTCAGATCCCAGTGATGGTCGTATTTCATAACTCATCCATTTTGACATAGGTATGTTGAGCGCCGTAGCGCAGTTAGGGCGAGCGCGAGAGAAGACGATGATGCTCTGGCAGTTCTCGCACCAAGATGTAGGGTCGCACTGCGAACACGGTGTGGGATAAAGTATGCGGATGAATGATTCGAAGCTTGCAGGTGTTTACGGAGGACTCCGTGTAATTGGTGTGGTTGTGTTGATGGGTGGGGTTTGTTTGGCGCAGGTGGGGCCACCGGTTTGTCCTGTTGCGGCGGGGAAGACTGCGAGCATGAGGCCGAATGCGTCGCGGCCCTCGGTGGCGGCGGCTGAGGCTACGGCAGAGGCTGGGGCGGCGGATGCTTCGGTGATGGTGGCCGCTGAGCCGATGGAGAACTTTGGCGTGGCGCGGTATCGGCTGGAGGACTACGCCGATTGCGTGGGGACGGGTGGGTGCTACTGGAAGGATGTAGACGCGCAGTCGCGAAGGGCGGAGGTGGCGCTGGATCGGCTGGTCGCGGCGGGGAAGACGGGCGAGAGGCTTGCAATGGTGCTGGATATCGACGAGACTTCGCTTTCGAATTACTGCGAGATGAAGCGGGAGGACTATGGGTTTCTCTCCGCGATGTTCAATGCGTGGGTGGTGTCGCCTGAGGCGGATATGGCGTTGCCGGGGACGCTTCGGCTGTTCAACAAGGCTCGGGCAGGCGGGGTTGAGGTGTTTTTTATCACGGGGCGGCCGGAGGAGCAGCGAGCCGCTACAGCGCGGAATCTGGAGGCGGCTGGGTATAAAGGGTGGAAGGGGCTGAGTCTGCGGGTCGGGGCGCAGAAGGAGATGCCGACGGTCGAATACAAGAGCGAGGAGCGAAATAAGATTGTGGATGCGGGGTATCGCATCGTAATGAGTGTAGGGGACCAGTGGAGCGACTTGAACGGGGAGTCCAGGGCGGAGATCAGTGTGAAGCTGCCGAATCCTTTTTATTATTTGCCTTGATTCTGACGTGATGGACGGTGATGACGCGACCGGGTGTGGTATCTCAAGATATGACGATGTTGCGGCGAGCGAAGAAAATTGGGCGGAGGTTCTTGAATCCGGTTCCGACAGACTTTGGTGGGTTTGGCACGATGTTGAAGGTGCTCCCGCTTTATTTTACGAATAGGGCAGAGAAGGTGCCGCGGCGGAAATTGGGGCCGTTTACGACGGATGTTGCGGTGTATGGGACGGCGCCAGAGAGCGCGCTGCGGGTGACGTGGATGGGTCACTCGTCACTGTTGGTGGAGATCGACGGGGTGCGGGTGCTGATCGATCCGGTGTGGGACGAGCGGGCTTCGCCGGTGCGGTGGGCGGGGCCGAAGCGGTTTTTTGCCGCGCCGGTGCGGCTGGAGGATCTGCCGCCAGTGGACGTGGTGCTGGTGTCGCATGACCATTACGACCATCTGGGGGAGTCGACGATTCGGCGGCTGGCGAAGTTGGCGTCGATGCGGGGGGCAAAGTGGGTGACTTCACTGGGGGTGGGGAAGAATCTGCAGAAGTTTGGGGTGGATGCGGGACGGATTGTGGAACTGGACTGGACGCAGCGGGTTGCGGCCGCTGATGGGTTGCTGGAGATTACGGCGGTGCCGGCGCGGCACTTTTCGGGGCGGGGGATGTTCAACCGATTCGAGACACTGTGGTCTTCGTTTGTGCTTAAGGGGGCAAAGCATTCGGTTTATTTTGGAGCGGATTCGGGTTGGTGGGAGGGGTTCGCGGAGATTGGGGCGGCCTATGGGCCGTTCGATTTGACGATGCTGGAGATTGGGGCTTTCGATGCGCTTTGGGACGGGATTCACCTGGGCCCGGATGGGGCGGCGCGGGCGTTTGAGGCACTGGGTGGAAACGGGGCCGAAGGGCATGGCCTGCTGATGCCGATTCACTGGGGGTTGTTCGACCTGGCGTTGCATGCGTGGCGGCAGCCCATGGAGCGGATGCTCGAGGTGGCAGAGGAGCGAGGGGTTCGGCTGTGGGCACCTGAGCCGGGGCGGCCGACGGAGGTGGTGGCGGGGGTTGAGGTTCGGTCGGATTGGTGGCGCCAGAAAGCGTTGAAACGGTAAAGCGCAATCGTGGTTCTCGTAAGAGGCGCGGCAAAGTTCAGCTGAGGATGGGCCGAAAACTGATGGCTAGTGCTGCAAGGTAAAGTCGACGCTGACGATTGTCGCGACTTCTACCGGCCTGCCGTTGACGAGATACGGACGGTATTGCCAGGTGCGTACGGCATTCGTCGCGGCATTGCGTAATAGGCGATGACCTTTGATGACATGCACACTTTCAACAGTCCCGTCCTTCGAGATGATGGCTTGCATCACCACATTGCCCTGCATGTGGGTAAGACTGGCCAGCCTGGGGTAAGTGGGCATTGGAGCTTCCAGGAGGTTTGCTGCCATGACGCCGGAAGATACGTTTACGAGGCGACCGGACTGTGACACGGAGGTCGACTCATGGCCGCGCGCCCGAGGGGGAGAGGTGGCTGTGTCGGAGTCGGAGAGGCCGGAGGTGTCGGTGGCATCCGCCGTCAAAGTAGGGGGAGGCGTGGCCGTTGCTGGGACCGGGGTGGAGGCGGACTTGGGAGTGTGGCTGAACGGGATTGCGGCGGAGATCTTGGACGGATGGTTCGCGGTTACTCCCGGGTGGATGGTTCCCTGTGATGCAGTGTCGGGCTGAAGCGAGGAGATGCTTGCCGGCTGGTCACTGACAGTGGGAGTGGCGCTGGGGGCCGGGAGTGCGAAATCGGCGTTCGCGGGCTCGTTGCCCGTTATCCTGGCGGGGTGAACGTCTGCATGGGTTGTGCCACGGCCAAAACTCCAAAGGAAGAGAGCAAACAGAAGCAGTGCCCCGAAAGCAAGGATGATTGGAAGCGAAATTTGCCTTCTGGAAGGAAAGGACAAAAAAAATCGCCGGGATTTTGTCCAGAGCTGCGAATGCAGTGCCGGTCGTCTGATCGCCTCGACGGGTGGTTGGGCCGGCCGGGGCGGATCCTTGCGCGGCGGTTGCGGCTGGGCCTCGGGCGGGATTGCGGCGGAGAATCTCGCTTCGGACCTGTCTCTGGGGTGGGGCGCCGGGTTTGAGACGACGAGCGGGGGAACGCTCTCCAGTCGCGGCTCCATCCTGCTGATCCTCTGATCGATGGAATCCAGGTAGAGCTTAAGCTGCAAGCTGTTCATTTCGAGGCGAGTCAGGGATTCGGTGAGCGTGTTGGAGCTGGCGGCGTAATCCTGAGGAGATCGATCGGCCGGAGTATTGCTGACGGGCTCTTCGCTGGGGAATCGGGTGAGGCTGATTTGTTCGGCACTCACCCGCTCGTCGGCGGGGAATAGATCAGACGTGAGAACGCGGTCCGTGGCGTCTGCGGTGGGTATTTCCGAGGCAGGGATATCGGGTAGCTCCGAGATCATCTGGCTGCAACCGCCCACTTTGATGAGGAAGTCGATCAGGAGGTTGACGGGCTTGCTCATGTCGCGTTCGGAGGTGGCGACTTCGGGGCCGCCACTGGCTACCGCGATGATGGTGAGGATCGTGCGAAGCGGAACTTTGTTCTCTCTCGCCATGACGGATTTCGCCAGAACGGAGACGCTGCCGCGCAGTTGAGCGTCATAGGGGAGCGCGCGGGCGAATGCGAAGAAGTCGTCCGGTGTGCCGTAATCGACGTCACTGGACCGAAAAGCGTGTTGGAACTCGCCGATGTAATCACCGAAGCGAGAGACAGCTTCCTGCGAGTCGGAGAAGTAGGTCATGACAATTTCTTTGATGCGGGTTGGAACTGGACAGTGATCTGGCTTTGGCGATATGGCAATTGTAATCATGAGCCCGGGGGAGGGGCCGCTGGGTCTCCCGGACGGGCATGGGGTATGATTTTGCTGACGTCTAAAGGAGACTTTGATGCGTATTGGAATGTTGACCGGTGGTGGGGATTGTCCTGGATTGAATGCTGTGATTCGTGCAGCGGTGCGGAAGGGGATTTTGCATCATGGGGATGAGTTTGTCGGGTTTATGGAGGGGTGGCGCGGAGTTATCGACGATGTGACAATGCCGCTGACGCTTGAGACAACTTCGGGAATCCTGCATCGCGGAGGAACGATCCTGCGGTCTTCGCGGACGAATGTGAAGAAAATTCCGGGCGGCTTTGACAAGTGTCTCGAAGTGATTGGGAAGCATAAGCTGGATGCGCTCATTGCACTTGGGGGGGATGATACGCAGTCGATCAGCCTTGCGCTGAGTGAAAAGGGCGTGAAGTGTGTTGGCGTACCGAAGACGATCGATAACGATTTGAGCGGGACAGACGCCTGCTTCGGATTCGACACGGCCGTGGGGATTGCGACCGAGGCGGTGGATCGGCTGCACTCGACCGCAGAGGCGCACAACCGCGTGATTGTGTGCGAGGTGATGGGTCGCGATGCGGGATGGATTGCGATTACGTCCGGCATTGCCGGTGGGGCCGATGCGATCCTGGTACCGGAGGTGCCAATTGATATCGAAGAGGTGTGCCGGTTGGTGACCTATCGTCGCGAGCACGGGAAGAAATTTTCGATTGTGGTTGTGGCCGAAGGAGCGAAGATGCCGGAGTCTGCGCAGGCGACGCATGGAACATCGGTGGACTCGTTTGGCCATGCTCGGCTAAGCGGGATTGGACAGGCGCTGGCAGAGGAGATCGAGAAGCGGACCGGCTATGAGACCCGCAGCGTGAACCTGGGCCATACGCAGCGGGGCGGAACGCCTTCGGCCTACGACCGGATGCTGGCTACGCGGTATGGCGTGGCGGCGATCGACCTGGTGCATGCGGGCAAGTTCGGCCGGCTGGTGGTGCTGAGAGGGACGCAGATTACCGATATTCCACTGGCGGAGGCGATCGCCAAGACACGCACGGTTGGGGAGGACCTGCTGGCGGTGATGAAGGGGTTGCAGCCGTTAGCTTCAAATTCGAAGACCAGCGGCACCTAAGCAAACCGTTGTTCGAATCATGCAGTCGGGGGGCTGGCATCTCTTGAATCGCGCGGGCATTATCTGGACGACCGTCGTCGTCGATGGTGAGGTGCGCAGGTGCCGAGGCTTACTGGGGCGGCTTCTGCTGCTGGTCGTGCATCTGCTGCTGGTCGTGCATCTGCTGCAGGCGCTGCAGATTCTGCTGCACCCTCTCCTCTGGGTATGGTGACGAGGCTGGCGGAGCAACAATTGCGCCCGGGCCCGGGTGCTCTTCGCCGGATGGATTCGCGTCCGTGTTCTCGCCGCGATCGGATGCAGCGGCAGCGGAGCTGGTAACGGGCGTAGAACCCGGCTCACGATCAGTCAGCAGCAATTCACGTGGGGCGCCCTCATGAGTTACACCTACCATGATGAAGTTGTATCCCGAGCCTGTGAGGAGTTTTGTGAGGACGTCAAGCGGATTGCGGGGTCCGTAGACGCCATACACCCGAGCGCTTCCGACGGACCCGTCGATGGTCATGCCGCTGACGTTGGCTACATCCTTCAAAATCTGGCCCAAGTCGGAGTTACTCGCCTCTACGGTTAGAATTCCGTCCTTCAGGGTCACGGTGGCTGGCCTTGCAGGTGCATCGGCAGGGGACAGTGCGCCCGGTGTTCCCTTTGCGGCCAGAGCCTTGGCCTTGGCCCGCCGAGCGTGAGAGGTCTTATGCAGGGCGACAGGGGTCTGCAATGCCCTCGCGCAGTAAACGGTGGTGAGGCAGAGTACCCCGACAGCGCAGCGGCAGCAAAACCAAACCCTGTATTTCGCCAGAATCTCTTCGCCAATACAAGAGAACTTCATTGCGGATCCTCGTCGCGTCTCGTGTCGACCCTCACTCTCTTTCACCGACCGACGACCGGTGGCCCTCGAGAAACCCTTGCTGAGTCCTGCGGCGAAGTCCTCGATTAGACGAAGTGGAAGGACAGATGCCGCGATCTTGCCGAAGGTGGCCCACCAAGAAGAGCGTCGGCCCAATGACGGAATGTGGTCTTGCAACCTGGCAGATCCGGTGAAATTCATCCGAGGTTCGACCCTTGCCTCCCACCAAAGTGCCATAGTCCAACGCCAGATAAATCCGCATAATTCTACTTCGGTTGTTACCTAAGTAATCAGCTCGGCCTAGCTAACTTCCCTGATCACTGATCCCGTCGCTCCCCTCTGGATACAGGCACCCGTGCGCCCACAGCGGAGAGACACCGTGCCTCTCGTTCCCACGAAGTTGAACAAGAAAGGGAGGCTACGGGAACTCGTAACCATTTCCTTCTACGTTCGAAACCGTCGCGGCGTTTCCTTGGCAAGTTGATTTGATTCGGGGTGTATTTTGGGCAAAGTATTGAGCACAATCGCCAAGAGTGCAAGTATCTCTCTCCTGCTCTATTGTCTTGGCTGCGGAACCAACCCGACACCGCATGCGACTACGCAACAGCCGCTATTGACCCCCAGCATCGCACAGGTTTTTCCGCAAACCATCGCAGCAGGGTCTCAAACCGCCACGCTGAAGGTCACAGGAACAAACTTTCCTGTTCAAGCAGCAATTCTTTGGAATGGCACCGCAGTCGCTACGACTGTAATCGACTCCAATACCTTGTCTGGCACTATCGGAAGCAGTAGCTTGACCACGCCCGCGACAGTTCAGTTGCAGGTGCAGAACACGCAAACGATGCAGGAATCACAGGCGATGCCGGTCACCATTGCGGCTGCGGGCGCTGAACCTCCCTCTCCCCCCGCGATCTCTACAACCACATTGCCGCAGGGTGTCGTCAGCACAGCGTATACCTTCACCCTCACTGCGATCGGCGGGACGTCCCCATACATCTGGAGCATCGCGGCAGGGCAGCTCCCCACGGGACTCAGCCTGGCGGCTAATACCGGCATCATCTCCGGCACTCCCACCTTGAGCGGCAACTACTCCATGGGTATCACAGCAACCGATACAAGTTCCCCGGCACAATCGGCGACGGCCACGTTGGCTCTGTCAGTGGCTGCTGCGCCCGTCATAGCCTCCCCGTTGACCATCAACTCCTCATCCGTCCCCCCAGGAACTGTCGGCTTACCATATTCGAGTTCCTTGCAGGCAAGTGGAGGCACCCCACCCTACACCTGGTCCATCACCATTGGCGCGCTCCCTGCCGGAGTTAGCGTGGCCTCTGCGACCGGATTGATCTCCGGGACGCCGTCCGCGAGCGGAACTGCCACCTTCACCGCGACGGTCTCGGACTCGGCAAGCCAGGCACAGACCAAGTCAGTCAACCTGGCGCTTGTCGTCGCGCCCACCGTGCTAGCGATTACCTCAGCTTCGACACTGCCCAACGGCACGGTCCAATCGACATATTCCACTCGCCTGCAAGCGACTGGAGGCACAGTACCCTATATGTGGTCTATCACCGCCGGCAGTCTTCCTGCCGGCCTGAGTCTGGCCTCAACCACCGGAATCATCTCCGGTACTCCAACCTCGAGCGGCAGCTATTCCGTCGGCGTCACAGCAAGCGACTCAGGCTCCCCTGCACAATCGGCCGCTATAACGGTCGACCTCTCCGTGCAAGGCGGCTTCAGCAATCTTCAAAACAGCGCAGGGTGGAAGAGTTCCGGTCAACTGGCTCCAAGCTATAACGACTGCGTTCCCTCGTGTCCTGGGGTTACATGGTCGATGTCGCAGGGCGTCAAAGCGCCCTCGTTGAGTGGAAGCGCCGCGCAATTCAACGTGGGGGGGACGACCCCTTATTCGGATGCCCTTTTCTACAACCAGCTGATCGGTGCGTTCTCAACTCAGGGGCTTCCCGACACCAATCAAACGCTTGTCCCGGCCCTGCATACCTTCACCTACGATGCCTATTTCTACCTCTCCGATTCCGCAGACACCCAGGCGATGGAGTTCGACATCAATTGGTTCATGAACTCCGTGGGAATCACGTGGGGAACCGAATGCCGTATCCGAGGCGGAAACGAATGGGACATCTGGGACAACGTTGGCGCGAAATGGGTGCCTACCGGCTTCGCTTGCCACCCCATCGCAAACGGATGGAACCACGTCACAGTCAATGCACAGCGCGGCCCCAACAACACCGTCATCTATCAGTCGATCACGTTGAATGGAGTCACCTCTAACATCAATCAGACCTACGCTCCGTTTTCGGTTCCTTCGGACTGGTACGGCATCACCGTCAACTACCAGATGGATGGAGACGAAAACCAAACGGCTATTACGAGCTACCTCGATCAGTTCAGCTTCACGTATCAGTGATGCAGGCTGCCAGTCAGCAAGGTTTGCGCGTTTGTTGTTCGAGGCTCTTGCCAGAGAAGCTCTGATTTGGTTGCCGGGCGTTCCCTCCCTTGGAACCGGATATTCGGGAGTTTGCGGTGGGTCACCCCCTCCCCCCTGGGGGTACTATGGTGTAAGTCTATTTTTTGCAATAACATACCAAATATAGTATTGCTAAAATATTCTAAACAAATGGGTTACAGGCAAATATTAGGGAACAAAGGAGATA